>SMTZ1_10008171_pt1 | contig 10460 bp, 7 predicted proteins | sample DeeMarSWOR136_30_FD_25667 | JGI IMG/M metagenome (IMG submission 25667) | reverse complement strand
ATCCCACGCATATTTATTATACTCAAGGTATATACACTGTAACTTTAACAGTATCTGATGGCCACGGTGGAAGCGATACGGACACGCTAATTGTGACGGTTCAAGACGATGACACAATATCTCCAAACATAATAATTGATTATTTGAATGGAGACAATACCGATGGGAATCCAGGCTTATGGAATGTTCAAATCTTAGATCCCAAACAAATATCGTACATTAAAATTGTAATTGATAGTACCATACAAACTGAAATAAGTAACACCCTTCCATCATTTACTCAAAATTACGCTGTTCCCAACGCTTTGGGTCCACATACTATTGAGGTTTACGCAACGGATAACGATAACAGTCCGGCTTCAGGGAGCAAATCGAAATCCGAGACGATAAACGACGACGACACAAAACATCCAAGTATTGAAATATCTTATGTTGGAGGGGGAAATGATGGAAACCCGGGTTATTTTCAGTGGAACATCTACGATTTAGACGATGGAATAGGAGGGGATGGAGATAGTGGGTTGAGTGAAATTGATATCACAATCTTATACGAATCAACAGATGGATTGAGCGATATGGTGATACCAGTTTCAAGTTCAGAGGTCGGGACTTGGAACTTATTTCCTTATTTAGGAAAATATACAATAACAATATTCGCTAGAGATAACGACGACGATAGAACATTAGTTATTGATTCCTTAACCACTGAGATATCCGTAGAACAAGATGTAATAGATGACGACATTACCAATCCAATACTTGCTAATTTTTCGATTGATGACGACTTTTTAAATCTTTATATTTCGCTCAACGCGCTTGATGACAGTAGCGGGGACGATCTAGGAATTGGGAAAATTGATGTTTTTATTGACGAAGATTTAATAACAACATACACCCCATCCCCATCAGAGGTCCTTTTTGAGTTCGAAATATCAAACGATTGGATAATGGAAATTGGAACACACGAGGTTAATATTGAAGTATGGGACGCAGACAACGACCGATTAGGCGATTCGTTATCGTCTTACATAACTGGAACATTTGACATAACGCTCGAAGAGACAAAACAATTCGTTATTTGGGAAATTGACCAAATGAACGAGGCTATTCAGTCTTCTACAGACGATTGCTGGAGGAATCCAGCAAGCAATAGAAAATCAACAATGAACAATAAGATGTTTGAGTTAAAGGACCTGATTTCCCTTGAAGAATTCGAAGATACATACGACAAATTGCTTCACGACATAAAACCTAAATTAACTGGATTGAAAACAGACGAATACGAAGAACCTTGGGGAAATGGGGTATTTCCAAATCCATGGGTTATCTGTGGTGAATTACAAGAAGAATTACGAATACTATGTAATGAAATTTTGTCTCATATCAAAATTCTAATTAATTTTTGTTAGAGTATCAATTTTTTTTTTCATTATTTTCTCTCTGAAACTTATTTCTATTTATATGAAAATAAAGACCAAAAAGATTAAATTTGGCACATTGGAATTACTTAACCAAGAACCTTATACAATATTTATATATTCCAAAAACATTAACTTTAGGATACAAACGAGCATAATTATACATTTCATGATTTTAGATTATTTTTAAAAAATTTAATAAAAAAAAGTTAAACTACTCTATCTGAAATAAATGCCTAGAAAGAATAAAAACAAGAAGAAAGACTTCAGTTGTCATAACACCGATGATTCTTTTAATCCGAACATTGATCGTAGCGATTGTAAAGAAATTAATATACACGAATCTTCAAATTCCATACATTCATTTGTATCTAATTCTAACTTTACTGAAAAAGAATTGCATTTTTTTTCCCGTCATAACATAGATCTGGATAAATTAGAAAGCCGTTGGGATTGGATTAAAAAATATCCCGATTTAATCGTTCCTTTTTATGAAGAAGTTATTTGCTCCAATCTTGAGAGAGAACCTTCGCTAAAAGATTTAACAGAATTGGGGATGATTTCTTTTAGAGATCAAATTAGAGATAATACTGGGATAACTTGGAGTCAACTCAAAAATATAGCAAAAGGATTAGAATATTATCCCTTTAAACCATCTCCGTATGAAATAGAATTTCTAGAGAATTACAAAATTGATACAAAGCGACTTAAATCTAGATGGAGTTGGATAAACGAACATCCTTATTTATTAGTTCCGTTTTTTGAAGAAGTAATTCTTCCATTCTTTGATCATGTGCCCTTATGGAAGGAAGTGTATGAAACACTAAACATTGGCGGATTTAGAGAGAAACTTAGAGAAATAGGAACGACTTATAACGAATTAGTTAAGAAAGCCGGATTTATTCCCTCTTCCGAATTACTATTTCCCAAACTTCCTCAAATGGGTGTAAGTGCAGATACTTTCAGCTATAATGAATCTGTCTTTTTTAAGAAACATAATGTTGATTACCCCGAACTACCTTCTAAGTGGGAATGGGTTGATAAACATCCAGAATTGATTGGGCCTTATTTTAAGGAGGTTATTTACCCTGAATATGGGAGAGTCCCTACCACAAGAGAATTAGGTAACTCTCCTTATGGCAGATTAAGAGATAAACTTTTTGAAAAAGGGATGAAATGGAATGAATTCATTCAAAGCTTAGGATATATTCCCTACGATAAAGGGAAGCATGTTGTAAAGGAAGAAGGCTTTTCAGAATTAGAGCTTCAATTTTTAAATAATCACAATATTAATTTGACAAGATTGAGGTATAAATGGGAATGGATGGAAAAAAATCCTCAATTAATCATAGATTATTTCAAGGAGGTGATTATTCCTTATTTCGGAAGAGTTCCCCTTTGCAAGGAAGTAGGAGATAATTTTGGAGGATTTATGGATTTTTTAACCAATTTAGACACCACTTGCATAAGTGCGATGTTAAGGGCGGGTTTTAAGCCAAATCCTAAAGAATTAAGTTCTGTTGTTGGCACTAAAGGACACCAGCTAATCGGTTATTTATTATCAACCAGTTTTGAAAAATTAAATATAAAATACTTTTATGAACCATATATCTATTCTGACCGTAAACCGGATGGAGTATTCGTTATTACCGATTCTATTTTAAAATATTTCATGTCTAATCTTAATTTCCTTAGGAAACTAAATATGGATATCGCGTTTATAGAAAAAAAGAAATTTATCGCCATTGATTACACTTCCAATTTGAGATATTCAAATCTTTTAGAAAAAATTGAAAAATATCAACATCCAGATGTTATATTAATAATTGTGGGTCTTTATTGGAATTTTAAAAAAGAGATTTATAATTTTACATCAAGACCTAATATTTTGAAATACCCTAATAATGTAAAGATTATAAGCTCGGATGTATTTTCTAAAATCTTTAAAAATTTTAAATATTCAAAGAAGTTTAATAAAATTCTGAATCTGATTCAAAGATTGGACATCTTAACACTTGAAAAAATTGAATTTGATAAGAATAAATTAAATGACACGCAGGACCTAAGAAAATATCTAAAGGAGAAAGGATTCATGAAAAAAGATATTAAAGAATTTCTAAGATATTAGTATCGAAGATTAGTTATAAAAAATTTTAGAATGCTTTATTCGAGCGATCCTAGCTTAATAATCCTCGAATCTCATTAAATATTCCGCTTTCAAAAAAACCTTCCGTTAATGCGCGAGCGTATGTATCAGTAACCAAATTTTGAGCCCACGCACAATTCCCACCACAAAATTTGCTAAAATTAGTTGGATTAATTTGTTTTTCGGCGGCTTTATGGACTTGTTTTACATTTTTATAATTCAATACATTAACCATCGCGGCGTTTTTATACGCTTTACACGGCCAGAACAATTCTCCCGAATAATCTATGTGATCAAACACAACGGGGTAACAGTCAAACCCAGTAACTCTCAATAGTTTTTCGAGCATCCTTTTTGAAGCGATCATCGGGTAACCTTCCTCTGCTCTTTCGAGAATTTTATCCACTAATTTCTGATAAAGAGGATTCTTGATTAATTCGGGATCACAATGCTCGTCGATATTAGCCGATACGGGCGAGAAAGTAATCCATAAATCGTTGCACCAATCCAAAATGTCAAAAGTTTCTTCGATGGTTTCCTTAGTGATAACTGTATTTGCAACTAACTTGAACGGCACGTAATTCTGGAGTATTTTTAAGGTTAAAATGTTTCTCAACACATTTCGAGAAACAGTATCGCTAACCTTATACATGTCAGATAATTGCGGAATAGTCAGCGAATCTAACGAGATGATAATCACATCCATTTGCAGCAAAAAATCGCGATATCTAGGCTTCAACAACAAGTCTCCGAGCAAAGAACCGTTTGTGTTAATCATGTTAAACATGTTTAATTTGGTAGAGTAGTCCAGTAGTTCTGGCAAGTCCTTTCGCATCGTTGGTTCTCCGCCGCAATAATATATCGCAGACGATTCTTTCATCGTTTTAATTAGTTGCATTCCCTGCTCGGTGGTTAAGTCTTTATTGAATCCTTGGTTAAATAGGTCGGGATATATCCCACCCCTGTGATTACTGCAATAGGTGCATCGAAAATTACAGTTGTTCGTCATTGTCCAAATGTAAAAGATAGGCACGAAGTTGTGGTTATCTTTTGCCATTCTCCTTTTGTTAATTATAAGATTCTTAAAGGTTTTAATGATTGCCAGCAATTTACGCTTCTGAAAAAAGGTGCCATCTAAAGGATTTTTCTTAAGATTAATGTTTCTCGCAATTTTTAGGGCTAATTGAGCCGCTTCAATGTTAAGATCTTTCCAATCTGGGTGCCTATCTTTAGGCTTATAAAGATTAAATCTCGGAAATAATATGGCTCGAGCTCTTTCATTCATTACTATTACTACATTTCGCTAGAAATTAATATAAGTATTAAAATAAAAATAAATGAATTTAGAATAAAAGTATAAAAAAAGTTCTATCTTCTAATTGCTCGTGCTTCTCTTTCTGATTCGCGTAATATAATAATATCGTCGATCCTAACCGGTCCTTTCACGTTTCGAGTAAGAATTCGGTTTTTATCTCTTCCTTCCAGAATTCTTACTTTTACTTGGAGGATTTCTCCCGTCATACCCGTTTTTCCCACAACCGTTATCACCTGAGCAGGAATTGACTCGTCTTCTGCAGCCCGTTTATCTTTATCGCTTTCTTTCTTACTCATTGCTCTACAACTTCAGGATTTTATTTCAAATTCTCTACTTGTTTGACGATATCCTTCATATCAGACTCGTTATCTTCACCAGGGATAGTTATTGCGATAGATGTAGTCTCTACGCTCAATCCTGCAGCCTTTCCAAGATCTTTCTTGGAATTCACAAATACATAAGGAATTTTCTTCTCACCAGCTAACATTGGAAGGTGAAACACAACTTCTGGAGGATCGACATCTTCAGCAATCACAACCAGTTTCGCAATCCCTCGCTCAATCGCTTTCGTGACCTCGTTCATTCCTTTCTTAATTTTCGTGTCAGGAGTATCGATAATTCTCTTAAGAAGATCAATTACTTTCTTTTTAAGCGCGTCCGGCACTTTTATGTTTACGTAAGACATTTTTTTTATAAACCTCTTTCAAATATATTTCTATATTTTCATTAATCACAGATTTTGGTATTTTATAGTGATATTTAATCTAAAAATGCATTGTAAAAAAAATTTATGCTTATACTTTATTACGATTTAAATTTAAAATCGGTTTTAAATTGAAGAAAGCCAAAATACTTGCAATTGCTAATAAAAGAGGATAAATTAGCGCAAAGGTAATAACTGGACCATGCCAGGGGAGCCCCGCGTGGAAAATATACGCGAAATAAAACAAGATTAAACCGCCAAAATAAGAATCCATTTTTCTCGTTATATAGCAAATTGCGCAGCCAAAAATGGTAAAAGTAAAAGCAAATCCAAGAGTATGCCACGGGTAGCAAAATCCAAAAAGTATTGAAATAATTAAATATGCTGCCCATTCTTTGGTGGCATTTAGCATCATCTTAAGACCCCACTTAAAGAAAAAACTACACATTCCCCATAGTTGAACACCTTTGATTACAAAGAAAAAGAAATACATTTTCGGTTCAAAAAACGAGCAGCAGTGCCAAATTGCTGAAATTGCCCCGTAACCGAGCGCAATCAATATCATATAAATCGAAATCGATTTTAATCTTTTGGCAGATTCTGCAAAATCAGCCCTTTCAAACTTGAAAATTTTGCGATACACTTCGGGAATTATACCTAAAATAACAAGACTAATTATAGATGGAAAGAACAACGGTCCCATGCCCAAAAACGCGTCTGGGTCCCACCAGTTGTAGCCAATTAAAAAATTTATTACGAAAAAAAATATTGTAGATGTAAGAAATGTGATTATTTCACCCTTGCTAACATCTCTGGTTTTTAGTGATTCCTTTTCGATTTTAACTATATAAGGAACGACAAATGCAACGATAATTAAACCCAATATTGCAATCATCCTCATTGAGAGTTCGCCCCCCAATTCTGCGACGCCTTCGAGCCAAGTCCGACCGTTAATAGGAGGTTCTCCAACAACTTCTAGTGATAAAAACTCCAAAATATCAAGCGGTAAGATTAAAATAATAACGCTTAAGACGACTATTATTAGTAGTATTACAACATTAATGTCAAAGCCTTTTAATTTCATGCTAATTATTTTAAGCTATTTTATCAGTTTGCGTTGTGCTTTCATCGCTAACGAGTTCTAAGCGACTCTCAAATTCGTAATCTTTTGGATCAATCAAAAGGAAAATTAAAAAGCTCAATGTTAAGATTATTGCACACGCTATAGTCAAGAGAAAGTGCATTAAATAGAAGTCAGTGGTAAAGGTTGCGAACCAAGATATCAGACCTGCTGATAAGAAACCAGAGAACGCTAAACCTAAATTTGAAAACGAAATTAAAAGCGCGTAATAAGTACTTTTCAAATCCGGAAAGTTTCTCCTCGTATAATCTCCTCTAATTGTTTGTCCAGATACGGTAATGGCTCCAAATGCAATACCGAATATGATTTCTCCAGAAATTCCTAAAATCATCCCAATAAACCAATTGCATACGATGCAGAAAGGAATATAAAAAATGTAGGAGAAATATACGGCTTTCTTTCTGCTTTTATCTGCGATTTTTGATGTAATAATGGACCCAATAATCGTTCCAATCCCGTTCGACCCGAGAAATATAACATACCAGATGAATAAATCAATGCTTTGCCCTGCTATTAAACTTAAAATTGCTTTTTCAACTCCTATTAATCCCATACTTACTAAAATCAGATACGCGTAAATCTGAAAAATAATAACTTCGGAAATTCTATCTACAAAACTATACGAGAACATTATCCAGTTTTTGCGCTTTGTAATGAGAAACTTGAAATCATTGAAAATATCAACATCTTTTTCTATTTTTGACTCCTTAACAAAAAAAGGAAAAATACAACAAACGAATGACGAAATTCCTATTATTATGAACATTACCGGAAGAGTGGTAGTGAATAAAAATCCATATAATAAAAAGAATAACACGCCTGCCACTCCTCCTCCTAGTAATAGAAAGGTCCAAGTATAGCCTTGTACTTTCCCTAATTTGTCCTTGGGGGTAACATCTAAGATTAATCCATCTAATGCAGTGTCAGCAACGGCAAAACCAATGTTGTTAATTATTGTGGTGAATACACAATAAAAATAGATAGATTCGTCAGCAGGTAAGGTTAAGGCCATAATTATCCACCAAATACCCGACCACGATCCAAAAATAATGATGAAAGGAAACCTCCGTCCAAATCTTTTAGAATCCCACTTATCGTTTATTATTCCTACTAAGAATTTTAGCGCCCATGGAATTGAAGCCGAAGATATAATGATTGTAAATAACGCAATATCGTATCCCCCAAATAAATCCGCTAGATAAACGGGCAATACGATTGGCAATAATGTTTGGTGCATTCCTTCAATCAAGTAGAAAAATAAAAAAATCCAGAAATAGTGGGATTTAAACTCGTATTGTGGGGTATCTTTTTCAGCATTCATATATTCCTTTCGATTTAAGAATTTTTAAATATTTCAAAGTATATTTAAATTATTGCATGGTTCAATTATGAGTATGGAAGAAATTAAATGGTTCGAACACCCCAAAATTTATGAAATAAACACTTGGCCATGGCTTCAATATCTTTCGAGCAGATATAACGAAAAAATTACTCTCGCAAATGTTCCAAAGGAAATATTTAACGAAGAATTAAAACTCTTTGACGCGATGTGGCTTATGGGGGTATGGGAAAGGAGCCTGAAAAGTAAAGAGATCGCAACCGATCATCCGGACTTGCAAATCGAATACGAAAACGCTTTAGGAGTTTATTCGCAGGATGATGTAATTGGGTCGCCATATTCGGTCTTTTATTATCATGTAGATAACAATATAGGTGGGAGAGAGGGTCTTCGGGAGTTCCGAAGGCAATTATTAAAGCGCGATGTTCGCTTAATTTTAGATTATGTTCCAAATCATGTTGCTGTTGACCATCTTTGGACTTTAGAAACTTCGGATGTCTTTATTCGAGGAACGGAAGCAGATTTAAAAAATGCTCCAGACAATTTTTTTAAGGTTGGGAATTCGATATTCGCTCACGGTCGCGATCCATATTTTCTCCCGTGGACGGATACCGTCCAGATTAACGCTTTTTCATCTAACGCCAGAGAGAAGGCGGTAAACACTCTACTTAATATCGCAGAAATGTGCGATGGCGCTCGTTGCGACATGGCCATGCTTGTTACCAACGAAGTTTTTAAGAAAACTTGGGGAGATAGAGCAGGGACGCCTCCGACGAATGAGTTTTGGGTTGAGGTGATATCAAAAGTAAGAGCGAAATATCCTGAATTTCTATTTATCGCCGAAGTGTATTGGGACATGGAATGGGAATTGCAGAAGCAGGGATTTAATTTTTGTTACGATAAGACGCTCTATGACCGGATGTTATACGAGAACGCTGAGAGCATTCGCGCGCACTTACAAGCTGATTGGCTTTATCAGATTAAGTTGTTACGATTTATCGAAAATCACGACGAAAAAAGAGCGGGAGAAGTGTTTGGGGATTGGAAAAGTCGCGCAGGGGCACTTCTTACGCTAACCCTGCCAGGCGCTGGACTTCTCCACGAAGGTCAATTGACGGGTTACATGATTAAATTACCCGTCCAATTAGGAAGAAGAACTATCGAACACGATAATCCGGGGCTTTTAATCTTCTATAGAAAGCTTCTCGAGGTTGCGCCAGCAAAAGAATTGAAAAGTGGAAAGTGGAGGCTCTGCGAAGTGAAATCGGTTGGAAACGATTCTTACAAGAATTTAATTGCTTATCAATGGTGGACAACCGAGCGGCGCCAACTTATAGTGGTTAATTTCAGTGCTAATCCTGCTCAAGGACACGTCGTTATTAGCGATATTGAATTCGGTTCTGACGATTGGATTTTTAACGATGTATTAAACGATAAAAGCTACACATATAATGGCGAGAATCTTTCCAATTTCGGATTATTTATAGGTTTAGCACCCTGGAATAGTCATATATTTGAGGTAGTAAAAGTTAAATAAAAACAATATTAATTTATTCATTCAGTTGCAGCAGTGAATTTACAATCTGAGACTTTTATTGTTGGGATAAACGTTGGAAATTGAACTTCCCACCATTTTATTTGTTTAACATCTTTACCGATTGCCGAAATTCGTTTGAGCATTCCCGGGAGGTCGTCAGTTAGCCTGATTTTTCTTAGCGGTCTTTTTATTTCGCCGTTTTCGATGAGAAAAATACCATCTCTTGGAATTGTGCTGAAGTTCCCTTCGACATAGTTGGTAAATCTCGTATACCAATTACTCGTTAAATAAATTGTAGGCTTCTTTGATTCAGCTACAATCTCGTCAAACGAATAGTTTCCCGGTTCGTAAACAAAGTTCGAAGGAATTGGCGCTAAAAGTTTAGGCCCGAAATCTTCTCCGATAACTGCACCAAGATAAGAATTTCCAGTAGTTTTTGTTCTGAATTTAAGTTTCAATAACTTCCAGATTTTCGCTGTCGAAGTGTTGTGAATCATTCCAAGAAAAACGCCATTTTTTATTAATGGAGTTACGCGAGATGGCGTTCCTTCAAAATCAAATGGCCTGCTATTGAGACCTTCGGGAATGAGGGCGTTATCATTAATAGTTAAAATCTCTGGTGCGACCTGTTGATTCATTTTTTTTCGAAGACAGCTCATTCTACCAATTAAGAAAATAGGATTAGCACCAATCGGCACGAACTCTAATACATTAGCCCCGACGGTGGGACTCATAATTAGGTCGTAGGTACCCGGTTTTCCTTGTTTTCCTCCAACAGCCATTTTAGCAAGGTTTCCCGCTTCTGTACCGGATTGAGTAAATTTTTTTTTAATTCCTGATAATTCTCTACCAGAAACAGTG
>SMTZ1_10021823_pt1 | contig 10461 bp, 10 predicted proteins | sample DeeMarSWOR136_30_FD_25667 | JGI IMG/M metagenome (IMG submission 25667) | reverse complement strand
CTCCGAGCGCGGTGTGCCGCTGTAGCTCAGCCTGGGAGAGCGCCCGGCTGAAGACCGGGGTGCCGAGTGTTCAAATCACTCCAGCGGCACCATTTTCCTTTTCGGTCCGGTGTGAAGTTGCGTGATGGGATTTTACGCGCGTCAGTAGCTTGTTAGAAGGAAACTCTGGGAGCGTGATGATTTTTAAGTTTACGTTATTGTGCCTTCATGTGAATTCACTTCTAAACGAGTGCTGTTTTTCACTTGTTCTATGAACCTATTTCTGTTGTTCCTGTGAATTTTTGTGTCGGTTCGGAGTTGATCTTGGCGTTGGAATTTTTGCATGTACTCATCGGCCAAGGCGAGGACTCCTTTAAGTCTAGATTCGAAGCAGTCTAAACGGGCGATTCGTCGTTGGAATCCTTAGCGCGCGCATAGCGACAAAGGCAAGAGTATCGGTCTACGTTCTTCGCGCGCGTTGTAACGCGGCGCAACGCTCAAACTGTGTGTCCTCGGGTGAACTATGTTGGTCTCTGAGAGTCTATTTCAGGAGCTTTTTTTCGCCTTTTTCCATTTGTACAATGTAATTATGAGATACTCCAAGCCAAGGAGGATGCACACATAACCAAGAGTGGGCTCTCGGGACAAGAGAAAGACACCCAACGGGACCCCGATGATCCCGCTAAGTAAAACGCGAAGAATATCGGTAGGAGTTCAGACGTTTTTTCCCTCATCGGAGGTTCTTCCGGGATGAACTCAACATCCATTATTTCCTCCTGATAGGACTTTGAAATAGCGATGGTGCCCCTCCTCACGGCCGCGACGGCGTAGTTCAGGGCCTCTTCCGCGGGGACCCAGAGATCCGGGAAGAACCCTTTCTCCTCCCTGTACTCTAGGTCTACGAAGACGTTGAGGGATGTGGGTAGGCCGACGAGCAACTTCGAGTTGGGGAGCCTGTGGTGGCTCATCTGCCCGTACGTCAGGGCACCGCCGCTGTTTTCCCCCACGATGACGACGTTCTCCACCTGATGCAGGTAACTTATGAAGCCCTCACCTGCCGAGTAGACATTGGCGTCCATCAGCACTATCAGGGTGGTGTTGCTGGGGATCTTCTGGGTCCCTGGTACCTCGTAGGGCCACCAGTATGGTGTGATGTCCTTCTCCTCGATGGACTCGGCGTACCCCCTGAACTCCTCGACCTTCATCTGGTACCCCTGTTCGTCCAGCTCCGGGGCATTGTGCAGCGCTAGGGCGTAGGAGTTGGAGCGGCCGATCATCGTCGTCTCGCTTATGAGCTCCGTGAAGACCTGGACCCTGTCGGGTCGACGACCCGTGAATCTGATGATCCACTGCTTGGGCCACTCCTCGTTGCCTCCCCCGTTCCCGCGTATGTCGACTATTAGGCATGGCACCCCTTTGTATCGGCTGGCGCTGTCCAGGAACCTGTCTATGTACTCCCTAGGATGGTCGCCTGTCTATGTACTCCCTAGGATGGTCGCCGAAGGAGCGGATGCGAACGACGGGGACTCCGCCGACCCTCTTCTCCTCGAATATTCCGGAGTATTGCGGCTGGGAGCGTGAGAGCGTGATCCTCCACTGGCGTACATCAATACTGCGTCTCCATCGGCATTAAGGGAGGGAAACATGTAACCATCCGGGCTCTCTCCGTTGATGGAGACGACCGTGTACTCCTTGCCGTCCGATGTGAAGAGGTACTCTCCGCGGTCCTTCCTGAGCTCGAAGCCCGTATCATACCAGAAGTCCTCATGGCTCCCGTACTCTTGCCCGCCTATGTTCAGGTGGCGGTCGCGTAGAAAGCTTAGGTACTCGTGGATGAGGCTCGATAGCTCCTCGCCGTTCCAGATGGGCTGGCGTTTGAGCTCCCGGAGGATGCCGGCCTTGGCTTCATCGAAGCTTCCCACTTTGACGAAATATCCGTACCCGGAGTACCCGTTGTTGAACAGGTAGAACAGGCGCTCCACGTCTTCAGCGGCTTTCTCGGCGGAGATGAATGGGGGCTTCCTAGGGTCCGGCTCCATCTCCATCGCCTCATAGGGGAGCTTCTCATCATCGGGAACGTACTGCAACCGAGAGACGGTGTCCCTCACCTCTTCCGGAGGGACCCTGGAGAACGTCCGGTTCGCCCAACCTCCAGAGGTAACCTCGTTCACTAAAAGCGTCAACTCGATTAGCCCATCATTAGTCGTGAAAACACGCACGTGTGCTTGCATCACTGATGAAAGAAGCGTGAAAACTACCAAGGCCGTCAATCCCTTTACCTTTGTGAGTTTCGCTATTTTCACGCGCGCGCGAGCGATGACTAGCATGAACATACCTAAACTTTGAGTATTTTACACTCAACACATTAATACATTTAGTGAATTGTCATACATGTAAGTGCGCGCACATACCCTTGACTTACCGCTCACGTCTCACCACCTCTATCGATCACGCGCTTTCCCAACGACGCCTTGATAGAAAGCGGCGTTCTCCTTGATCATCTCCCGGATCGGGAGGCCGTAGGGGCACTTCGTTTCGCACTCGCCGCACTGGATGCATTTCTCGGCGGTCTCTGCGGCCTCGGCGAACCACCCTGTGACCACCCTCTCCCGGGGCCATAGCCTGAAAAGGTTCTTCATGTAGGTGAGGAGCCATATCTCCACCCCCTGAGGGCAGGGCATACAATACATGCACTGGCGGCAGAAGCGGTTGCCCAGCTCGTCCCGGATCGAGTCCATCCTGCTCCAGTCCTCCGCCGAGAGCTCCAGGGGATCCTCCAAGAGGCCCACGATCTCGTCGATTTCCTCTGACCTCTCGATCCCAGGATCCGGAACAACTTTATCGTGCTGGAGGACGTACCCGATAGCGAACGCTTCATCCCGATGAATCCCACATCGTACTTTCTGGCGAGGGGGATCAGTTCCTCGGCGGCCTCCCTGGCGATGAAGTTAAACGGGAACTGGACTGTCTCGAAGAGGCCCGACTCCACGCCTTTTAGGGCGACATCGAGGTTGTGGGTGGAGAACCCCAGGTGGAGTATCTTACCCTCGTTGAGGGCCTCCCGGGCCGCCTCTATGGAGCCCCCGGGAGAGATCGCCCTCCCGTAGGCCTCGGGGTCCCTGATGTTGTGGAACTGCCAGAGGTCGATGTGGTCGGTGTTCAGCCTCTTCAAGCTGGAATCTATGTGCCCCTCCGAGGTCGCCTTGTCCCGCCAGCTCCCCTTGGTGGCCAGGATCACATCGTCCCTTCGGCTGGCGATGGCCTCGCCTATGCGGATCTCACTGTCCCCGTACCCAATGCTAGTGTCGATGAAGTTGATCCCCCGGTCCAGGGCGTGGTTTATCACCCTGACCGCCTCCTCCAGAAGCGGGCGCTGGATCGGGATGCCCCCCATCCCTACCCTGGAGACCTCCAGGCCGCTCCTGCCAAGCCTCGTTTTCTTCATGGTTCCTCTCACGTTCACCTAAGCGATCAAATAACAATGGCCTCGCGACCTGCGTCGCGAGCCTTCTTCATAAGCTCGATATTACTCCTAACCGCCCCTTTACCGTGTGCCCCGGTTGCGAGGAGAACAGAGGACTGCACAGAGCCCAAGTAATCTAGGATGTCGGTAAGCATCCCGAGGGTATGGCGCGCGTAGCGGTTGGAGCCGCCTCCTAGGGGTATCGCCAGTATCACCAGACGGCCCCTGAAGACTCCACGTTCGACGCCGTACCACCTGTCTATGAAGGCCTTGAACTGGGCGGTCGGCCCCCACCAGTAGACAGGGGTCCCTAACACCCACACCTCGCTCTGCCGCATCTTTTCCAGCAGCGCCACCATGTCGTCCTCCTGCGCGCAGCGACCATCCCTCCTGCACTCGTTGCATGCCTTACATGGGGCGACATCCACCTCGCTGAGAACGACCTTCTCCATCATCGCGCCCGCCTCCTCAGCGCCTATCAGCACCTCGTCCACAAGGATCTCAGTGTTACCGCTTCGACGCGGGCTCCCGACTATTCCCAACACCCTCATCTAGTTTTTCACCCCTCAAAGCCGCATTCGATCATCGATCTTCAACCTAAGTCCCTTCGCATGGGTCCCAACGGGGACGAACCTCTCGTAGAGGCCAATCAGTCGATCCAGCACGTCGAACAGAGAGGGCTCACCACCCTCCATGACTGATATTGTCTCTTGGATCGCCATTAGTTTGTTCAGGCAATCCTCGAGGCGGCTTGTCGAACCTGCTCTGCAGGACTGCGACAAACAAAGGGAAAGCAAATCGTCTTGTATTACTACGAGAAATCCTATAGTAATCCCTCTAGTATTTCTCTGAGTCTTTCAGAGAGGCAACTTATTTAAGTCTTTCTGTGGGAAATACTCTCAGGAAGATTGGCGATAGGCATGTTGGAAGGTAAGGGCAAGTACTGGAAAACCGACAACAAGCTATACATTTACGTCCCGGTCCAGGTGGCGACGGACTCGGCTTTCCCTTTCAAGGGAGAGTCCGGGTACCTGAGGATCCGTATCTGCGGGGACAAGCTGCTGGTGGAGTGCTACGATAAGGAGGAGCCTTGCTAGCTTAGAAGCAATGACTAATGGATTTACAAAAAAGTCGCATTCAATGGGATGTAAAAGTTGCTTTATTAGGGATATTTATCGTCGTTCTGATAGAGTTTTCAGCCGATCATGTGCAGCCTGGTCTGACGCCCCGCCATGAAGTGGAGCTTCCCCCCCGTGAAGACGGCGTCTTGTTCGAGGGCCATGCGCACCTCTTGGCCACCCCACTCTGGGACCTCCCTCTTCGCGTTGAGCTCAATGGCGTAGCAAGTGTCCTCGAAAAGCTCGTAGTCGCCCCTGCCGGGGACCCCTTCCTGTCTGTCCCATAGGCCTATAGTCGGGCCCGCCGCGTGGCCGTGGTAGCCGAGGGGGTGGGTGTAGATGCTCGCGTTGATTCCCTCACCCTTGGCCCTGTCCAGCGCCGCCTTCAGGATCTGGTTGCCGGTTCTGCCGGCCACCATCTCCTCGGCATGGATCTCTTGCAACCTGTTGGCGTCCGACAGCGCCGCCTCCAAGCCTTCCGGGACTTCGCTCTCCCCTACCTTCAGCACGTACGCGTTCTGCTGGATGTCCGTCGCGAGCCCCAGGTAGTAGAAGCCGATGTCGCAGTGGAGCAGGTCCCCAGGCCAGATCAGCTTCCTCTTGTCCTCCGCGTCGTATTTCTGGCCTGGGGCCTGAATATCGACGCTAGGCTGGAACCACGCCTGGAGGCCCAGGTCGAACATCTTCTGCCTCATCCACCAGACGACGTCGTCAGTGGTAGTTATGCCGGAGTGGATGACCCTACTGGAGAAGGCCTCTGCGACGATGGCGTGGGTGATCTCGACAATGCCAGGGTATGCCTCCATCTCGGGCTTGATGCGCCGTTCCAGCCAGCCAACCGCTAGCATCTCCGCGTGCCTTGTTCGACCCATGTATTCTTCCCCGAGGGCGGCCGAAAGGAGCCCGTGCTCGCTGTGGGTCAGCCCGTCGCCGAAGGCGAAGGTCTCCGAGATGTTTATCCCGACGGCCTTCGGGTCCCGCTCCTTCACGACCCTGCCTAGGCAGTCGTACTGCTCCTCCTCGTCCGGGTCCCAGACCCCCTCGTAGAAGTCCTTGATGCCGTAGCGGGAGAGCACGAGCCTCTCAAGGGTACCGTCGTCCTTTAGGTGGAACACGAGGATGGTGCGGCGCCTCGCGTACATCATCGGCTCAGGCAGCAGCGTCATGATGACAGGGTCCTCGTTGTACTCCCTCGCGACCACTATCCACATGTCGAGACCCTCCCGCCTCATGATCTCGGGCAGGACGGTCTCCAGCCTCTGCTTCAGCCACCCGTTCCTGATCTCCGCCCTCAGCCTAAGAGGGAGGATCTTACCCCTGTAGGCATCCGCGTACCCCTCGCCAGAAGGCCTCAAAACGTCAGCCATTTCGGATCAACTCAACGGCTGGATATTCTTCAAGGATAACATAAGCCTTCGCCTGCAAACCCAGTCCTGAGCCCGATTTAACACCCTTGATGTCCATGCAGCCGCACTCGTCCAAGATGCAACGACTTATGAGCCCGGAGAAACAATCCTTCTTGGTCTATGCCGCCTTCGGACACGGGGCCCTTCGGCCACTTCCTGAACCCCTGGTACAGCAGCCTGGAGGACCCGCTCATGGCCCAGGAGCAGACCCTGAGGGTTCTCCTCGAGGGATACGCCAAGACAGATTACGGCATAGAACATCGAGCCGACGACATCGAAGACCTTGAAGAGTATCATGAGAACTTCCCCAAGCTCGACTATCGTGGGCTCGTGGGGCTCCTCGAACCTGTGAAGAGAGGGCTAACCGAGGCCTTCCTGCCGGAGCCGCCTGAGGCCTGGGTGATGACCCGGGGATCGACCGGGAGGTCCAAGATCCTGCCAGCAACGAGGACCCACCTCCAGCAGATCCTGAGCTGCGGCTCCCGGGCCTTCCTCAACCAACTTAAGAGGGACAGTGAGCTGATCTCGGGCAAGATGCTCAACCTGAGCCTCCCATCCCGGGTAGCGACCATCCAGGCCGATGGAGACGCCATCAGATACGGCTACAGCTCCGGGACCTACTCCCGCATCTTCCCCTCACTGGGCGACGCGATGCTCTTGCCCAGGCAGGATGAGCTCGACGGCGTTGGTCCAGGTCTGACCCGCTCTGACTGGGACAAGAGGTTCGACCTCGTCTACAGGAAGGCCGCCGAGGAAAAGATATCAGCTGCGATAGGCGTGGCGCCGGTCATCCTCAACTTCGCAAGATACCTGAAGAGGTCTTACGGGAGGAAACCGTCGGACCTATGGGACTTGAGGGCCATCATCTGCACCAGCGTGCGCAAGATCCAGGTCAGGTATGCATCCCTCTTCAGGAAGTACTTCGGCGACGTTTCTACGGTCGAGATATACAGCGCCACAGAGGGCGTCTTCGCCCAGCAGCTGGACGAACTTCCGTACGTCTCCCCAAACTACGACACCTACCTCTTCGAGGTGGAGACCGGCAGAGGCCCAAAGATGCTGCACGAGCTCGGGCGCGGCGAGTGGGGGAGGCTAATCGTCTCCACATGCATGTTCCCGAGGTACGACATTGGCGACATGATCGAGGCCATGGGGAAGAACTACTTCAGGGTGTTCGGGAGGGCCAATCTCGCTCACGTGATGGAGCACAGACTCCATAGGCTGCTTTTCGGTTGGTTCCTCTGAGGCCGGACTAGTTTGTAGTCTCCTGATACATACTTGGAGTAAAATAATCAACCGTACATCATGGAGTGCGGGGGCGGATCTTTGACGCGCAGGAGATCTAAGCTCGAGATATACGTGGAAGTATTGTCGATCATCAAGAGCGGCACCACGAAGCCCACCCGGATCATGTACGATGCGAACCTCTCGTGGGACCACCTCCACCGCGTCCTGACCCCGATGCTGTCCCAGGGGCTCATAGAGGAGATCGATACCACTGTGGAGAGGAGGCGTGACAAGAGGACCAACACCCGGTACGAGCTCACCCAGAAGGGGGAGAACGTCCTCCGCTACTTCAAGGACACCAAGGCCTTCGGCATAGAGGACATAAAGATAACCTGGTAGAGCCGTCGAGGCCACTTCATCGCCTGTCTAACAAAGTCAGTCGGGCGGATAGGGACTGAAGATCCTATGAAATCGAGATCTCACCTTCTTTGGTGGACCGGGCGGGATTTGAACCCGCGACCTCCGCGTTGCAAGCGCGGCGATCATACCCCTGATCTACCGGCCCCCAGGGAATCGGCCCCTGTATCCGAATCGGGGATGTTTCTTCCAACTATTCAGGAGGAACTCTGAATTTGAATCTATTGCTCGGACCAGCGAACATAAATCTAGCTCACTGGACAGTACAAGGATAACGATGGGTCCCATCAGTGCCGTGATCTTCGACCTCGACGGCACGCTGATAAGGTCTAGGCACGACTACCGGGAGATGGCCAGGAGGGCCGAGGCCATCCTCATGAACGAGGGCGTCCCAGAGGAGGAGCTGGACGAACCGAGGAAGGTCTGGCAGATCATAAGGGGAGGACTGGAAGCCCTTGGGTGTCTGGGGTTGCCGTCCGAGAGGGTCAAGCGGACGCTGCAGAGGATAAACGAGGCCCTGAACTCCGTTGAGCTTCTATCCCTGGACTCTGTGGAGCCGGTTCCAGGGGCCCAAGAGGCGTTGAACCTCATAAAAGTACGCGGAATAAGGATAGGGATAGCCACAAGGGCCGGTAGGCCGTACGCCGAGAGGAGCCTTGAAGCCGCAGGCCTCTCAGGGTACGTCGATGCGATTCTGGCGAGGGACGAGGTCGAGCACCCTAAGCCCGACCCCCGTCACCTCCTCCAGCTGGTCGGGTCCCTGGGCGCATCCAGTGAAAGGACCCTATATGTTGGGGACACGACGACTGACCTAACGACTGCGAGGGCAGCGGGAATAGAATTCGTCGCGTTCGCTGGTGACGGGGACTGGGTAGCGAGGCTGAGGGAGGCCGGGTGCGACTCCTTCATCTCGGACATCAGGGAGATAGTCGAGGTCATCGATGGAACCAAGCCCGCCTGAAAAATCCGAAAGGGCGAAACAAGTAGGATGTTTTGATGCCTGTTTAAAATCGATTTTCCAAATTGTCCAGTGTAGCTAAAGTTAAAAACGGATTCTGATAATAATCCAAGATTCGCTATCTGAGGTGTAAACTCATGTCAGATAAAGCTTGTGTGGCGGCGATTGAGTTCATCGAGCGGATCGCGCCGGACCTGATGGAGAAGGGGCGGATACCCGGCCTGAGCATAGCCGTGGTCAAAGACGGCAATGTAGTGTACGCCGGGGGCTTCGGGGCGAGAAACGTGGAGCAGAACCTCCCCGCGACCCCTGACACACTTTACGGCATAGGCTCGTGCACCAAGTCCTTCGTCGCCCTCGCTATCATGCAGCTCGCAAGGCAGGGGAAGATAAGCCTGGACGACCCAGCCACCAAATACGCTCCACTGAAGATCGGTAGGCCTGGCAAGCCCATCACCATAGGGCACCTGCTCTCTCACTCTTCGGGAATTCCATCCCTGGGGACTTCCACAATAGCCCTCCAGAGGGGGATCGGCGTCGACGTCTGGATCCCGTGGGGAGGGGTCGAGGACTTCTACAGGCACGTTAACGGCGCGGGGGACGAGATAGCGGCTGATCCGGGGGAGCGGTTCTTCTACCTGAACGCCGGCTACCGTATCCTAGGCCACATCATCCAGAAGGCGAGCGGGCTAAGGTTCGACGAGTACATTACGGAGAAGATTCTGAGGCCACTAAAGATGGGGCGGACGACCCTCTCCAGGGCGGAGTATATGAAGGACAAGGACCGGATGACCCCATACCGGAGAGACGAGAACGGCAAGCCGGTGCCCACCAAGTTCCCGTACCCGAACGTCGAGGACAACCCCGAGTTCGCCTTCATCGCAGCAGCCGGCGGCATAATCAGCTCGGTGGTGGACCTGACGAACTACCTCAAGATGAACATCGACATGGGCACGTTCGAGGGAGCCGAACTCATCGACGGGGATTCGCTGGAGGAGATGTGGACCCCCCACGCAGAGAGGTCCAGAAACCATTTCGGGAGCTACGGATACGGCTACGGCTGGGGCGTGACGGAGGACTTCCTCGGCTCCAAGATGGTCTCCCACGGGGGCTCGATACTCGTCTCCACGGCCCACCTCGTCCTCGTCCCCGAGCACAGGGCCGGGGTCGCCATGGCCTCCAACATAGCCGGCTTCCCGCACGCCCCCGTGGCGCAGGGCATCCTCGCGACCCTCATGGGCCACGACCCCACGAAGGCGATACCTACGCTGAGAATATGGGAGAGGATGAGGACCCTGACGGGATCGTACGAGACGTACAGGGGCCTGGCCAAGGCGGAGGTCGTGAGCAGGGGGGGCCTCCTGTACCTCGTGCAGAAGGGATTCGACACGGACGCAGCCACCCCCCTCATCCCCGAGGACGACAAGCTCGAGAGCAACAGGTTCTACATCTTGTCCGAGGGCGTGAGGCAGCCCGTCGAGTTCGTGATCGGCACCGAGAAGATCGATCTCTACGTTGAGAGGAACCGCTATCACAAGGTTACATCATAAGACCTCTCAAGAAAAAGGGGCGTCGGTAGACTTCAGAGCACCTTCAGGGCCTCGCCGACCTCGCCAACTCCCCTGACCACGAAGTCCGCCTCACGATGGTTCTCCCTCTGGTTGCCGTCCGCATCGATCAGGATCGCCCACATCCCCAGGTTTTTTGGGCCGACTAAGTCCGCGAGGAAAGTGTCGCCGACCATCACGGCCGATTCGGGGGGCACACCCAGCTCTGACAGGGCCCTCCTGAAAAGCAAGGGGTTGGGCTTCCTGAAACCGAGCTCCCCCGATACGACTATCGAGTCGAACACCTCATCGAACCCGAACATCTGGAAGACCTCTCTAGCTATCG
>SMTZ1_10008170_pt1 | contig 10461 bp, 11 predicted proteins | sample DeeMarSWOR136_30_FD_25667 | JGI IMG/M metagenome (IMG submission 25667) | reverse complement strand
ATATTTTTCTTCCTGGGTAGATTGTAGTTTTAATTCCAGTATGAACATTATCTCCAATTATTGTTTTAGAATCTTGGTGTATTGCAACTATTGCGAATGAACCTTCTAATTTATTTAATGTTTTTTTTGTTGCTTCTTCAAAGGTCCAACCTTTTTTCATAAAATAGTAGATATATTGTGGAATAACTTCTGTGTCTGTTTGAGAGCTAAATTTTAAACCTTGTTTTATTAAGAATTTTTTTAATTTTTGATAATTTTCAACAATACCATTATGGACTACTGCAATTTTATTATCTTGGGATAGTTGGGGATGAGCATTAGTTTCTGTTACATTTCCATGAGTTGCCCATCTAGTGTGGCCTAGAGCAATATTAGATTCTTTAATTTTTAAATCCTTGATTTCACCAATTTTACCAACTTTTTTGAATATTTCTAAAGTTTTATTTTTTGTTGCAATACCAAAAGAATCATAACCACGATATTCTAAACGTTTTAAACCTTTGATAACTATTTCATTTGCATTTTTTTTTCCTTTGTAACCAATTATACCACACATTATACCACGTCCTTTTTTACTATTTCGCCTGGTAAAGTTGTTTTTCCTGGGAATATTTTTCTTCCTGGGTAGATTGTAGTTTTAATTCCAGTATGAACATTATCTCCAATTATTGTGCCAAACTTTTTTCTTCCTGTAGATATTAATTCTCCTTTAACTTTTGATTTTATGACACCATGATCATGTCTTAGGTTAGCGGTAATGGTTCCTGCTCCTAAATTGCAATTATCTCCAATAACAGAATCTCCGATATAGCTTAAGTGTGGGATCTTAGTATTATCTCCAATTATAGAGTTTTTTATTTCAACTGCTTGGCCTATTTTAGAGTTATTTCCAATAGAGGTTGAGCCTCTTAAATAACAATTAGGACCAATGATACAGTTTTCTCCAATAATAACACTACCTTCAATATAGACTCCTGATTTTATTATAGAATTTTTTCCTAGTTTAATGTTTCCTTTAACTGTTACATATCTTTCTATTTTTCCTTTAATTTCTTGTTTAATATTTTTTAATAAAATTTCATTAGCATTGATTAAATCCCAGGAATAAGTTATAGGAATCCAAGCTTTAGTTTTAATATAGACAATAGATTCTTTTTTTGCTAATTCATTTATTGCTTCAGTTAGTTCATATTCTCCTCTCTTAGATTTTTTTAGTTTTTTTAGATAAGAGAAAATATTTTTATCAAGTAAATAACAACCACAATTTACTAAGCCTTGCTTAATGTTCTTTGGTTTTTCTATAATATTTTTTACGAATTTACCTTTTGTTTTAATAACTCCAAAGTTTTTTGCATTATCTACTTGTTTAACTAATAGTGCATATTTATTTTTTAATAATTTTTTAATGTCTTCTTTAAAAAAAAAATCATCTCCTCCAAATAAAATAAATTTATCTTTTATTTTTTTTTCAACTTGCATTAAAGCATGTGCTGTTCCTAAAGGTTGTTTTTGATGTACAAACTTTATATTTAGTTTTGGATATTTTTTTTTAATTAAATTAATAATTAATTCTTTTTTTCTGCCAACTATAAGGATTATTTCTTTAGCAAATGGTTTTATTTGTTCAATATTATGTTCTAAAATTGTTTTATTAGCTACTTTAAGCAAAGGTTTAGTTTTGTTTAATGTTAATGGATAAGTTCTTGTTGATTTGCCAGCTGTTAAAATTATGAATTGCATTTTTTTATTTCACCTGCTATGTTGTTTGCTAATTTTGTGATTAATTTTTTATCTTTTCCTTCAATCATGACTCTAGCTATGTTTTCTGTCCCAGAATATCTTATCAATAATCTTCCATTATTTTTTAATATAGTTTGTGCTTGTTTTATTGCTTTATTTACATTAGGTAGTTGTTCAAAAGGTATTTTTTTCTTAACTTTAACATTAATTAAAACTTGAGGAAATTCTTTTAAGCAAGTTTTTAATTCAGATAATTTCTTATTAGTTTTTTTCATTATGTCTAATACTCTTAAAGCTGCAATAATTCCATCACCTGTGGTTGTGTAGTCAGAGAAAATAATATGGCCACTGCGTTCTCCACCAAAGTTGTAGTTATTTTTTAGCATTTCTTCAATAACATATCTATCTCCATTTTTAACTCTAACAACTTTGCCACCTGCTTTTTCTATAGTTTTGTCTAAACCTAAATTACTGTAAACAGTTGCAACTAATGTTTTTTTGTTTAGATTGTTATTTTTTAACATATCAATAGCGCAAAGGGCCATTATATGATCTCCATTTAATTCAGAACCATTTTCATCAACAATAATAACTCTGTCAGCATCTCCATCAAAAGCAATTCCAATATTGGCATTATGTTTTTTTACCTCTTTGCTTACGACTTTTGGATGTAAAGCTCCACAATCTTTGTTTATGTTTAATCCATCTGGTTTGTTGTTTAGGATTATAGTTTGTGCTCCTAATTCTTCAAATATTATAGGAGCTACTGCATATGCTGCACCATTAGCACAATCAAGTACAATTTTAAAACCTTGTAAGTTATTTTTTATAGCGCTTTTAGCAAATTCAATATACCTGGATTTAGCATCTTGTAACCGATAGGCTTTTCCTGTTTTTTCAGAAGGTACAGATTTAAATATATTTTTAAAAACTAAAGATTCAATTTTTTTTTCTATTTCATCTGAAAGTTTTATTCCCTTATTAGAGAAGAATTTAACTCCATTATCTTGTGCAGGGTTATGAGAAGCTGAAATTACAATACCAGCAGATGCATTAAGGTTTTTGGCTAAATGAGCTATAGCTGGGGTTGGTAAAGGTCCTACTAATAGCACATCAAGGCCCATAGAGCATATTCCAGAGGTTAAGGCAGACTCTAATATATAGCCAGAAATTCGAGTATCTTTGCCAATAAGTATTTTATGTCTGCTTTGGTTAGATTTAAAGATTTTGGCGCTAGATTTGCCTAATTTAAGCATAATTTCAGGGGTCATAGGGTAATGACCAACAAGGCCCCTTATACCATCTGTTCCAAATAGTTTGTTCATAGAGTGAAAAAAAATAGTAAAGCTTATATATAAGTGTTACTAAAATATTTGTAATAGTACTAAAAATTAATTTATAGTGGTTAGTATGTATGTTGTTGAGAGAAGTAAAGATAAAGTAGTAAGTTTGCCTACTAAAGAGCTTAGTAATGAGCAGGTTAAGGTTTTGGGTAGTGGGTTAGCTCAGAATATATTAAAGGTTATAGCAGAGAAGCCTTCTTATCCTAAAGAGATTGCAAGGAAAATAGGGGTTCATGAGCAGAAAGTTTATTATCATATAAGAAATTTAGAGAAAGCTAAAATCATTGAAGTTTTTAAAACAGAAAGAGTTCAAGGAGCAATAGCAAGTTTCTATAAATTAGTTCAACCTAGTTTTGTTATTAAGTTTAAAGATTTTCAAGAAACACAAAAAATAGCTGAGTTAGCAGAAATACCAAAAAGTTTTTTAGAGCCTTTTATTGAAGATGGTGAGTTAAATGCAGTTATTATTGTAGGAAGTCCTGATCCTCATGGTCCTGAAAAAGCTAGAAGTAGAGATGGTTATTATGGAATTGATTTAGCACTTTTTCTTGGAACATTTTTGAATTATGTTCCTAGCTTAAATGTAAAATTAGATACTGAAGCTAGGAAAGAAGATTTAGAGAAGAATGTAATATTATTAGGAGGGCCTGTTGTTAATTCAGTAACTGAAAGAATAAATGAAACATTACAAATTAAATTCATTAAAGAAGAAAACTGGAAAATAAAAAGTTTAGTTTCAGGAAAAGAGTATTTGTCAGATGAAACTGGTGTAATAATCAAAACAAAGAATCCATTTAATAAAAAAAAAAAAATATTATTAGTTGCTGGGAAAAGATATGCTGGAACTAGAGCTGTAATGATTGCTTTTATTAAACATTTTAATGAAATAATAAAAGGGAATAAGTTTAATAATAAGATAATGGCTAAAGTTGTTGAAGGTGTTGATTTAGATTCAGATGGAATTGTTGATGAGGTTGAGGTTTTAGAGTGAATTCAATATTAAAAATTCAATAAATAATAATAATTAAAAAAAATGAAATGAAGGTGAGAAGATATATGTTTAGAAATCAATTTTATTTTTATCTTTCATCACTAACTGCTGCAATTCATTTTAGTGTTGTATTATTTTATGTCTCTTGTACAATTTTGATATTTTTTTCTGAAAAATTAAAGATTTATGCTGCATTTTTTTTAATTTTTATTTGGATTCTGCAAAAGATATTCGGAGGTTGTATATTAACACGCGTAGAGGAGTTTTTTTTAAAGAAGGCTGGTAAGAGACGGGATAATATCTTTTTTTTTAATGGATTTGCTCATAATTTTTTTAAAAGAACGTTTCGTATGTCATTAAGTCAGATAAATTTTTTGTTCCAAGGAATGCTCTTGGTTTTTGTTTTTATCTCTATTATTGTTATAATTTTATATTTCATTAAATATAATTTTCTTATCAGTCTCAACAATCTTTATTTTATGCCTTTTTTCTAATGCTTCATTTAAGCAAACATCAAATATTTCACAATCAAGATTTTCTCGTATCTTATCTTTAGAATATTTTTTTTTTTTTAATCTTTTTTCTAAGGTTTTAAGGCTGCATTTAGTGACATAGCATAAGTCAACATACTTGGAGGGCAGGTAATGGCTTAAGTGTGAATCAATAATAACTCCTTTTGGTTTATTTGCTTTAACTTTTTTTAATTCTTTTAATATTTCTTTGTTTAATTTTTTTGTATCAACTATATAGCACTTTTTTTTTTTATCATAACCTTCCTGGAGTTTTTTATCTTTAATGAATTTGTTAACATCTAAAACAGGGTAACCAAGTTTTTTGGATAATTTTTTAGAGAAAGTTGTTTTACCAGTACCAACAGAGCCTGTTACAATAATTACTTTCATTCTTTTTTTCTAAATTTTTCAATAAGGAAGTAAAGTATTAAAGTAAAAACAGCTCCTAAAACAAACCACAAAGTAATATTTGACCAAAAAGAAGGTTCATTTACAACAGTTCTTACAACTTCTTCAACTGTTTCATTTACAACAGGAGCTGCTGCTTCTGCTACTGCTGCTGTTCCTCTAACTAGCTCTTGATCTGCAAGTGTTTTAGCAGGCGCTGCTCTTGAAAAGGTTTGAGTAAAGCCATATAATCCTTTTTGATAAAATTTTGAGAATATTTGTATTCCTGCAGATACTAAAGCTAGAATTAAGGCAACTGGTAATATGGTTTTAAGTTTTGTTTTTATCCCATGCACTGTTTTTGGAGCTATGATAATGTATTTGTTAGCTAGTTTATAGTGTAAAACTTCTTTTCCTTTTTCGCTATAGTGGAATTCTTCTGCTACTATTAAGCCACCTTCCATTAGGGCCTGTAAGTTATAATGTATAGTGGATATTGGGATTTCCAAAGCTTTGGAAAGTTCTGTTTCTGTTGCTTCTTTTTCTGCTAGATAATCTAATATTTTTCTAGAGGTTTCATTACTTATAACTTGAGCTAACTTCTTAGCTTTTTCTTCTTTTAAAGATAATAGTAAAAACTTTTCTTTTGCCATAAGAGAATTAAAATAGGGATAGTATATAAATAGTTTTTGTTAACTTTAGTTTAGGTTGAAGTTATAGCGAAATATTTTTAAATTCTAAGATTAAATACAAAATTAATGCAGAAAACAATTACTATAGGTTCAAGTAAAAGATTAGAAATGATTGACATAAATAGTGAAGTAGAGAAAATAGTAAAGGAAAGTAAAGTAAAAGAAGGTATATGTAATGTTTTTGCCGCGCATGCTACTGCTGCTATTGCAATAAATGAAAACTATGATCCTAATGTATGTTTAGACTTTAATGATGCTTTAGCAAAGTTGATTCCTCAAGGTAAGTGGAGACATGATAGAGTAGATGGAAATGCTGATGCTCATATTAAGGCTGCAATTATTGGTCCAAGTGAGAGTATTCCTATAAAGAATGGTAAGTTACAATTAGGAACATGGCAAAGTATTATGTTTGTTGAGTTGGATGGACCAAGAAGTAGTAGAAATATTATTGTAACTGTTATAGGTAAGTAAAATGCAATGTGATATGTGTGGTAAAGAAACTAATTTAGTTATTGCAATTATTGAAGGAACTGAGATGCAAGTTTGTAATCAATGTGCTAAATTTGGTAAAATAATAAAGAAAATAGAGCCAGAACCAAAAAGAAAAAAAACAAAAAAAAAAGATTTAAAAAAAATAATTAAGGAAGGAAAGAAAGAAAAAGAATTGATACAAATAATAAATCCTGATTATGGCAATATAATAAAAAAAAAAAGAGAATCTATAGGATTAAAACAAGAGGAATTTGCCAAGAAAATTAATGAAAAGATTTCTTTGATACATAAAGTAGAGATAGGTAAGTTGGAGCCAAGTATTGCTTTAGCAAGAAAGATTGAAAGATTTTTGAAAATAAAACTTATTGAACAATATGAAGAAGAACATGGAAAATTAACGAAAGTAGAGGTAGATAAATTAACAATAGGTGATTTAATAAGGTTTAAGAAGTGATGTATTCCCAGATTTCTATACCTTGTTCTTCATATATTTGGTTGAAAGTCTCTTCATTTCTAAATAAGAATAGTAAGCCTTGTTTTTCTTTAGTCCAAACAAGACCTTGTTTCATTTCATTGTCGATATATATGTATCTTATTTGATATTTATCTAATAATCTTTTTGTGTCTTGTAAATCTACTCCATAGAATATTGCATTAATATCCCTATATTTTTCATTAGGTTTTGGAGCGTATGTAAAAAGAGAATCCATAACTACTGCTCTTTCGGCATAGTATTCTATCCAGTGACCTCTTGTATAGTGAGATAAAATTATTTCTTTTTCTCCAGAATTTAACTTAAGGTATTCTAGGCTTTGCTTTGTATTTTTATCAGGCAATGATTTAATTAACCTATTTGTATGGGATGTAGTTGAAAATATTATTCCTAATATCATAATTAAAATACTCAAATCTCTTATAAACTTAAGTTTCCATCTCATACTTATTATTTTATAAAAACCTATTCCTGTGAAAGTAGTTATTATGAATTTAAGGTATATATTTGAATAAACATAGTAGGATAAAGTAACTAATAAAATTAGGATAGTAATATAAATTAACCAAATTTTTTTCTTATATTTCCATGTTACTATTATACCAACTATTGTTAATATTATGTTAAAAAAAGCTGATCCTGCTATAGAACCTAAGTCAGAAATAAAATTTTGTAGATAATTTAGGGAAATAAAGGTAACTTTTTCTGGAAAACCGTATTTTAAGTAAATAAAAAGATTAAAGAGAATAGTGATTAAGGCTATTAAAATTAGTGTAACATAGGACAGTGCTTTTCTCTTTTTAAATAGAGTATATGATAGAATCAATAATATAGTTATTAAGCTAGCTAGTATATTAAGGAAAGGTATTATACAAAATATTATTATTGAAAAATAATTTAATAATTTGCTTTTATTAATAAAAAATAAAAAACCTAATAACATTATGAAGATTATCAGAGAATGTTTGTTTAAGACAGTAAAGGTGTATACAAAGATTGGAGATAAAATAAGGGTAAGCATTATTAAAAATCTTATGGATAAATTTAATTTTAGTTTTTTAATGATAAAAAAAAATATTATAACAGAAACTATTCCTAGGATGAATGGTAAAACAATAAAGAAGATATTACCAAACAGACCATACCCAAATGACAGAAAATTATTGTATGGGTCAAATACATATGTTCTTCCCATATAGCTCAAAGGATCATAATCTATTAAGTTTTTTGCAATTCTCATATGATAATAAGGCTTATCACCAATAATTAAAGGTTCTTCAGCTGTAAATCTAATTATCAAAGGTATGCTTAAGAGTATAATGGTAACTATGAAACATATTATAAATGCTTTATTTTCGCTTTTGATTATTTTTTTTATCATTCTTCTATGGTGCATAATGATTTGTAGATTTTAACTTTACTGTCATAAACAAGTTCAAAGCAATTTTCATCAATATATTTTATTTCTTCAATTTTAAATAAAGCTTTAGCTCTTTCTGAAAAGTAAATATATTTTATTTCATATTTATTTAATAGTGCAATAGCTTCTGTCTCAAAAACAGTTATATATATTTGCTCAGTATCTTTAACGCGTTGCTCTGCATCTTCAATTAATAAAAAATTAGGATCAGCAACGTTTTTTCTTTGAGCAATTGAGGTTATTAGGTAACCTTCTCCAACAGTAGCTAATATAACACTATCTTCTTTGGTATTATTTTTTATCCATTCTAAAGCTTTGATTTCTTCTTGAGTTACTGAATTTTGTATTGTTTTTTTAACAGACGTAATAGAATGTAGGAAAGAGGTTGTTATAATCAAGATAAATAATAAAATATGAATTAATGGCTTAAATTTAGAAAATTTAGTTTTTTTTAAATAAGCAGAAAATAAAGTAAAGAATTGAGCAAATAATATAGTAAGTGTAACGCTTAGGAATATTAAACCAATCTTTAGTTGTATTAGCCTTAATAATAATAATATTAACATTGAGATTGCAAATGTTATCAATAAGTACATTTTTTTCTCTTTTTTTCTGAAAATATATCTGTAAATTATGTAAATGCCAGATAGAAATGGCACTATGCCTATAGCATAGATTGCTTCTAAAATGTTAAACTGGGTAAAGTATTGAGATAATACTTGCTTAGGTATGTTTTGCCATATAACATAAGGCCCGTGTATTAATAAAGGATTTTTAAATACTATGAACAAAGACCAAATAATAATAAATGTTGAGAAAATAATTAACTCTAATTCCTCTCTACTATGTTTTAAGCCTTCTACTTTTACAACTACAAGATAAAAAATCAATACAATTATTATTAAAATAGCTGCTGGGTGGCTTAATCTTAGTATAGCTAAGGATGTGATGAAGTAATAAACATATTTTTTGTTATCACTAATCTTCATAAAACAAAATAGAGTGAAAAAGGTTAATGGAAGTATTAGAGTGTAAACTGATATGCTGTTGATGGTTTCAAAAAAAAAAATAGGAATAAAACCAGAGATAAATGTTGCAAATAATGATGATTTGTAATCTTTAGTTATATTAAAAGATATGATATATACAACAAAAACTAATAAGGAAGCAAATATATTTGGGATTAATTTAAAAGCTAAGGTTCCTAATATTATTTTAAAAAAAAGTAGGATATAGTAATAATAAGGTGGAAATAATAAGTTTCTACCTCCATAGCTTAACTCATCCTTAAATAAAGGAGTTACTGAATCACGTATGTAGTTAACTTCTCTTATAATAGAATATGCTTCTATATTAAAATATGGTGTTTGGAATGTATAATAAAGCCTTATTCCTAATGTTAATAGGAATATTATAATTAATATGACATATTGCCTTTTAAGTTTCATATTAAGGTGAAGTTACTAATAGCATATAAATATTTTTAGTAAAATATATAAAAAGGGGTTGAATTTGGAGGTATAATGAAGATTCCAAGTGGAAGTAAGATATTGGATAAGATGTTGGAGGGTGGTTATGATTCTGATATTATAACTACCATATATGGGCCAGCAGGTAGTGGAAAAACTAATTTGGTTTTGTTGTGCGCTATAAATATAGCTAGAAATAATAAAAAGGTTATTTATGTTGATACTGAAGGAAGTTTTTCTTTAGAAAGGTTAAAACAGATTGCTTTAGATTATAAAAAGATATTAGGAAGGTTGATTTTTTTAAAACCAACTAATTTTAAAGAACAAAAAAGAAGCTTTGAGAAGTTAAAAGATATTGTGGATAATAAGGTTGGGTTAATAATAGTGGATACAATAGCTATGTTGTATAGGTTAGAGTTAGGTAAATCAGAAGATGTTTATGAGGTTAATAGAGAACTTGGACAACAACTTTCATATTTAGCTGAAATTGCTCGTAAGAAAAATATTCCAGTACTAATTACTAATCAAGTTTATGCTGATTTTGAGAATAAAAATAAGGTAAATATAGTTGGTGGAGATATTTTAAGGTATACAAGTAAATGTTTGATTGAATTACAGATAACTCCTTCTGGGAATAGAAGGGCTATTTTAAGAAAACATAGAAGCATTCAAAGCGAGAAAGAAATTTTATTTAAGATAGTGGAAACAGGTGTTATTGGTACAAAAGAAGGTAAAGGTTTTAGGTTGTTTTAGCAAATAATTTATGGCCAAAATAAAAACAAGGTTTTGCCTCTGATTTTTCAAGGACTATTCTTAACAACGTTCCTTTCATTTCATCTACTTCTTTGATCTTAAAGTATTCAAACTCTTCTGAACGGCCAAACAGAATATCTAGTCCTGTTTGTTCCTGTATTTTTTTATT
>SMTZ1_10009360_pt1 | contig 10463 bp, 6 predicted proteins | sample DeeMarSWOR136_30_FD_25667 | JGI IMG/M metagenome (IMG submission 25667) | reverse complement strand
GACTTTGTTTTACCAACATTGGTATCAGTCCTGCCTGCAAAAATGATGTTTTGCCACATCCGGATTCACCAACCAGAATCCCGAGTCGAAATTCTGGATCAGTAATGGCGCTAACACATTCTGCCAGCTCGGCACCGCGTTGCAGCCGCAAAAACAATTCAGCGTCTTCAATGGTAAAGGGACGCAGTCCTTTGATAGCGCTTCGCTCTAAGCCAGGGTATTCTGGTTCAATGCTGATGGTTCTTTCGGGTTGTTTTGGCGCACCGGGGAATAGAGGTTCTTTGGCCGGTTTTTCTCGTTCCGCCTTGATTTTAGCCAGCAGTTTCGTTTTCGCTTCGTCTTGCTTAAGTCCAACCAGATCAATGTAAATAATTGATGTCAGTAAACCTTTGAGAACGCATGGCTGAACTCTAATCGGAATCGTTTGCCTTTTCGTTCCAGTGGGATCCTGGACAAAAGCAGCCGCCCATTCAGGCTGGGTAAACAGGGCATTAAGATAATTTTCAGACAACACCGCAATGGTTGCCTGGCATTCAGCGGCAGCCTTTTGCATTTCCAGCACGAAATTTTGACCGGCTTTAATATCCCAAGCCTGGATTACAACCGAATACCCGGCTTCTTCAAGCTGCCACGCAATCCATTCCGCCCAGTTTTCATCGACTTTGTTGTAGCTGATGAAAAAATCCTTCACTTCGACTGCTGCGCTGCATTCAACACCCTGACCACTCGCAAACCATCTTCACCATCAGATCGAGGCGTGCTATTATTCAAAATACAATCAATAAAATGCTGGCACTCCAGTCTTAACGGCTCAACATTTTTAGTATTGGGAATTAATATGTCGCCGATTCTCAGCGTCAGGTATTCTCCGTAAGCTGTGTAGTTACCAGTGAAGTTCACGCCTTTATCATAAATTCTAATTTTCTCTGAAGCTTCCATATCATCGATCACCGCCATTTTCTTTGATCCGACGACGGTCACTTTTCGAATTTTGTGGGGATCCAGCCAGCTAACATGAATATGCGCCATCTTTCCATCGGCAAAATGAAGTGTGGTAAATACCACATCTTCAATTCCTGGCTGAATAAATGCCTGCCCCGTGCTTACAACCTTCACTGGTTCCTGGTTCATAAACATTAAAATGACCGAAATATCATGGGGAGCAAAACTCCATAGTGAATTTTCGGTTTGACGAATTACCCCCAAATTAACTCGTGAAGTATAAATATAATAAATGTCGCCCAATTCTCCATCATCGATCATCTGTTTGACTTTTTCAAAAGCAGGATGATATTCGAGAATATGACCAACCATCAATATGCGGCGCTGCTCATTTGCCACACGATTCAAATCCTGTCCATCCTCCAGCCGTAACACCATTGGTTTTTCCACGAACACATGTTTACCTCTCTTGAGAAATTCCCTGGCAATCGAATAATGCATTTCAGGCTGGGTTGCAACGACAACAGCTTCGTAACCGTCTCGTTCATAGACCTGCTGGATATTCGTCGTTACTTCCAGCCCGGGATATTCTGCCGCGATTCTTGAGACCACTTGTTGATCGGTATCGCAAACGATTGGGATTTGCACCTGGGGGTGATTGTAGAAATTGCGCAATATATTTTTTCCCCAATTCCCCACACCGATTTGTACTAACCTGATATTTTTGTTGGAACTAATTTTTAAGTCCTCCTAATTTCTTGTTCGTTTGAATCGACCGAAAAATCGTTTCATGCTTTCCCAGTCATTTTTTATATCATTTGTAATTTTTGTTGTTTTCGAATAATTTTCGCTATCAGTTTTGACATGATCAATATATTCAGCAATAAATGCCCCAAAAATGCTTAACATCAGTGCCAGAAAAGAACCGACCAGAATCAATAGTTTTCGTTTGGGCTTTGTCCGAAGTTCCGGGGGAACAGCTTCATCCAGCACCTGAATCGTTGGTGTATCACGCGCCTCCTGAATTTTGGCGTGATAATACTGTTGATTGAGCAATTCCCAGACCGTCTCCTGTACTTTAACCTCACGCATCAGCTTTGCCAATTCCAACCCGACTTCCGGAACCTCGGCAAACGGGATATAAAATTCTGTCTGATCTTCCAGTGCAACGCTATCGCCATACTGCAGATAATTGTACTGTTTTTCCAGTTCTTCGATCTCTTTTTTCAACTGCACGACCAGAACATTGTCAGGTTTCATCGTCTGCAATGCCACACCCAATTCCACATTTTTCGCCAATATTTTTCCTTTTAATTCCCCGGCTTTTTCAATGGCGGTTTTAGTCTGCTCCTCCAGGGATACTGCTTTAAATTTTTCCTGAAATTTCACCAGTTCTTCCGAAGCTTTTTTCAACTTTTCCTCAGTGAGTTGCAACTGGTTTTCAATATAGATACGTGAATTTTTCGCTCGTGAAGTGCTTTTCTCTTTATTAATCTTATCCAATTCACTAACCAGCGCATTGGCAACATCAGCAGCTAAATATCGATCATTCAGTTCAACAGCAACGCTGATAATTCCTTCTGGAGTAGCTTTAACATCGGTTTTGCTTTTTAACTTTTTTCGCCCTTTTTCTAAAGACTTAGCCTTCAATATTTGAAGCAATGTTTGTTCCTTTGTATTCTTTCCATTCTTTTTGTACTGGTATTGCCGTTTCAACACCTCATCAAAGACCGATCGGCTCTTGATAATTTCAACAAACAAATCAGACGTCGTGCCAGTCTCGTTTAAAATAAAATTAGCAATTGGCGAATTCGATAAGGTAGTTAATATCCCGGGCGATTGCGTATCCTCTGGCGGCAAAACAGTGGTGACTGCTGTATAGGTTTTAGGGAGAAACAGGCTGATAATAGCAATCAACACAGCAATTATCAGCACATTTCGGATGATCATTTTCCGATGGTTGACCAGCACCTGGAAATAGTCCAATAAATCTATTTCCTGGTTGGCATTGTTGTTACTTTTTTTTTCACGTCTCAATTTTGTCTATCCATTTTAATGTTTACAAAGGAGAAAAAAGTCCAGTTCAAACTTCAAATTTTTGTCACTTTAATTCATTTGAGCAATGTTAGCTCACCTGGCAGTCGCTCGATCAATAACAATATAGACTGTAGCAACCTGGGCAACAATTGCAATGGTCTGTCGAAATATTTCCCACCAATCTCGGTCCGGCTTTCTCGGCACCCAGATAATATCACCCGGTTCCAGGCTTTTCACATCTTCATCGTCAATAATTTCGCCGGTCACTTTTACAACTTTAATTCCACGTGCTTTTGCGTCCCAGGTGGGACTGCCGGCTTTCTTCAAATAATATTTTATCCCCTTACCCGGGCAATGCAAAACACCACCAGATTTTCCAATTCTGCCCGTCACATAAACAACTTTAGGAGCTTTGGGCACATGAATAATATCCCCATCTTCTAAAATGACATCTTCATTCATATTTCTTAAAACACATAATTTATAAAAATCAATCACGATCTGACCGATATCCTGAGTGTTTTCTCTCATGACAAGATATTGATATTCGGATTCAGACATTTGATCCCGGGACAACTGTTTGAGCCGTTCGTATTCTTTATCAATGGTGATCTTCGAACTTTTTCGGACCAATGAGGCATCTCGAATCAATGCTTTATCAGTAAATCTGCCGGCTTTGTCAATGATCTCACTCAGTGTTGTGCTATCCTTAGTAATAGCGTAAATTCCGGGGAATTGCACTTCTCCGCTGACTTCAACAGTTAGACCGACTTCCCACTCGGGAATTTGGCGAATGAATAAGCGGTCATCCTCCTCCAGCAAAATATTATTCTCACTTTGAGGATTTTTTATTATTTCCAGTAAGTTTATCTTCCTGAACCGGGTTGGTTTGTTGGGATCTATTTTTGCCACTTCACATTCAAGTATGAATGCGCTTCGCGTTAAATTCCCAGCTTTTAAAATTAAGTCCACAACATGTAAATTTTTCTCCAGCGGATATTTGCCGGGATGTTTCACCTCCCCATGAATATACACATATTTTGGATACGTTTGATCCAGGATGGAAAAAACATGAACTTGATCGTCATTTCTTAAAGAAACATTTGATTGACAGCTATCGTTTTCCAAAATTTCGTGATAATCAACATAAAAAACCGTCCGCTCACCATTGGGTAGTAGTCGGCTAATTTCTATTTTATCAAGATAGGCTAAGTCGGTAAATCCTCCTGCCAGGTATACAAGGTCAGAAAGTTTTTCACTACCATCCATTTTTAATTCAAACTTCGCCTGCCGCTTGACTTCACCGGTTATTGTAACGATGTCTTCAATAAGTGGAACTACAATTCTATCATATTGTTGCAAAAAGATTTCGTTTTGAATTTTTCCCTTCATTAAGAACTGGTAGAGATCGACAATCTTTATCAATTTATCCTTACGATGCACCTGAATATTACGCAAAGAGCCACTATTTGTGGGACCACCAGCCAGAATAACTGCATCCAAGACTGTATTGAGAGCATTTAAAAAATATTTCCCCGGTCGGTTCACATCCCCAACGACCATGACAGGGATCATCTTGGGTTCAATCAACATAAGATTAAGAGAGAAATTGTCATAATACTTCGATAATCGCTTCTCCAAAAATGCTTGAAATTCATTGATCGTGAGGTCGGCAACATAAAATACGCCAACTGTTGGGATATAAATTTTGCCTTCCACATTGACGATAACTTCAAAGTTTTGTTGAATTTTACCCAGAAGATAAATAGCTAACCTATCCCCTGTCCCCAGTTCATAATTTTCCGGGAACATCATGCCGCTGCCTGTCATTTCTTTTTTAAGCTCTTCTGGACGCATAAATAAGTTATGACCAAAAACGGATAGCTCGGTTGATTTTTCCTGATGGGATTGATTCGTCGTGAACTGGTTTTTCTGTGGCATCGTTATGTCTTGGCGAGTAACAGGATTCTCCTGGCTGCTAACAATCTCTACTCCCCAAATGACAAGGCCCATAATTATAACAGTAATAATTCTTTTCATCGATTTTGCATTTAATGATTTTGTGAATAATAATTTTCATTTTAAACCTTAATAGGTATAGATTAATTCAAAATAAACTTAAAAATATAAAAAATAAATTATTATTAGTCAATATCTTTTTATAAAATTATTATTACATTATTGAGAAACAGGTGAAATAAAAAAACAGAATCCATACTTTTATTTACAGTGATTCTGTTTTAAAACGGCGTGAAGATATTTAATTGTAAAGTGTGGAGCGTAATATATTTTGCGCACTATAATATTACAGTTCAAAGCTTTGTTTTTTTGGCAAGACTTTTTTTGTTTGTAATTTGTATTTGAAATTTGGGATTTATTTGGAATTTGGTTATTTGGAACTTGGAATTTGCAGCCTTGCTGCACTATGCTGTATATTTTTTATTCTATTCTAAAGCCTAAATCATGATCCTTTGGTTCGAGACATCACGTCATCAGCTATCTAACCATTATCATCTTCCGCACATGATTATAGATGGAACGATGGGCACTTTGACCATCAATTTCCTCCAGCTTTTTGATAGTCAACCGGGATAAATAAAGTCCGCTGGGTACCGCTAATCCATCCTCATTTATACCATCCCATTTTAATATGTGATGTCCAGCCGTCTTATAACCCTGTGTTAAAGTGCGAACAATTTGACCGAGAATATTATAAATCGTCAATTCAACATAAGCATTTTTAGACAATTGAAATCGAATTTCGGTTCCAGCATTAAATGGATTGGGGTAATTTTGATAGAGTAGAAACATATTAGCCGGGCCCAGAGATAGCGGATCTCCCATATTATCTGGCATACCGGGTCGATGAGAGTCATTGGTTTCAAAATAATACTGAAACGTTGTATTTGCAGCAATAATATTTCGATTAGGAGAACGATCACGTACATTATTTACTGTTAAAGTATGATTGATGTTTGCCTGGTGAGCAGTGGTTGATAAATGGATCGTTTTCTGATTCGTGTCTAATATTGCAACTAAAACATTGACTCCATTATTGATCTTGTAATTTTTAATATTCTCAGCAGAAGACTGCTCAACTTTTTCAGAAAAAATCACATCCACCAGATTTTCATTTCTGATATTTACAGAATAGATCGTTGGCGGTGTTAAATCCTCTTCCTGATACGTATATTGTATTGAACTATTTGGAGCAATATGATTTGGTTGTAGTGCACGATCACGAATGTTATTAACTGTTAACGTATAAGTTGTGCCCGAATTATGAGAACTTGTGACGAGATGTATAGTGCGATTATTTTGATCTAAATTCGCCTGTAAAACCGTTATCCCATTATTAACCTGGTAATTTTGAACAGCTTCCCCTGATAATTTTTCAATAGCTTCACTGAAAGTAACATCAACATGAGTTGCATCCAATATTTGAACGCCTGTTATAGCCGGCGGTGTTGTATCATCAGGATAGAATTGATAAGTATAACTACTGTTTGGTTCAATAGTATTAGGATTTGGTGCAAGGTCTTGTACATTATTAACAGTTATAGTGTAGGTTCCCGGTTGGTGAGGAGTGGTTGTTATATGAACAACTTCTTGGTTTTGATCGAGTTTTATTGAATTGATGTTAATTCCATTATTAATCTGGTAATTTGAGAGGTTTTCTGCAGATGATTTATCAACTTCTTCACTAAAACTTAAGTCTATTTGTGTTGCACTTACTAAGTTAACCGAATAAATTGTTGGGGGAATTATATCATCAACTTCAATAATAGCACTTACTTCAACGGAAAAATCACTTTCATTATAAGCGGTGTCATAAGCGGTAACAGCAAAAAAATATTCAACACCTTCTGAAAGTCCTGAAATGGTAAGACTGGTTACATTGCCCACATCACTAACTGTTATGTAATTTCGGGAGGATGTTCCATAATAAACTTTATACCCCAGTAAATCACTCTCAGTATTGGGATCCCAGCTAACGATTAAATCTCCAGCATTAGCGCTTGATAAAAAAAACAAATTAATAACAATGAACAAAAGCCATTCGGTCGTGAGTCTTCTGGTGTTTTTCATGATGCCAAGCTCTACTCTCTCCAAATAACGCTGTTTTCTTATGTCATCTTGACATCCCCCACATTGTTTTATTTAATGTTTCATTTTAAAATTTTATATTTTTTTCTTCCGTTATAGGCAATAAACATGCCATTATTTCCATCATTTATAATTGCTTTATTTTAAATAATATAAAGCGATTTATATATTATTATTATTATTACGTTGTTACTATTAGGAATTCAGTTTTGAAAGTGAAATATTAATGGCTTATATCAATTAATTTAGGCAACGTAAAGTGGAGTAAAAATATCCAATCAAGAGATGGGTTTCAGAAGATTAATTTTTATCAAGAAAAAATAATTACTATAAAAAAAGCCCTCCCCAACTATTGAGAGGGCTTTACAATTTTTTGTTCGTTTCAGATATTCTTTTTCCAGCTTGGGTGGGTAATAGTATGGTATTTTACTTTGTAATTCAGAGACCTCGGAGAAATACCCAGCAGTTTTGCAGCATCCTTCTGGACCCATCTACTTATTTCGAGCGACTGTAAAATGGCTTCACGTTCAAGTTCTTCCAATTTTAAAGTATTAAAGCCCCAATTTTCACCCAGATTTTTTCTACGATCTCTCCCCCCTGCAGCAAAATAATCTTTACCTGTAAGTGCCAGGTCATCAGAGGTGATCATTTCGCCTTCTTCAACTACCAGGACCGCTCTTTCGACCAAGTTTTTCAATTCCCGAATATTTCCATGCCAATGATGGTTTTTCAATAAGCGCATGGTATCTTCAGTAAACCCGCGAGTGTGTTTTCTTATCTCACTGGAAAATTTTCTTCTAAAAAATTCAGCGATTAATGGAATATCCTCCCTTCGGTCTCTTAGTGGCGGTACATTGATCGTTACGACATTGAGCCGATAAAAAAGATCATCACGAAAATTACCCAATTCAATTTCCTGCCATAATTCTTTATTAGTAGCAGTGATAATTCTTACATCGACATGAATCGTTTTGTTACCTCCAACCCGAGTAAATTCATGGTCTTGCAAAACTCTTAGAATCTTTGCCTGCGTGGAAAGATTCATATCTCCGATTTCATCCAAAAAAAGAGTTCCACCATGTGCTTGCTCAAATTTTCCAATTCTCGTTTGATAAGCACCAGTAAAAGACCCTTTTTCGTGACCAAATAGCTCACTCTCTAATAAATTTTCTGGCAATGCTGCACAATTTACTTTAACGAAGGATTTGTCCGATCGAAGGCTGATGAACTGAATAAGACTGGCAATTAATTCTTTTCCAGTTCCTGTTTCCCCTTGAATTAAAATACTGGCGTTGCTCTTAGCAACTTTTTTAATGAGCTTTAAAATATCCTTAATTTGTGGACTACGACTAACCAATGGATAGTAGTAGTCAAATCCAAAATTTTTTCCCCAACTCCGAGATAATTCCTCAGGAGCCTCTAAACTTGGTTCCGCCCAGCTTAAGTCTAGTTCCTCCGCAAAATTATTCATGCTGGCTCCACTCATTTTTCGTATTTTCTCTGTTGCCAATATTAATTACGGGACGTGAATCAAATAACTGTCCCATTTCATATTTCTAAGATCAAATATAAATCAACATTACTAATTTGACCAAACGGATAATTTATTTAATTCACTATCCCAAAAAGACAACCCCAACCAAGTTTAGGTTGCGAATTCCAGAGATGTTGTGCTGCAAAACTTCGTTGGGGCTGTTAATTGAAGATGCTTACCTGAAGATGTCTACCTAAACTATTACCCTAATATCATGATCGGCATATACAAAAATACTATCATTTACATTCCATGGTCTGAACTCGCCATAATATTGACAAATACCATGCCAAAAAAATTGACATTGAATACTTTTTAAACTTATCTCCTTGTTTTGAAACATAATTGTGATATAATTTTCGCTCAATATCTGTTATTACAAGAAGTTACATAATACAATTTAGTTCAATATGCCTCATACATCTACCTAGCTGAAAACATCTTCTTTTAAAATTTTGTCGTCCAGATGAACATTATTCGATCACTTCATGTTCAAAAATTACTCACTTTTGTTTAAAACGGAATCAATCTTTTTAATATTCTTAATTTCTTTTTTCAACTCATCTGTTGAAAAAAGAAATTTATTAGATAGTATATCCCGTTGTTGCAGAAATTGGCAAAGTCGAATAATTCGAGGGATCTCTAAATCAACAGAATTCACAAATCCGCTATTTGAGAAAATAATATCTTTCGCCCCATCAAAATATATTTCTCCATTATTCAAAACAATAAATCGCTGCGCCAATTGGCTAATGACATCGATGCTATGGGTTATCATTACTATTGTGGTTCCATGTTCGTGTAATTGCCTTAAAATATTAGCAATTAACTTAACACCCTCAGGATCCAAACATGCCGTCGGCTCATCAAGCACAACTACTTCAGGTGCCATTGCCAGAACACCAGCGATTGCTACCCGCCTTTTTTCTCCTTCGCTTAATTGATGAGGTGATCTGCTTTTAACCGCTTCTTCCTTCAATCCGACTAGTTTCAATGCTTCATTCACTCTCGTTTTAATCTCACGTTCTGGTAATTTAAGCATGGTCGGACCAAAAGCGACATCTAAGTCGACTGTCTCCTCAAAAAGTTGATTTTCTGGAAATTGAAACACTAAACCGATTTTTTTTCGCAGTTCATTTAGCGGATAATTTTTGCTCCAAATATCTCTGCCATCAACATAGATTTTACCAGAAGTCGGATGTAGCAAACCAGTGAAATGCTGGAGCAATGTGGTTTTACCTGAGCCCGAAGGACCGATTATTCCAATAAATTCACCTTCCGAAACTTTAATATTTATATTTTTCAAGACCTGGTTTTTCCGGAATAATTTTGAATTGTAACAATAACAAACATTTTCAAATCTAATTTTCATTTAATAAATTCTCAATCTTTTCAAATTCTATATTTGCAAATCGATCTGTCATACCCGCAACATGATCGGCAATAATTCTTAGAAAGCGTTCATTATTAATTTCTTGTTTCATGTTCCGTTCTCCATATCGTTCCGATTCTACGTAATATATGCGCTTAAAAATATAGCTCGGTAACTGTAAAGGATTTTCTACAAACCTCTGAAATAATTTTCTGATTATATTTTTATTTTGATTGTTAATCGCTTCTCCTCTACCTTTAAAAATTATCTCCTTGTAAATAAATTGATTTAGCTGTAATTGAAGGGGATTCATCTCATTGCTAAATGTAATTAGGTCTTTATCAAAAAAAGTCAGTCGGTTGTTTTGTTGATAAAACTTATCGATATTGTTTAGACCTGTCGTAATTACATCGTCCACCAAAAAATTAATCAAACCTCGAATCGTTTCATTTCGATAAGTATATTGATCTT
>SMTZ1_10008166_pt1 | contig 10463 bp, 9 predicted proteins | sample DeeMarSWOR136_30_FD_25667 | JGI IMG/M metagenome (IMG submission 25667) | reverse complement strand
CTATGAGCGGCTTGGCATGGTTGAAGAGGCCATTCATTACCTAGACCGGTCGGTGCAGCTCGATGATTCGAGTGCAACAGCCTTGAACTACCTCGGATATCTGCTCGCCGATGGTGGTTTTCGGCTCAACGAAGCGCGGGACTTGATCGAAAAGGCCCTTTCGCTTGACCCGGAAAATGGTGCGTATCTCGACAGCATGGGTTGGGTACTCTACCGACTTAGGGAGTTCCACAAGGCAAAAGAGTATCTTGAAAGTGCAGTGCAATATATTGATATGTCTGATGAGGAGAATTACGTTATCTATGAGCATCTTGGTGACGTGTACTATGAAATAGGGATGATTCAGGAGGCAGTCAAGGCGTGGGAGGAAGCTCTTGAGCTCAAATACACCGATAATATACAGAGGAAAATCGACAGTGCCCGTGGGGAGCTCCAGAAATGAATAGAGTAATCGTAGCGTTCTGCTTTATCTGTATGTCGTTTTACCTATACTCTTGTACAACAGGGAGGGAAAGTGCGGAGCAGGGAAGGTATGAGTATGATCGGATACTGATCGAGAGGCTGAATCATCACAACGGTCGCATCCATACGGTCGATGCGCGGGCGCTGGTTGTTTTCAGGGAGGCTGACAGGAACTTCAGTTTCAGGGCAACGCTCTCCGTGGAAAATCATGGAGAGAACCTGAGGCTCGATCTGTCCGATTTTGTGTTCAAGAAACCGCTCCTGTCGATTGTCAAAAATGGAGAGCAGGTTACTACCATACTGTACACGAAAAGAAGTTATTTTGAAATGCCCTATGAGCAACTAGATATGAAAAAGATCTCAGGACTGAACATAAGAAAGGAGATACTTCTTTCTGCACTCATGGGAAAGGTCTATATAGAGGAACAGAACAGTGTTACTTCGAGCCCGGAACCGCACCTGCTCATCATCGAGAACAGCTATATGAAAGAAACCATCTCATTCAACGACCAGCTGCTTCCCGTCAGTGTTTTCTATGACTTTCAAAACGACGTGTACACCATGACCTTCAGGGAATACATTCGAATCGGTGACCTGGTTTTTCCGAAAAAGGTGACCGTGAGAAATCAGGACCGCGTTCTCGAGGCAAATTACTCGGATGTCAGCGTCAACCAGCCACTTGACCCGGAGATTTTTCATGTCAGCGAGGAAGACATAGGAGGTTTTGAGAGAAAAAACCTGTAGAGGTGTGTTGAAAACGCACAGGACTGTGTACTTTTTACCACAATCTCTGTCTTCCAACTGCACGATATGTTTTTTCCTATTATTATTTTTAAATCGCCGGTTAATCCTTAACAATTCGCATCGCTAGAGACACAGAGGGTAATACGCGGGTTACTTAATTTCTTTGACAACAATATATTAAAATCTTCATACTGGAAACCGGGTTTTGCAGAACGGCTACTCGAAAGGAACTTATTATTAATTGACATGTAGCAGACCGATAATATTTTCGAATTGGTATGTTTATTGCTAATATAAAATAAAGGGAAATTTGTGCATGCGAGGGAAAACGCATATGCTGCTACAGGGAACCGTACAGCGTGAAATTGAGTTCGAGGGAGTCGGGCTTCACAGAGGCAGATCTGTTAAGGTAACCATCCAGCCTGCGTCAGCGGACACAGGAATAGTGTTCTGTTCAATAAGCGATGGATACATTTATCAAGTCCGCGCCCATTACACAAATCTGGTGACCACACACAACGCAATAACCATTGGGAACGAGGGGTTCAGCATACAGACCATTGAGCATTTCATGGCTGCCTTCTACGCCCTGGGCGTATCAAATGCCTCCATACTGGTACAAGGAAGGGAAATGCCCATACTGGACGGTTCATCGAAGCAGATCATCGAGGCAATTCTCGCGGCGGGAATACAGACACAGGATGTGATACAGGAGAACTTTCGTATACCCTATCCCGTATGGATTGAGAAAAACGGGGGGTATCTCATTGCCCTACCGGCTGACGACTTTAGGGTTACCTACACCATTGATTTTTCCCCGAAGAGCTCAGCCGTTGGAACTCAAACCGCACACTTCATTGTCGATCGCGACACCTTTATTGAATCAATCGCTCCGGCACGTACCTTTGGATTCTACGAAGAGTTGGAACACCTGAAAGGGAACAACCTCGCTCTCGGCGGCTCGCTGGATAATGCGCTGGTTTTTACCAGAGATGGACTCATAAACGACGATCTCAGATTCGCCAATGAATGTGTACGGCACAAAGTGCTCGACCTCATCGGTGATCTTTCACTGATTGGATACCGTCTTGCCGGCCATTTCATCGCCTATAAGGCCGGGCATGCCATGGACCTCGAACTGGCGCGTAAGATAGACATGGTTCGAAGGAGAAAACAGAGGTCGAAGATCATTTCCAGAGAGATCGTGCGGCGCAGGGAGTTTGCATTCAAGAAGTTCAAGCAGAGAGTGAATCTCGTCTAAGCAATTACCGCCCTAAGCGAAGCTTCAATATTAAAATGGGCCTGGAAATGGATAACATTTTCAGGCCCATTTATTTTACGCTGCAAGTTCACCCTGTTTGATCACCACAGGTCGAAGTAGACCTCACCACCCAGCCCGATGGTAATGAAGTGATCAAGAAGATCGTAGGTGACGAGGTTGAATGTGGCGAACTTGAAAGCCTCGAACGCAAGCCCCAGGTTGAATATTCCTCTCTGCTCATCCCAGGCTTTGTATAGCCCTTCACGCGCACTGTAGTTGGTAAACTCGCCAATGACAAAGAGTTTGTCCTCGATGATATGCCTGCGCAAGCCGAAGAAGAAGTTGATTTGGTAACCAGCGTCTATGCCCAGGGTATAGCCAAGGCCGGCGTTGACATATCCAAGGGCACCCGCATTGTCGCTGACCGCTGCGTACATCTTGACAGGTGTACCGTCCAAACCGGCTGCTTCGCCTAGAAACTCGGCCTGTCCGCCGATCGAGACCCTGAAGCTTCCCTTCTCATGAAAGGTCCACTTGGTGCCCACGATCCAGGGCGTGGCGCCTATGTCGGCGTTACTGGAAAATGGAAACTCCTTGGCGCCCGACACCTCCCAGTTCTTGAGAATAACCACGTTGACTGCGGCATAGAGGTTGTTCACGTCGAATATGTAGCCGGCGGCTCCACTGATCGTTCCCTTTGGCCGGACAAAGGTGGTGGGCATGGTGAAATAGCCGTTGGCGCCGGTTATCGTGGTGTATGCGTGTACTGCAAAACCCGGTACAAGCAATAGAAATGCAAATAAGACAATAGCGGGCTTTTTCCCCATTGATATATCCCTCCTCTTATCGTAATGGTTGAAGTATTGACATGATACATTTCTGCTACAAAAAATGCAATAAAAAACAGGACCTCTCTTTCTGGGACCCTAAAATGGTTTTCACCCTTCGCGCATTTTATTATCTTTCTGCTTACTTTAACCTGTTGCATGTTTCCCTGTCGACATGGTTACGCTTCGGAGAGATCATGCGGTACAGTGAATTCTTCATTCCCACGGCCAAGGAAGCGCCCCGGGATGCAACAATTCAGAGTCATATACTCATGATTCGGGCTGGCATCATAAAAAAACTCTCGAGTGGTCTGTACGGATTCCTTCCCCTGGGCAACAGAACGCTGAAAAAGGTAGAGCGGATCATTCGGGAGGAGATGGACCGTATCGGTGGCAACGAGTTTTTTCTACCCATACTCATACCCGGAGAACTGTGGAAGGAGAGCGGTCGATGGTCTACCATGGGGGCTGAGCTCTATCGCTTGAAAGACCGGAACGACCAGGACTTCGTCCTCGCACCCACCCATGAGGAGGTGTTTACATACTTACTCCGGGATCACATCAAATCATACCGTGATTTGCCCTTTACGGTGTACCACATCGGCCTGAAGTTCCGGGATGAGATCAGACCCCGTTTCGGAGTCATGCGGGGAAAGTCCTTCATCATGAAGGACGCCTACTCCTTCCATCCCGCCTCAGATGAGGCTTCACTGGACCGGACCTACAGGAACATGGCGACGGCCTACAGGACCATTTTCAGGAGATGCGGTCTAGAAACCATTCCAGTGGCCGCGGATTCAGGAACTATGGGCGGGGCGGTCTCTGAAGAGTTCATGGTCCCCTCATATGTGGGAGAGGAGGAAATTGCCCAGTGTCTCTCGTGCGGATACGTTGCGAACAGGGAAAAGGCGAGTTGCGGTGATGACAGTATCGAATACAGCGACACCGGTGAGCTCTCGCTCGTTCATACTCCCGGCGTGAAGACCATCGCCGATCTCGAAGCATTTCTGAATATGGAGCAGAACCGGTTCATCAAAACTCTGGTCTACCGATATCTCCCTCCCCAGGGGCAAGGAGAATCCGTGGAGGTCTCGACGCAAGGAGAGTCCAGGCGGTTCGTTCTGGCACTGATCAGGGGCGATTTGGATGTGAACGAGACGAAGTTGAAGAACCATCTTGGCGCAACCGACATCGAAAAGGCTGCACTTGACGAAGCGAAGGCCAGGCTGGGCATACCGATCGGGTTTGCCGGTCCCATCGGTGTACAGGGGGTTACCATTGTTGCGGACCACAGTGTGCGTAATATCAAGGGTGGCGTCACTGGAGCGAACAGAGAGGATTACCACTATATCAACGTGAATGTTGAGCGTGACTTCGAACCAGAGGGGTTTACAGACATTCGCCTCGTGCGCGAGGGTGACCGGTGCCCGACATGCGGCGGATCCCTGAAGATATTCAGAGGCATTGAGCTGGGACACATATTCAAACTGGGTAACAAGTACACCAAGGCATTTTCTGTGACCTATCTCGACGAGGACGGATCGATGCAGGTCCCGGTCATGGGTTGTTACGGAATCGGGGTGGAGCGGACCATAGCAGCGGTCATCGAGCAGAACCATGACCAAAACGGTATCATCTGGCCGCTTTCAATTACTCCCTTTCATGTGTATCTCCTGCCCGTGAAGTATGGTGGCATGACAAAGGAGGTATGCGACAGGATCTACGAAGAGCTCGAGCAGCGGGGAGTCGAGACGCTCCTCGACGAACGCGAGCTTCGTCCCGGTGTGAAATTCAAGGATGCCGATCTGATCGGCATTCCTTTCCGGATAACAGTGGGAGACCGCGGCCTGGAAGAGGGTAAGGTCGAGCTTGTAGAGCGCCGAACAGGAAAACGTGAATCAATCGACGTGCGGGACATCGTAAAGCGCGTGACAGAGCTGGTTCGCATAGGACTTGAATCTTTTACTTGATTCGCGGGGCAATTGCTTTTATAATGCCATCCCATAGAGGTAATGCACTGTGCTGGCAGGGGAGGGGGACGTGATCGGTGTCTCGGTTGTTCTCGGCAGTGATTCAGACAGAGAAATCTTCTCAGGTCTCGCCTCCGTATTCAATGAACTCGGTGTTTCCTACGAAAAACGAATCATTTCAGCCCACCGTACCCCCGATATTTTAAAGCATTACATTGAAAGCGCCGTGGAACGGGGTATTAAAGTATTCATAGCAGTCGCCGGCATGTCGGCCGCCCTTCCGGGCGTCATTGCCTCCCTCACAACGGTCCCTGTGATCGGTGTACCTGTGGCGCTTGGTTCTCCAGCTATGGGGCTCGATGCCCTTCTCTCCATGGTACAGATGCCTCCCGGTGTACCGGTAGCGACCGTGGCACTGAACGGAGGTAAGAATGCTGCCTTGCTCGCAGCAGAGATACTCGCCCTTAACGATGAAAACCTCGGAAACAGGTTGAAGGCATACAGGGAAAAACAGCGACAGAATGTCATGGATAGGGATACCGCATTCAGCAGGGAATAGGCATTGAGAACGAGTATTACATGCCCCCCATCACCTCTGAGATTCCATGACAGTTGACCTCAACGTATTTCTAAAGGATGGATACGCCGGGCGATCAATTGCAGAAACAGGAGGAAAAGGGTGCAGAGGGATATTTTTCTCAATATAAGTCCGCTCGATGGACGTTATTACAGGAGTAACCCTGAGCTCCTGGACGAGCTGTCCCGATACCTTTCGGAAAACTCGGTGATCAGGTACGAAGCAGCTGTTGAGACTGCTATAATCATTGTTATGGAGCGATACGGTATCGTCCCAAAGGGTGCAGGCGAAGAGATGAAGAAGGCTTTCCGATCTGTGACACCTGAGGAGGTGTACGAGGAAGAGTTAAAAACGAAACACAATATACGGGCACTCGTCAACGTGATGCAGCGCTATGTGGGAAATGACCTAGCACCCTATATACACCTGTCGGCAACGTCGGAGGACATCACGGGTACGGCCACTGCACTTAGAATTCGGGATGCATTCTACCGGGTGGTCATTCCCCTCTGCATAGACTTTGTTGAGGTGCTGCTGGGGATAGCCGAAACAGAAGCCGACACGGTACAGATCGGGAGAACCCACGGCCAGCATGCAGTCCCGATCACGGTGGGATATCTCTTCTCCGGCTATGCCGATCGTTTCGGCGGCAGACTTCTGAGAATCCTTGATGCGCTTGAAAACCTGCGTGGAAAACTCAGCGGTGCTGTGGGTGCTTATAACGCCTCCTCGCTTTTCATCGATGACCCGAGGAGGTTCGAGGAGGACGTGCTCGAGGAACTGGGACTTCGCGCAGCCAACTTCTCCTCCCAGATCGTGGAGCCCGAATACCTGCTCGATCTCTTGCATCCGGTTGTTTCTGCCTTAGGCGTGCTTGCCAACATAGCCGATGACATGCGGCATTTACAACGTACTGAGATCGGGGAAATGGGTGAGCGGTTCGAGAAGGGCCAGGTTGGCTCTTCAACCATGCCCCACAAGAGAAATCCATGGAATTTCGAGCATGTGAAATCAATGTGGAAAGAGTTCCTCCCGCGGATGGTCACCCGCTATATGGATCAGATATCGGAGCATCAGCGCGATCTGACAAATTCGGCGTCTGGAAGGTTTGTGGTAGAGATCGTAGCAGCCTTTTCTCTCGCCGTTGACCGGATGCTCAAGCAGCTGAAAAAACTGATCATCGATTATGAAAATCTCAAGAAAAATATCGAGCAGACCAGAGGTATGTTCCTTGCAGAGCCCCTATACATACTGCTTGCATCGCGGGGTATCAAGGATGCCCACACCATCGTCAGGGAGGCAACGCTCAAGGCTGAACGGGAGGGCAGGAGTGTGCTGGATATGGTGGAGCAGGATGTGAACTTCAAGGCTATCGTCGACCTCGATGTGTGGAAAAAACTGAGGCAGAGCCCGGATCGTTATGTCGGAAAATCGGCCGAGAGAGCCCGGGATATTGCCTCGTATTGGAGGGGACAGCTCGGAAAGATAAGAGGGGAATGCACGTCGTACCGGACACTATCGTATGATTGATCAAGATTTCAGTTTCGAAGATGACAAGCCGCAGGAGGAATGCGGCATCATCGGCATCGCATGCAGGGAACCGGGCATTTGTGCGAGCGGACTGATATACCGGGGTCTGTACGCTCTGCAGCACAGGGGACAGGAGAGTGCAGGTATCGCAACCTACAGGGACGAACACATACATGTGAAGCGCGGATCGGGACTGCTCATGCATGTATTCAGCCCTGAGGATTTCGATGAGCTCAAGGGAAACATCGGTATCGGCCATGTCCGGTACTCGACAACAGGCTCGGGGTACAAACAGAACGTTCAACCGATCGTTGCGAGGTACTGGGGTGGGATGATGGCCATCTCTCACAACGGTAATATCGTGAATTCCCGGCAGCTTCGTGACGAGCTCATCGAGGAAGGATCGCTCATACGGTCGAGCTCCGACACAGAACTTATACTTCATCTCATTGCAAGGCAGAAAAACAGAGACGTTCCAGAGGCAATTCTCACCGCTCTCGAGAGGCTCTGCGGTGCATATTCCATCGTTATGGTTGCAGGGGAAAAGCTCATTGCCGTACGGGACCCTTTCGGTTTTCGCCCGCTCTGCATCGGAAAGATTGGAAGCGGACACGTGATTGCCTCGGAAACGACAGCTCTCGATACCATACAGGCGGAGTTCCTTCGTGACGTACAACCGGGTGAAATGGTGCAGATCGAAGGTTCCAGTATGGAATCCGTGCTCTTCAAGAGAAGCGAGCGGAATGCCCTCTGTGTGTTTGAGTATATCTATTTTGCCAGAGCAGATTCGGTTATAGACGGCATTAGCGTGTACGAGGTACGAAAGAGAATGGGCCGTGAGCTGGCTCGCAGTAGTACTGTCAGGGCTGATGTAGTGATTCCCGTACCCGATTCGGGTGTCACAACGGCCATCGGCTTCTCCCGCGAAGCGGGTATTCCCTATGAAATCGGACTATTCAAGAACTCCTATGTGGGAAGGACCTTTATCGATCCCATGGCCGATGAACGGGGCCTGAAGGTCAAGATCAAGCTGAACCCGATACGAGACACCCTGGAAGGAAAACGAGTTGCCGTGGTGGACGACTCAATCGTCAGGGGAACTACGAGTAAGCGCATCATCAAGATGATCCGTGATGCAGGGGCCCGTGAAGTGCACATGTACATCAGCTCCCCACCCATTACCCATCCCTGCTTCTTCGGTGTCGACACATCGGAGAAAAAAACACTCATCGCCTCTACTCAGTCGGTAGAGGACATTCGGAAGTTCATCGGTGTGGATACACTTACCTATATTACACTCGAGGGCCTGTCGAAGGCGGTAGGGAAACCGCTCGACAGCCTCTGCTATGCCTGCTTCAATGGCGATTACCCAGTTCCTGTGTCCGAGGAAGAAACTGAGAGCAAGTTGCTGCTCGAGGACTACAAGGTGAACGAGATGTAGAGGAATGCGCGTGGGACTGACCTACAGAGATTCAGGTGTCAATATCGAAAAGGGGGACGCCTTTGTCGATGTGGTGAGACGGAAGCTTTCCGAAAGGGATCGGGAGAATATCGGTCTCTTCGGCGGACTTTACGATCTCTCAACACAGAAGTATAAACATCCCATGCTGGTGGGAAGCACCGACGGGGTGGGTACGAAACTCCTTCTGGCGAGGAAGGCTGGTAGGTACGATACAATCGGTATCGATCTAGTTGCCATGTGCGTGAACGATATCATCACCACGGGAGCAAAACCTCTCTTTTTTCTCGACTACATGGCTACCTGCGAACTTGAGATCGATACCGCGGCACAGGTACTTGACGGGATCCTCGCGGGGTGCAGGCAAGCTGGCTGTGTGCTCCTGGGCGGTGAAACAGCAGAGATGCCAGGCGTGTACAGCAGGGGTGACTATGAACTGGCGGGATTTGCCGTGGGCATTGTCGAGAGGAAACACATCATTGACGGGTCGCGTGTCCGAAAGGGTGACGTGCTCATCGGACTTCGGTCCAGCGGTATACACTCAAACGGCCTGAGCCTTGCGCGAAAGGCCCTTGAGGTCGGGAAGTACGATCTTAAAGGGGTCCTTGCTCCTCTCGAACACCCCCTCATCGACGAGCTGCTCATTCCCACACGAATATACGTTGCTCCTGTCATGGAGCTCACAGAACAGTTTCAGGTCAAAGGTATCGCCCATATCACCGGAGGCGGGCTGTGCGGTAACGTGAAGAGAGTTATCCCCGAAGGTCTGGATATCCGAATCCATTGGGAAGGGATAACGCCGCAGCCCGTATTCGACCTCATACAGAAGGCGGGTTCGATTGAGAACGACGAGATGAGGCGAACCTTCAACATGGGTATCGGACTGGTGATTGTGGTGAGTGCAAAAGATGTGAAGGCGCTGGTTTCATTCCTCGAAGATCGGGGTGAAACTGCACAAGAGATCGGTGAGGTGCTGTGAGCAATGCTAAAAAAGCGCATAGCGGTTCTCATCTCTGGCAGGGGCTCGAACTTCAAATCCATTCACCGCGAGATAGAGAAAGGTACGATCAACGGGGAAATCGTAACAGTTATCTCGGACAATCCTGATGCACAGGGATTACTTTATGCACATGAAAAAGGTATAGAACACAGGGTGTTTGAGTGGAATAGGAAGGAGATGCGGGCCGATTACTTCCAGCGTATCATGGAATATCTTGCGGACAAGTCCACCGATCTTATCGTTCTTGCTGGTTTCATGCTCGTACTCAGCGAGAACATCATACGTGCGTATCGCAACCGAATCATCAATATACATCCTGCGCTGCTGCCCTCGTTTCCCGGAGTCGATGCCCAGCAGCAGGCATTTGAGTATGGTGTCAAGTATTCGGGATGCACTGTCCACTTTATCGATGAGGGCGTGGATACGGGTCCGATCATACAGCAGCGGGTAGTGCCCGTGCTCGATGACGATGAAGTCCACATCCTTACGGATCGCATACTGGAGCAGGAGCACAGCCTCTTCCCCGAGGTGGTGAGGCTCTTCTGTGCCGACAGGCTCGTGGTGAAGGGTAGGAGGGTGTTTGTTACGTAATATGGAAAACCTGTGGATTTGAGCATGACAAGCATAGAATCG
>SMTZ1_10008165_pt1 | contig 10464 bp, 9 predicted proteins | sample DeeMarSWOR136_30_FD_25667 | JGI IMG/M metagenome (IMG submission 25667) | reverse complement strand
CCTTATTGAAGGAAATCGCTTTTCGTAACCTTTTAATTTAGAAAATGTTTTTTTTATAAATTTCACATATTGGGACTCGTTTATCCAATTTCGATTAAAATATTCGTTTGCTTGATAATAAAGATCAAGCAAATCTGCAGCTTTAGCAATGTGATATTCCTCACTCTCCTGATCCTTCATTAACTTATAGATTGAATTCTGAACAGATTTTGGAATATCTTCAATTAAGTTATCTATTGCAGATTCATCTATTTTTGTGATAAATTTTTCCCATAAACTGTTATCAATAAGATATTCTAGGCTTTTGTCAATATCAAAATATTGAGACTCCTGAAAATCATGAAAAAGTGCAATACAGACCGCTTTTTCAACATTTAACAATGGATTATCATTTCTTTTTCTAAATTCATTTTCTAGTTGTACTAAAATATATGATATAGCTGCTGAGGACCAAGAATGGTCAGCAAGTGACTCAATCGAACTTAATGGAACTCCCGCCCGAATCCAACCCTGTCTTAACAGTCGCTTCATTAAATGAAGGTTATTTCTAAAACTCAAATATTTTCACTTAGTTTACTCAAAAAAGGGTCATTTTATGAGTTTAAATATCTTCAGATTAAGCTCTTGTATAAATCTTCAAACGTTTGGAAGAATGTTCTTGTTTCAGAATTTTCTTTTCTGTTAGATCGTCAAGTAAACGTTTTGCAACTGAAACACGAATATCTCTTTTAGATGCAATTTCTTGAGGAGTTACAAGTATAGATTTTTTCTTAGAATATTCTTTAGCTAATTCATTCAAAATATCTTCATATTCTTTACCAACAGGCAGCAAACGTTCGTAACTATTGTATTCAAAAACTTTCCCCCATCTTCTTTTTTTTCGTACTCTTTTATCTAATACACTCATAATTGGTGCCTTCAGTAACCCTTTCTTGTTCATCTGAAGCATTAAACTTAATCTTTATGATCTTTTCGTGGATACTCGATAAAGAAAAGGATTCGAATCATTAATTTACCTTCTATTAAAAGGAATTTTTAAAAGAAATTAGGAATCTAAATCTTTTTCAATATCTCTTTAATTCAATTTAGACGTTTATTTCATGTTTTATTCACCTAAATTTATTAATCTTTCTGACAAAAACCAAGGAAGAAGTTAAATGTTAGGAACATTGATTAATTGTATTACGGTCGTTTTAGGAACCCTTGGAGGCCTTTTAATTGGAAAATACTTTTCTGATGAGATGAAGAATATTACGATCAAAGGCATAGGGTTGACAACAATTATCTTGGGAATTTATATGTGTATATCTCCCGAACAAGGTTTAAATGCTAAAGAATTTCTAATTACAATTTTCTCCCTTGTATTAGGTGGAATTTCTGGGGTGATGATTAACATTGAAGGGAATCTAAGTAATCTTGGCGAATGGTTAAAAGCAAAAGCTAAAAGTAGAGAGACAAAATTTGTGGAAGGCTTTGTTATAGCTTCTATAATATTTGAAACAGGTCCTATGGCCATTTTAGGATCAATCAATGATGGACTTACTCAAGACCTTACCTTACTAATTATAAAATCAACCTTAGATGGAATTATGGCGTTAGTTCTGGCTACTTCATATGGAATTGGCGTAATATTCAGTATTATTATAGTACTAATCTATCAGGGAACTATTACAATTCTTGCCATGTTTTTAGGAGCAAATTTATCTACCGCAATAATTGATATGATATACATAGTAGGGGGTATTTTAATATTAGGTTTAGGCTTTAGAATCTTAGAAATACAAGACATTCCTATTGTCAACATGATTCCTGCTATATTATGGGTTATCCCTGTCACATTATTATTTGAAATCCTAAATATCCTTTAAATTCAAAGATGTTTTTAAATTACAAGGTCTTTTTTCTCTTTTGTTAGACTTTGTGCCTCCTGCATGGCACTTTCAAAAATCGTAATTGGAAATCTATTATGTAATGGAGAGACTTGCGTTCCTGCTCTTGCTGCTTTATAAAGTAAGATTGCTGGAAAACTGAGTCCTTTAGCCATTTTTGCTGCACGGTGGAATTCAATGAGTGAATTATCATCAAATCCTCCGAGTAATCCATATATAAAACTAAATAGATAAAATCCGCCAATAATTCCAATAAGAAGAATTATAACAGAAGTTATAATATCACCTTGCCATATAATGGTAAATAAAGAATCTAAAAGTAAGAAAATAAATAATCCACTTAATATCGGAGCAATAAACCCTTGATAAACAACATCACGCCATGGAAAGCGGAAGAATTCTGAACGACGTATTCCCCACCACATAAATACATCTTTAATTATTAGGGCTGGAATATAGGCAAACATTACTGCAATCATTGGGCTACCAAAGGTTTTGCTAAAAAAAGCCCAATTTGGAATAAAGAGAAGCAATAAAACACCTCTGATTCCTTGTTCTATTATCCAAGAAATTGCTGCCCATCCAGGACGATCTGATCCTGCAAACATCCAATCTCCAAGCCAAGATAAATATCCAAATCCATGAAATATAAGTAACCAAGGAATTAAAATGGCTGCCCCAACCCATTCAGAACCTGCTCCACCTAGAATAAATTTAGGTCCAATTGTTAGTAATGCTGCGACAAAGAAAAAATCAAAAAACGCAGACCACTTCAAAGAACTAGCAGCATAGTATTGTGTTAGTTTTTTTCTCCCTGCATGAAATGATTCAGAAACTCCACCTAGGATAGATTGAGCAAATAAACCAACTAACATGACAATTAATGCAAAAGACCAAGCTATTGAGAAAAAGCCTTGTTGTTCTGTATAATTTGGTAAAAATGCTGATAGTAAGAATACTTGCCAAAACCAACCTAATGGTGGCAATAAATTCCCTATCGCCCATTTTGATCCAAATTTAAAGGTTGTTTTTATCTCTTTAAGAGTGAAATCTACTCGTAATATACTTTTAACAGAAAAACCTAAGCGTTTGAAGAACCATAACCCCACTAGAAATCCAGCCCACATTACAACGTAATTACCCATGCTATAACCAATTGCTCCTGATAAAGAGTCACCATAAATGATGTTAGGACCTAATATTAAACGGAAAATTATTATTACTAAGTATTGAATTGTAATATTAAATACTCCATATAATAAAAGATTTAAAATCTGATAATAGTCTAATCGATTCATGCCTTGAAAAATTAGCATGAATACAATAAAAAATGCAGGCCACTGAAAGAATGCATGAGTTACAAAGACCCAAGACATATGCGCAAGAAAAGTTCGGGGGAAAATAATAGATCCAAGGAAGGAAATCAGGAATAACTGAATAATACCCGAAACCAATTGAAACCAAATGAAGATTTGAATGAAACGTACTGCGTATTGAGGCCTTTTAACTCGATGTTCTGCAAAAAACTTCACTAAAGCCGTACTAGTTCCTAAATCAAATAGTAACCAGAGGGCTTCAAAAAAGTGGAGTGTAAAATCATAAAATCCTGCTGCTTGGGGAGATGGTAAAATTAGTAATGGGAATACTAAGGCACTCATTATAACATTTGGTAAAAGTATAAGAATTCCAATGAAGAATTGAACCATAAAACCTCCCAATGGCCGATGCATACCTACGTCTTCCCAGTCTTGGTCTTTTTCGACTTGTTTGGCTAATTCTTGGAGATCTCTTTCATTTATTGGATTTTTACGAGCATATTTCTTAGCATACTGATAACCTCTAAGAGTGATAATAGTAATAAGAAGAACAGAGAGTCCAAGAAAGATGGATTCAGAAAGATGAGGAACTGGAGAATATGGCCAATCAGCATAAGTCATTGGAGATTGATTTGTAGAGATCTCTAAAAGGAGATAAAGAAAATAATTAAAATAGGGCCATTGAACAAACTCTGAATTTAACTGCTCATTTGGCCAGATATTGACCATAAGATGTTTATCATTATTATTTGAGCTTATTAAAGGTATATTTGGATTTATACTATCTGAAGAGGTTTCTACCAAAATTGTTCCAAGTAGAGGTATATTAGAATAATTTGTGATTACTGGGATTGAATTCCATTCTATCTGTTTAAGTAAAGGGTGGGAAGGAGTACCTTGTTTTACAACAGGTACAGCTGGATTATTGATTACTACACCAATCGGTGTTGATGTTAATCCTAATTCTACTAAGCTACTAGCGTTATTTGTTAAGGTTGATCCAGTAAAAATGATTAATCCTCCCTCATATGATGCTAAAATGGAACTATTGAAATTAAAGTCAATTAGAATAATAACATCAAATATTACTAGGTTAGAAGGTAATGTATTCTGTATTTCGATGTAATATTTTGGATCTAAACTGAATCGTTCAACTAATCTTTCATCATTGGAAGTTGACAGAAATAACACTGATTTAGATGAATTTGCAATAGTTAGAGGGACATTATTAACTATAAAAAAGGCTAGAATAAATGATATCAGTATTATATAACGATAAGATAGCTTCATCGGATAGATTTATCTCCATTTAATAAAACATTGAGGAAAAACTATACTTCATCGACTATTACAAATACCTTTCTTAATCTAGAAAAAGGCAAAATAATTGCTAAAAATTGTGCAAAATTATTAAAGGATGAAAATTTTGTTTATAAATATAAAATCTTCGTTAAACCCTCTAAGACAAATCCTAGGATTCCTATCCCTATGCATGATTTTAATATTCGTTTAGCTGACGTTGTATTTTTAATTATTTCTTCATCAGTTCTTCTTAATAAAAGAAAAATAGTATAAAAAAGCCCTAAACCGATTAATAATAATGTTCCAAAGAAAAAAGGGGTTTTATAATAGCCTAATATGACAGGGATTGGGACTAAGAGCACCAACAAAAGAAGTGTTAGTATCGCCATATTTCTTGCAGGTTTTACACCATACCGTAAAGCAAGAGATTGAACATTTTCTAATTTGTCTCCACGAACATCTTCAATATCCTTGATAACCTCCCTTCCTAATATTAATAGAAAAGCAAATAGGGCAGGATAGATCAAAGTCTCATAACTTTCAGTAATTATCCCTCCAAAAATGAAGGGTATTGCGGTTAAAATACTGACTAACAAGTTACCTACAAACCCTGTTCGTTTGAAATATGCAGCATAAAGAAAAAGGAGAAAAGCTCCTATACCTGCTATAATGCAGGCTAAAATATCTATAATTAATGCCATTAATATACCTAACATATAGAGAATAACTGCATAGATCATAGCTTGCTTCGGTGTGATTAATCCAGAAGGAATTGCCCGATGTGGCATATTTATCTTATCGATTTCCACATCATATGCATCATTAATTGCATATCCTCCAGCAGCTATAAAAGCTGTAGTTAAATATCCTAAAAAAATATTTATAATTTGGATCTCAGTTAATGGATTAGAAATTGCTGCAATTGCTCCAATTAGGACAGCAAAACCAGAATAAAATGAATTCAATGGTCTACTAACCAAATAATAGCCTTTAAGAGACATAAATGTCAGCTCTATTGAAAATAGGTGTAAAAATTATATGTAGGTCACATTATTTTAACCTTTGGTCACCATTCCCCACTGTCTAATATCCTACATAAAAAAAAAGGGATAATTAGAAAAAAAAATAGAGAGAAGATTATGATTCTTTCTCTACTTCTTCTTCTTTTTTCTTAAATGGTAGAGGTTTTACTCCGTATACCCCGAAAGGAGAAATTGGACCACTGCCGCCTTCACCCAACTTCTGCATTCCTGCATAACTGAACCCAGCTTTAGGAATATTAGCAGGAATCAGCATTATGGTAGCTCCGCCTTCGGTCGCAGCTTCAAATAGCAAATTAATCCATCTAAGTTCCATAGCAATGGGAGAAGTTTCATATTGTTCTGCTGCTTCGATCATTCCTTTAGCTGCCTCTTTTTCAGCTTGTGCGAGAGTTATTCGAGCACGACGCTCTCTTTCAGCCTCAGCTTGTCGAGAAATCGCCTCTTGTAATCGACCAGGGATTACTACATCACGAATTTCTACTGAGATTATCTTTATTCCCCAATGTTCAGTTTTCTCATCTACAATTTCAGCGAGATGAGCTGCAATTTTCTCTCTTTCAGCTAATAATTCATCAAGCTCAACTTGTCCTGTCACTTCTCGCAGTGTAGTTTGTGCTACCCATTGAGTTGCAGATACATAGTGTTCAACTTCCAAAATTGTTTTTTCAACATCAATAACCTTGAAAAATAAAACAGCATCAATTGTTACAGGGACATTATCCTTGGTTAGACTTTGCTCTGATCGAAAGGAGTATGTTTGGATTCTTGTTGTCACGATGTTTGGTATTCTATCTATTCCAGGTAAGATCCAAAATAAACCTGGTCCTTTCAAACCTGTATACCGCCCAAGCCGTAAAACAGGAGCTCTTTCCCATTCTTTTACTATTCTGAACCCACTAAGTATATATATTAGAACCAACAAACCACCAAAAAAAAGTAAAAACAATGTTATGGTATCAAAAGGTTCAGGTAATTGTGTTAAACTCATATTTATCAAACCTAAATTTATTCAATTATAAATAATCTGATTTTTTAACCAATTTTTTTTGGTTAAAAACTAGTGTGTAGTGGAAGCTATTAATGATTAATTAAAATATTGCACAAATAGTTTTTATTGATAAATTGATATCTTTTATATCATTGAGATTTGCAATATGTCTGATCAAGAATTTATTTTAGAATTCTCTATTTTAGGTAATTCAGATATTGGAAAAGTAGTGTTCACAAAACACTTAGCCCCAAAAACCTATGCATTACTGGAATTTCGTTTAAGAAATCCGATTCAATCCCGAGTTGTCGTTCGAGATGGTGAAGTAAGTATTCCCTTTAAAATAGGTCGAGCTGGCCCAGAGAATACAGTGAAACATGTTAATCAAGGGGATGTAGCCTATTGGACTCAAAGTCAAGTGTTAATCATATTCCTCAGATCAAAAGATGTGGAATATCCAGTCAATCCAGTTGGCCAAGTAAAAAATTTGACCTTTTTTAATCGATTACAAATTGGAAACTCTATTAAACTAGAGATGGTAAAAAGCCCAATAGATGAGATTAAATATTTGTAGTTCCTTATATTATGGACTTATTGACCAAAAAATAATCGTTCAGCTAATCTTATGGGTAATCCAACTTTTTGGATCTCACGTGCAATTTCTCTTATGTCATATTCGGCTCGAATCCAATCTAATTTGATATTTGAATTTGAATCAATCTCGAGAATTCCTGCAGAAGCACGAGGATCATTGTCGCGAGGTTGTCCTACACTTCCAGGATTAAAAATTACTTTTCTTGATTTTTCGCTTTGATAAATAAAAGGAATATGGGTATGACCTACTATAAGTATATGATTTACACCAATCATATCTAATAGCTCTTCTTTTCTTGTTTGAGAGTCTTCAGGATATATATAATCATTAATATAATCCTTAGGGGAAGCATGAGTTAAATAAAGCTGTACTCCTCTCTCACTTACTTCTAAAAACTCATTTTTAGCTAGTATAGACAGAAATGTCTTAGAATAAGTGGTTAATTCGTCAAATGTCCAAAGTACTGCTTCAATGGCCCACTTCTTGAATCCAGTAGCATTTCCAGTAGCACACGCTATATCATGATTACCTATTACTGTTGCATCGAAGGTTTCTGCGATTTTTATAAGCTCATTAGGGTACGGTCCATGTCCGACAATGTCACCTAAACAAAGCACGTGGTCAATATTAGAGCCATATTTTTCTGTAACTTTATCTCGAATAGCATTATAAGCTGGAAGATTACTATGTAAATCTGCAAGTAATAAAATTCGTATTGGACGATGAGCCATCTACTTCCAGCTCCTTGATGTTTGAGCTATTGTAAATAAGTTAATATAAATCTTCTCTTATGTTTAATCTTAGAAAGATTTATTTCATGAATGAAAAAAAAGAGAAAAGAAGTGGATTATTCTACTGTTAGGATTCGAATTTCTAAATCTTTTTCAGTGAGAGTCTCCTTTTTCCCAAGGGCAGAAGAGACAATCTGAAGAATTAATTTTTTGGCATTTTCTATTGGCTGGCCTACTTTATATTCTTTCCTTAGCGATTCAATAACACGTTCATTTCCACTTCCAGCAGCATATGCATTTACTGCAAAATAGGATCCTCCATTGTCAACAAAGAATAGTTCAGCATCATTAGTAACGGGATTAAATCCAGCTAAGAGTAAAGCTGTTCCAAAAGGGCGAAGACCTCCTTGAATTGTGTGTCGTGCCATTAAATCTCCTAAGCGTTGAGCTAATGCTCGAACTGATATTTTTTCGCCATAAATTAATCTATGTTGTTGAGCTAAAATTCTCGATTGCCCTATTAAGAGATTAGAGTCAGTTGAAAGACCTGAAGCTACTAAGAATAACTTTTCATCAATTTCTTGGATTTTATCTGGTCGAACAACTAATGGATCAAATAGGGTCTCTCCAGCCAATAAAATAGTCTTCTTATCAATAATCATGCCAACTGCAGCTGCACCTCTTTCAGATGCTTTTCGAGCATATGATAATTGGACTAATTCCCCATCAGGGGACCACATAGCTGCACTTTTGTCATAGGGAGCTCTAGAATCATACATTTATTTCTACCTCATAAATCGATGTTAATTTCTTCAACTTCAGGAGTTTTAATACTGTAAATTAATCCATCAATACCATTCCCAGTCGCACTATCTCGGCCGATAGCGACCTTCAAAGCAGATATAGCTAATTCCTTAGCTTTGTCCTGGGGGAGATTTTCTTTCCAGCTATTTTCTAATAGACCCATAGCTAATAATGTACCTGATCCAATCGCAAAATAATCCTCAGTTGAAACAGATCCATCTGGTCCTAACGTGTAGACATGAGCTCCTCGGCGATCAACTCCAACAACTAACAATTGAACCCACCAAGGTTGATATCGACGATAACCACCATGCATAATCGTAGATAGTAGAGATGATGCAACTTTAATGGTTGGGGGAAAGTTGTTTTCTAAATGATAAAGACGTAATTCGCTACGCATCAGATCGACTAAGGCTTGAGCATCACTGACTAACCCAGCTATTCCCATGCCAGTATATTCATTTAATTTGTGAACTTTTTTTGCTTGCTTACTTGCAACAAAGGTTCCCATTGAGGCACGACGATCTGCGACGAGAATAACTCCATCAGCAAACTTTAATGCAAGACCTGTCGTTCCTTTAAGACCTTGTATTTGATTTTGGTTAATATTGTCATATAACGGGTTTGTAGGAAAATTCATAACATCCTTCTCCTTTAACAATGTTTTCTATTATGTTAAGTCAAATTTTACATCTGTATAAATATTTTTAATGTTATATTATATTGACCAGCTTTCAAAAATATTATTTTAAAAACCAAATATTATTAATTAGACGACTCAGGGGGTTTAAACCTATTATTCTATTCTGATTTTGATCATAAAATTTCCTAGGATTAAACTGTCAAAACTCGATATAGATTGCAGGTTTTAAGGGTTGAGCTCTGATAACCTTATTATGGGATTTATCAACCTTCTCATCGTCAGCGAGATAAACATTTATCGGGGACTCAAATAATGACTCAAGATATTTGGAATACCCTCTAATAGCTTCCATTTCCTTTTCAGACCCAATTACCTGTTGCCTGAATACTTTTACATCGCCTTTAGTCATTTTCAAATCCTTTGCTATTTCCGCCATTCGTGAAGTATATCGCCCATCTGTTTTTAATTTACTCATTATTTTGCCTATATCTAATGCTCCATCATCTACCATAGAACTTATTAGTTCATATAAATCATGTTTCCATTGAGGAGCGATATAGATAAAGATTTTACTCGGAGAACCTCTCTTAAGTTCTATAATAGATTTTATGTCTTCGATTAGATTACTAATGAATGAGATTTGATAACTTAAAATAGGTGCTTCATCTGAAATTTCAATCGGTTCTATTACTCTAAGAGAACAAAATTCCTTATTTCCTAGTTTTTCATTTAGTTCCTCACTTATATGGGGTATTACAGGAGTCAACAATAGCACCCAATTATCAATGATTGATCTTAATGCAGAATTTCTTTCCATCTCATGTAATCCTACCGAAGCTTTTAGATAAAATTCTACTTCCTTCAACATTAAATGAAATGTGTGAGAGACGTATCCACGTCCATCAAATAACTCTAATTGTTTTATACCCTCTTTTAAATGATGATTACAGGTTGAAATAAATGAACGTGTCATAAATGAAGCTTTAGACATGTCAAAGGTAATATTTGATTTATTATCCAGTATTTCATTTGCTAAAATCCAAAACTTTCTGATCCGAGATACTAATGTACTTATTCCTTCTTCTGTCCAATTTAAAACAGTATCCGAAGCTCCAGCAGAAACCAAGAATAAACGAGTTACATCAACAGAATA
>SMTZ1_10020025_pt1 | contig 10465 bp, 14 predicted proteins | sample DeeMarSWOR136_30_FD_25667 | JGI IMG/M metagenome (IMG submission 25667) | reverse complement strand
TTACAACAAAAATAAGTCTTAATGCATCAAAGATGCACAGGGGAAAATGAGTCAATTCTTCGCTCATAAAAAAGGATTTACCCTGACCGAGATGTTGGTCACTCTTACACTCCTGGCTCTCCTGGCTTCTGCAATCTTTCCTTTGGCCAAGATAACTGTAAAAAGAGAAAAAGAAATCGAGCTACAAAGAAGTCTGAGGCTCATAAGAGAAGCACTCGATGCGTATAAAAAACTCGCTGATGAACAGAAAATCGAATTTGAAGAAGATACTGAAGGATACCCCCCTGACCTGGAAACGCTGGTTGAAGGAGTAGAAGTCACGGAACAGGGAGAGGAAGGAGAAGGGGAAAGAACAAGGCTCATAAAATTTCTCAGACGAATCCCTAAAGACCCGATGACAAATTCTTTTGAATGGGGATTGCGGTCTTATCAAGATGACCCAGATTCGGATGTCTGGGGTGGAGAGAATGTCTACGACGTCTACACAAAAAGTATAGGGACGGCGCTAGACGGCACTAAATACAGGGAGTGGTAAACAAATGAAAGGAAAACACCTTGATTACGAAGAAAGAGGTTTCACTCTCATAGAAATCTTAATCGTCTTCACTTTAATCGGAATTTTGGTGGGCCTGGGAATCCCCCAATACACAACCTCTGTCAAAAGAGCGAGAGAAGTCATTTTGAAAGAAGACCTCTTTCAGATGAGAAAACTCATCAATCAGTATTACACTGACAAGGGAAAATATCCTGTTTCACTCCAGACCCTGGTGGATGAACAATACCTGAGAAGCATCCCCATAGATCCCATAACAAAATCTTCACAAACATGGGTGGAAGTGCAGCAAACTCTAACCGATGACGAGTTGATGTCATTCGATATTGAGATTGGAATCGTGGATATTCTCTCCGGGTCGAACGAAAAAGCTCTTGACGGAACACTCTACAATACGTGGTGACTTTTTCTTATATCAGACCTGACAAATACAAGCCATGAATAAAGAGAACGGCTACACCCTGATCATCCTTTTATTTGCTCTTTTTGTGATGAGCATTGGGCTTCTTGTGGCTGTTCCTGTCTGGGAAACCCAGATACAGCGAGAAAAAGAAGAAGAACTGATTTTCAGAGGGAAACAGTACGTCGAGGCTATTCGATTGTTCCAGACAAAAAATCCTGGAAGCTTCCCCAAAACTTTTGATGAATTGGTCGAAGAGAAATGCATCCGCAAACTGTTCACAGATCCTATGACTGAAGACGGAGAATGGAATATCATCCTGCCTTATACCGGAATTTCCACAAAAAAAGGCGGCAGTGTGCAAAAAATTCTGGTTGCCCCTCTCAGCGTTCTCCCTTCGATCCAAAATCCTCAAATTATCGGTGTTGTCAGCTCTTCCACAAGAGTATCCATAAAGATCTATCTCGAGCAGGAAACATACAACAGATGGTTATTTTTTTACGGCCAGGACCCTGATAGACTTCCAGAAATCGTCTATTATGGAGAAGACGAAAAGGATTGATGGATTCCATTCTCATCATCGCCGGAGAAAACTCAGGAGAAAAATACGGAGCCGACCTCGTCCATCAATTTAAAAAACTCCATCCGGCGTTCACCTTTTTTGGCATAGGGGGAAAACACATGGCCACAGAAGGGGTTGAAATCCTTTTCTCTATCAATGACCTTGGAGTTGTCGGAGGTTTTGAGGTTCTCTCTCATCTTCCCCGGATCAAAAAGATTTTCAATCGAATCAAAAATGAGGTCAAGCGACGTCAGCCGGTGGCATCAGTTCTTATCGATTCCCCGGATTTTAACCCGGATTTTAACCTCCGTCTCGCAAAAAAGCTCAAAAAGCAGTCGATCCCAGTCCTTTACTACATCAGCCCGACTGTATGGGCCTGGCGGAGAAGGAGACTCAAAAGCATAAAAAAAACAATCGAAAAGATGATGGTGATTTTCCCTTTCGAGGAAAAAATATATAAAGAGTCTAAGATTCCGGCTGTTTTCGTCGGACATCCTCTCAAGGAAAAAATTAGGACGATACTCACCCGGCAACAGCTCCTGGAAAAATATGGTTTGGATTCTCAAAAGAAGCTTATCACTCTACTCCCAGGAAGCCGGACAAGTGAACTCAAAAATCATATACCTGTACTGGCTGAAGCAATTGACTTGATAAAAAACGAATGGGACGCTCATTTCTTCCTTCTTCTAGCTGAAGGCCTTGATAAAAATCTCATCTCAGATTTTCTTCGCCTCTTTCATGATGACTTAATCGTTATCACCGAGAACCACTACGAGGCGATTTCTGCAAGCGACATCGTCCTTTCTGCCTGCGGCACGGCAAACCTGGAGGCGGCCCTCCTGGAGACTCCCCTTCTCGCATTCTACCGCATCTCCCCTCTCACCTATTCTCTCGGACGCTGGCTGGCCAAGATAGACAATTTCAGCATCGTGAATATCCTTGCTGGAACAAGGGTCATTCCTGAACTGATTCAGCGGGATTTCACTCCAGAGAATATCTTCCAGGAGTCAAAAAGGATTCTTGAATCTGAAGAGATACGGTCGGAAATGATAAGCCATTTCAGAAGGATAAAAAAAATGCTCGGGGAAAAGGTGGCCTCCCAAAACGCAGCTAAAGAACTTCAAAAAATAATTTTTGGGGACGTTCCCCAAGGTACCACCTCTTAGTTATTATTTATCTGCAAGTTACACATATCAAAATTAATTTTTTGGAGCATTTTCCAAAGGACTACTCTTTGGTTGTTATTTATCCATGACTTATTGAGGAGGTAAAAAGGGGTGGTGCCTTGAGGAACATTGTGCGCATTCAGTAATTTAGGAAATACTTTTCGGATGTCATTGCGAGCGAAGCGTGGCAATCTCATAGAGTTAAATAAAGCCATAATGGAAATAAGCTCTATTTTATGAGATTGCCACGCTCCCTTCGGTCGCTCGCAATGACACTTTTATCTTCGTTATCATTAATAAAAGTTTTACATTATTAGTGAGCCTAAACAAACGTCCCCTTATTATTGCTTATTCTAGTTTTAAAACAAAATCAATGCGGTCATACATTTTTAACTTGTGTTCATTCACGCTTCCAGCCTTCAGCTCCAAAACATACATGGCTGGGAATCGAGAAGTGTAGGTCGGGCAGGGATCCTCTTTACACGGAGGGACATCACGTTCGATATGAACGATCCTTTTTTCTTTATCCAGCCAGAGGATATCCAGAGGAATCTTCATGTTTTTCATCCAGATAGAATAAAAATTTTCCTGCTCAAAAACAAGAAGCATTCCCTGATCAGGGTTGATTTTCTTGCGGTACATGAGTCCCAGTTGTCTCTCATCATCCGAGACAGCCAGTTCGGCTGTGATGGCGTGCCCATCAGGAAGAAACATCTTGATAAATCCTTTCCCATGAGTCTGAGCTGTGCAGAGATTCTGAAGGAATATGAGGCTGAAAAAAAGAAATTGACTTGCCTTTATAAAACCACCACGTTTATGGGCCAATTTATTCTCCATATCTCTCAATAAATCATCTAATGCGTCGAAATCAAAGGCACAAAGCGGACTGGAAGAAGTTTTTTTTTCTTGAATTTTCTTTTTTCTTTTGTGACAAGAACCAACTCCTGAAATGCGGCGCCCACTGGAATCACCATTCTCCCCCCGCTTATTAGCTGATCCTGCAAAGCCTTGGGAACCTTCGTCGGTGCAGCAGTCACCATTATCGCATCATAAGGAGCATGTTCTTTCCACCCCAACGTGCCATCTCCGACCCTAAAATAAATATTCTTGTAGCTCAATTTTTTTAAGACATCCTGCGCATTTAAAGAAAGAGATTCCAGAAGTTCAACACTGAAAACTTCTTTGACAATCTCCGCTAATATCGCAGCTTGGTAGCCAGAGCCTGTCCCCACTTCCAATACCCGCTCATGACCCTTGAGTCGAAGAGGCTGCGAGATTGTCTGCCCCTCTCCAATGAGGAGCGGCTCATCCTGGTAGGCGTAGAGTTTCATGTTTTCAGGGACGAACAGATGGCGGGGGATCTTCCTCATAGCGGCTAGAACCTTCTGATCTTTCACGCCTCTGGCTTCAATCTGAGTGTCAACCATTCTTTCTCTTTTTTCAAAAAAATTATTTTTCATCTTTAATAAACTTCTGGGTTGAAGTCACCAGTAAAGAGATTAGAGTACTCCATGATCCCTGAAATAGACAAGAGGAAAACAAGTATTCATCTTCCCCCTTCCTCCTTATACCCTACCTAGTTTCCTAAATTAAAATCTATCAATACGCTCTGGCAAAATAAGCCAGGTATTCTGACGGCTTCTGGCAGCAAATACACTTTTCCTCGTTCTTTTTCTTTTCCTGCTCGAGTGGAATCACTCGTATAGTCGCCATAGTATCATCCTTTATTTTCTCTTCACAGGCTGAATCTCCACACCACAATGATTTGATAAATCCTCTCTTGGACTCCATGACAGATTTGAATTCTTCATAATCATTCACTTCGTGGGTGTTCTCTTTCTGAAAATCTAAGGCTATCTTGAACATGTTCTTCTGAATATGGCTAAGAATTTCCGTGACCTTTTTGCCTAAAGATTCCTGAGTCAAAGCCTCTTTTTCGCCTGTATCTCTTCGGACAGCAACGACCTGTTTTTTCTCGATATCCTTCGGACCAATCTCAATCCGCAAAGGAACTCCTCTCATCTCCCACTCTGAGAACTTCCAGCCAGGCGTGAACTCTTCCCTCTCATCCAGCTTAACTCTGACGCCTTTCTTTTTTAAGTCATCGGCAATATTCCGAGCCGCCGGAAGGACTTTTTCTTTCCAGTTACCTATAGAGATGGGAATCACAACCACCTGAAAGGAAGCGACTCTGGGTGGGATTTTAAGGCCAGAGTCATCGCCATGGGCCATGACTAAAGCTCCGACAAGGCGCGTGGATACGCCCCACGATGTCTGCCACACATACTGCAGTTTCTGATTCCGGTCTTCAAACCGGATGTTGAACACTTTTGAAAAATGCTGCCCCAGGTTATGGGATGTTCCCATCTGGAGCGCTTTCCCATCTGACATCATCGCTTCGATCGCATAGGTCTTCATCGCGCCCGCGAATTTTTCTCTCTCTGATTTCATCCCTGAAATCACAGGAATAGCCAGTTCTGTTTCTACAAATTCCTTGTAAAGGGAAAGAATCATCAAGGTTTCTTCCAGAGCTTCCTCTGACGTCTCATGAGCCGTGTGCCCTTCCTGCCACAGGAATTCGGTCGTCCTTAAAAACGGCCTTGTGACTTTTTCCCAGCGGACAATATTGGCCCATTGGTTGATCAAAACAGGCAAATCTCTCCATGAATTGATCCATTTAGAGTACATGTTGCCAATGATGGCTTCTGAAGTGGGCCGTACGGCTAACCTCTCCTCCAATTCCTCATTTCCTCCATGAGTGACCCAGGCCACTTCAGGCGCGAACCCCTCGAGATGTTCCGCTTCTTTCTGGAGGAATCCTTCAGGAATAAAAAGAGGAAAGTAGGCATTCGAATGACCGGATTCTTTAATCCGTCTATCGAGCAAATTCTGGATATTTTCCCAGATTGCAAAACCATACGGCCGGATGATCATCATTCCTTTTATAGGAGCGTAATCAGCCAGTTCTGCTTTTTGAATGATCTCGACATACCATTTTGAAAAATCAACACTTTTTGGAGTGATTTTCTTTACAAATCGTTCGTTGTGGCTCACTTCTTTCTCCGCAATTTTAATTCTCGGTCATTCTATATACACCTCTATTTTTTGTCAAGAAAGGTCAAAATGACGTCCCGGAGAGAAGATAAGCTCAGCATTTAATCCCAAGGTGAGATCTGAACTTCTGCGTAGTCGATAGATTTAAAACAGTATGAAAAAGCATTCTGGGTCTATCATTGGAATACCAAAAACAACTTTAAGCACGATTAAATCCCCCCCAGATTTCTGCCTCACTCTATTGGCAGAGATATGGATACTAAAAGGAATTAACCGCACATCTAACCTCTTTAGATGAGAAAAAATATAAAAAAATCACCCAACAATTCATCCATAAAAGCGATTGAATGAATTGATTCTCTATGACAAAATCTGAAACCTAAATGACATATTTGAACCCTAAAATGAATACAAAAAAACCACTCAATGGATCTTCCTATCAAAATGCCTTCAAAGATGCGAAGAGAGAGAGAAGTTTTGAGCTCTCTCTTCCAGCTATGGTTAACGGAATCGATGCGGTCGGGAATGAATTCCAAGAATACACAGAGCTCATCTCCTTAAGCTCTCAAGAAGCCATTTTCAAACTCGACTCCAAGGTCATCATTGGGTCTAAATTAAACATGTCCTTGGACATCCCGAAGACTTTATTCCTCGAAAATCAACTTAAGCTGGAGATGTCAGGGAATGTCCGCTTCGCCAAAGCCGAACAAAACGACAGTAAAAAGCAACTTATAATTCTACGCTTAAATAAAAACTACAAGATAAATCCCATCACTTTAAGAAAGAGTTGAGCTTCGTTTTTATCTTCTCTAAAAAAGTATTTCAAAATTCCTAACCTCTAATAGAGCGTTTCCTTTTTAAAAATTTGGAAATGCACACTTCTCTCAATCTGACCTTGACAATGATTTTGTGTTTGTATAACATATCTCTAAAATCAAAGGATAATGAAAAATACTAAATCATTAAAAAGTTCACCCCAAAAAAAATCCGCGCCAAAAAAAATAGCCACCACAGCTCCAGAAGAGAAAAAAATCAGCACCCTTCTCTACTGCACCTCAGACCTCATCCTTTCGGGAATTTTAAAAATATTGGATAGAGCTTCTGATATTGAAGTCGTGAATATCGAAAAAAGCACCATTGATTCTTTCATCGAATCCATCAAAAATCTCAGGCCTAACGTCATCGTTTTTGCAAATTCTGAACCTCTGCCCAACATCCGAGAAATCTGTAAGGCCATAATAGAAATTTCTACAACCAAGACTAAATCTCAACTGCTTCTCCTCGGCAATATCCCCTCTCATGAAGAAGTCGTCGGTCTGATGAATGCAGGAGTTAGAGGGTATTTTGATTTGAATGACCCATCAGACCAGCTGTCAGATGCCATACGAATTATCCATAAAGGCGATATCTGGCTTCCACGTGATAAAATGAGCAGCATCATGGACCGGATCATTTCAGTGGTTGGAAGGGATCTGAAAGAAAAAACACTCGACCAGCTGACTCCAACAGAATTTCAGGTGCTCAGGCTCATTGGCCAAGGAAAAAGCAACGACGAGATCGCCGAATCTCTTTTCATCAGTAAGAATACAGTTCGTTCCCATATAAAAAGCATATACGCTAAACTCAATACACACAGCAGACTTCAACTCGCATTATACGCCATCAACTCTGCCCTGTTTTGACCTATTAAAGAAAGTTAAGAGGAAACCATGACAAAAACCGCAGCGACAAAGAAAACGACCTCCAAAAAAACGTCGAAAAAAAAGTCAGGGCTCTCCCCATTAAAAGTGAACCGTCGAAGAGAATGGCGGCTTGATCTCCCTCTCCCAGCAAAAATCGAAGGAAAACTTCCCAGTGGATCAAAATTTGCAGAGAAAACGAAAATCGAAAATATCAGTTCGAGCGGAGTCTACTTTTGTCTGGATTCAGGTGTCGTCATCGGTTCAAAGCTCAACCTGGTCATTGACATGCCTGAAGAACTGGGCGGAATGAAAAAAAAATATAAGCTTTGTATCGGAGGTCTCACTGTTCGTCTGGAGGAGCTCGATACTAAAGAGAAAAAACAAGGCGTCGCACTTCGCTTCGAAAAAAAATACTCAATCATCCCTGACGACTAAAAGTCGAATTTAGAGAAAAGATATATCACCCTGAATTCAATTCTTCCGGCTATGAATGATATTATATCAATTTCCTAAGTTCTCTTTGTGTATTCTCTTCCCTTCTTTGATTGCCGCGCCGTTTTTCTATACAATAGTTTCGGAATCAAACCAATGTTAATTGTTGCTTTAACAGGCGGAATCGCCACAGGAAAATCCGTGGTGGCCTATATCCTAGAAGAGCTGGGTTGTTACATCCACCACGCGGATAGAATCGCTCATGAGCTCACAGAACCAGAAAAGCCTGCCTGGAAGAAGATTGTCGCCCATTTCGGCGAAAAAATCTTGAATAAAGACAAAACAATTAATCGCTCCCGATTGGGAAAAATCATTTTCTCAGATAAGAAAGAACAGGTCTTTTTAAACGAACTCATCCATCCCCTGGTATTAAAAAAGAAAAAAGAAACGATAGTGAAGCTTGAAGAAGAAGGAAGTACCAATATCTTTGTTTCTGAGGCGGCATTGACTGTAGAGGCTGGCTTCACTGACCTTTTCGATAAAGTCATTGTCGTTTATTGCGCTAGAGATATCCAAATAGAAAGATTAATGGAAAGAGACCGGATCAGTCGAAAAGAAGCCCTTCAAAAATTAAAAAGCCAGATGACGCAAGAGGAAAAACTAAAACATGCCGATTACATAATCGATACTTCTGAAACTCTTCAGAGTACGGTGGAACAAACTGAACGGATTTACAGAAATCTTGTGATTGACCATGAAATGAAAGGGGTCGCGTCTTAACATTTAACATTTCGCTAAATTCAAGGACTCTATTGACTGGTAATAAAATAAAATGGGGTCGCATCTCAACATTCGACATTTCTCGGTAAGAAGCAAATTTCTTTATTTTTGAATTGAATTTTAATCAAAAGCATTTCTGTTATTCAGATGACAAACAAAGCGAAGAAGAATCAGAGAAATGGAAAATGTCGAATGTTGAGATGCGACCCCTTACAGTGACTTTAATGAAGCGGCCAGGAGTGGGATGAGAAGCTCATGGTGACCGATAAAATAGAATCCTTTTCCTTTGTTTCCGTGGGGTCTCTTCACCACATTTTGATGAGGCCTGTAATGGTGGATGAAATCAAAAACAGCTGTGGTAAAATCCTCAAGATGCTTCCCTTTATTCCTGACAAAAGATAAAGCCTTGAGAAAAACTTCCGGCAGGATCACTGCTGACCCGATATTAATGAAAACTCCTCCCCCTTCAAGCTTTTCTAATAAAGCACAGAAAAGAAAAAAATCTTTGAGAGAGAGTCCCCCCAAAACATCACCCTTTGTTTTTGGATGGAAATGAATTGTATCCGTCCCGATTGCGACGTGGACGGTGACAGGAATATTCAGATCATACGCAGCTGCCAGCAGACTCATGTGCTTGTAGGGAAAATCAGAATTTGAAAGCATCTCGCCCGAAGCTTCACCTAAGCCCAGTCCTTTTTCTTCTCCTGAATTCATTGCCTCATTCAATATATCAGCCGTTTCTTCCGCCATCCCGAACTTTCCGTTTTTAATCTGAAGCTCCACATCCTCCGATGTTTGTCCAGAGAATGCCACCTCGAAATCATGGATGACTCCAGCACCGTTCAATGCCAAAGCTGTAATCCATCCTTCCTTCATCAAGTCGATCAAAACAGGATTCAAACCGACCTTAATCACATGAGCTCCTAGAGCCAGAATGATGGCTTTTCTCTTTTTCTTCGCGTGTTCCATCAAAGATATGAATTCTTTAAAATCCTTTCCTGCAAGAATATCAGGAAGGCTCCGGATGAATTGGGAAAAAATTTTATCCGCTGGCAGAATCTGTGCGAAATTGTCTATGTCCACTTTATTTTTTCTCGACTGAAGGGGAAAAGTCTTGAGATCTTCAGGTGAGAGAGGTTTAATCTTATATTTACTCATGGCTCTTGTGGAACTCTAAAAGGAAGGATGAATCAAAGGCAGGAGTGGCAACCACTTCTTCTCTTAATGACCTGAGTCAACTTTAACCTATGAAATATTCTTTAAATCCTGACCAGGTTTAAATTTAATTCTCTTTCCTTTCTTGATTTTGATTTGTCTCTTCCGCCGAATATCTCTGCCAAAACCGGTCTTCTTCTTCACAACCTTAAAGCTTGAAAAACCTCTTATTTCGATCTTCTCATCCTCAGCCATGGCTTCTTTAAGTGCTGAGAGGATAGCCTCAACGATTAACAATGATTTTGCCCGATTGAATTCGGATTTCTTCTCGATTGAGAGGGCGATATCATTCTTAATCATAGAAGTCTCCTTTTAGCTAATGTACTAATTATAAATAATTTATTCAAGATAAAAAGTCAAGTCAATTATTAATTTTATTCTAAATAAGTCATCGTGCTCTATCATCTATTCCCACAGGAATTTTTTGGATTTTTCGAGTTTATCTAGATTTATCCTTCCCAAAATAGAACATAGGAATAAAAAATTTATTCAACTCAATCGGAAGACATTCAAAAACTAGAGGACAAACAGAGAAAGACATATTGACTTGTTTTTAACCTGAACATATAATGAAAACCGAAATGAGAAAGGGACTGTCTATTCTTCTGATACTTATCATCT
>SMTZ1_10008164_pt1 | contig 10465 bp, 7 predicted proteins | sample DeeMarSWOR136_30_FD_25667 | JGI IMG/M metagenome (IMG submission 25667) | reverse complement strand
GCAATAATTGCGATTACTACGAGCAGTTCGATAAGTGTAAAACCCTTCTTTGGGCGTTTCATGAGAAATACCTTCTAAATAATAAAGTTCCCATAAAGGGCCTTATCCTAATCCAGCACTCATGAATTAAAACAACCTACATAGCGAAAAAAGTCAGTTCACTGCCGGAACCAGTAAAGACGGATATTCCCGAACTTCCTGCGTGCGACACATGGGTCAATGTAACCAGGCTGGGTATTGTAGGGGATGCAAACACGGATAACACCAACTCACTGAGAAACGCTATTGCAAAACATCGCGCACTATATTTTCCAATAGGATTATATAACATAAGTGACACGCTTACACTGCGGCCAGACACCGTTCTAATTGCGTTGCATCCTTCGGCAACGGTGATTAATGTACCGGACGAAGCACCTGTTTTCCAAGGCTCTGGTGAGCCGAAATTGGTTATTGAAACTCCTAAGGGCGGAACTAATATTATAACAGGTATCGGTATCTACACAGGGGCGGTAAATGCTCGTGCGGTTGCAGTAAAATGGATGTCTGGTGCAAATTCTATGATGAATGACGTTCGCCTGCACGGCGGACATGGTACGAATCTCCAAACTGGAGGCCGCAACTGGCGCCGCAGCCGGGACACATGGAACAGCCAACCGGCGAGCCTCTGGATTACCGATGGTGGCGGTGGGACATTTAAGGACATCTGGACTCCGAATGTTTTTGCGAAATCCGGAATGCTCATTACAAATACTTCAACGAGCGGCAGGCTTTATACAATGTCTTCCGAGCATCATGTCAAAAATGAAGTAATCATAAGAAATTCTTCCAACTGGAAATTTTTTGCTTTACAATTCGAGGAAGAGCGTGAAGAAGGGCCAGAAGCTCTACCTTTGGAAATAGATCATTCAAGTAATATTCTTTTTGCCAATACCTTTTTCTATCGTGTGATTAGCTGTTTTGTCCCGTATCCATATGCAATAAAGGTCACAAACTCCAGTGACATCAGGTTCAGAAATTTCCACTGTTACAGTAATAGCCGTGTTTCTTTTGACAGTGCGCTTTACGAACCTGATTTGGGCATTGAAATTCGAGATCCGGAGTTTGCGGTACTGGATGTTTCCAGCGATGTTAAACCCACTATGCCGAGAACCAGTACGGTTGTCTTAACCAAAGGGGCGAAAGTCGAAAAACTCGCAGATGGGTTCCTGAATATTGCCGGGGCGGCAGTAAACAGCAAAGGTGAACTTTATTTTTCTGATGCCCGCGAGCTGAAAATTTATCATTGGTCGCAGGAGGATGGTAAGGCAGAAATAGTACGTGAGATCCCGGAACAGCCGATGGTTTTAGCTTTCGACAAAGCTGACAATCTGATGGTCGTTGCGTACGAGGGCAAAGGTACGGTGTTTGCGTTCGATCCGGAAGATACAAATTCTGAGATTAAACGTCTTGAGCCTCAGCTAGCCCAACCGCGACAAGGCATGGTTGCCTATCTGCCGATTAACCGCTGGTCGTGGACTGATGAGACGGCTTTTATCCAGAGGCAGGTGAGAAAAAAAGAATTCCATTATATCTCGCCCGATGGGACAACCTTTATTCCGGCAAGTTCAAGCTTCACATCAGGAGCCACCAGCTGGGGCATAAAAACGGCGGATTTAATAAGGGCCTTCAGAATAGCCAAGGTCATGCCGGGACAAAGTTTCTATGTCACCAATGAAGCGGATTTGAAGACCTTTAAATTCACTATAGGATTTGATGGGACGCTGTCTGACGGGAGACTCTTTGCCGATGAAGGTGGAGAGAATATCGCTGTCGATGACGAGGGCAATGTTTATCTCGCTACAGGCCAGATTCTTGTTTTGGATCCATCAGGAAAACAAATCGACACAATCAGGGTTCCACAGAGGCCGATTAGTATTGTTTTCGGTGGAAAAGACAAAAAGACTTTGTTTATTACTGCACGATCATCACTTTACAGTGTTCGTACTAAATTCGCGGGACTATGGTAATAAGGTATCCTATCGCTTGGGCTAATCTCAGGGATCAATGTCATCCGTTCGTTTTAACTTCTTCATATCGGAGTGAACCTACATCATGACGTTTCGAATATGCAGTGCGATTTTCACTACTTGTGCGCATTGCTCCAAATTCTCTTGATCGTTTCTTCCTGAGAATATCCAATAGGACAATTCGGACTTCTGGTGTTGGCACGATAGCTGCCGAACGTTTCGTTTGGACATGATATCATCCGGCTCACCGGCATCTGTAAATGCCCGCTGGGATCGGTTTTCTTAATCCAGTTGTAAGCATATTCGAGCCATCGATTTCGGTATCCCTCATCCTGAAGAGAGAACCATGAAATCTCATCCCAGCCCCACACGAAAATTGATTTGGTATTGGCGACATTCGGAGATCTACTTCTGCCGTAGTTATCGAATTCGACTAGATATGGCAGGCTCTCGCACTTCCAGCCGCTGGGTGAGGTGCACCCTTTGCTCTTACAAAACATGGCATCGAGGTGGTTTACTTCCAGCACCGCCTCACAGGGCTTTTCCTGCACTTCCTTTATTCGCAGCGGAAACGAGTTGAAATCCAAAAGGCTCATGCCATCGACGATCATACCCCAGGTCGGAACATGCGCATCTAGCAGCACCAGATGACGACGGGCATGTATTTTCGCATAAGCACGTATCCTCACCAGCAGACGAGACCATTCCTTCAAATCCGGATCGGACATACCGATAAGTCGCACCTGTCCCAGATGGAGTGCCTCACAACCGAGATTGATATACGAGCTGGCAAGGTAGTAGAACCATAGTTGCGTTTCGAGTCTCGTAACATCGGGAACACTGCTCCGGCGCCAGTGATTTACTAACTTGCCGTCTAAATTGAGCATATCATCGTACGAAAACGCCCTGTCCTCCACTGGCAGACCGAACTCCCTGAACACCCAGGAAGGGATCTTTATACTATTCACACTTCTGCTAATTGTTTCGAACAGGCATCCTTGGAAAATAACGTCCGGATCGAACGCATGGACCCTTTCGATCAACGCCTTTGCATCCGTCCAGAAGCTGTTATCGTTGAGGCGGTCTTCTCCGTTCCAGCGATAGATAGCACGGCCGATGAACTTGGCTCCGATGTTCCGAATCAGACGGACATCGTCTTCTCTATACGGATATTCCCGGTTTCCCTCCGCCTTTCCTGTAACCAAGAAATATGCCATTGTCACAGAGCGGTCCAGATAGTTCTCCAACACTTCCCGTGAGATAGTTCCATCAAAATGATAGTCAAGCTGTTGTTGCTTGGATGATATTCCGACCGAGTACACATGCCGCTCGCCGAAGAAGAGACTGACTACGAGGCTAATTATCAACAGGCTGTAGAGTCTCCAGGTGTTCTTGATAGAATGAATATTCACAAGTCTGTCTTTCAAAGAGATAATATCCGTTCCATGGTCAATGCGTTCCTAATGTTAAATCCACCCTCAATGCGTCAACTACTGTTATATCCTCAATCTTTGTATCCTTCCCGCCGACCAGGTTGATGCCTTGTTCCCGCAGGACCGTCTCGAAGACGTGCAGCCGAGGATCGCCACCCGATTTCACCATGATTCGGCTGGCTGCCTTGTCATAGCTGAACTCATTCCAGGGCTGGCCGTCGCGCAGCAGCTTCTTTGGCTCGGCAACCAGTGGCGCCGACCAGCTTCCATCCACTTCCCGCTTCCAGCCTTCAATCAGGTCTGCCCCGCTGATCATCACTTTCTCGCCCTTCATGGCGCGGATCGTCACGCCATCGTTTTTCGGGGCCAAGACCTCACGATATATTCCGCCTCGAAGCACAATTTTTTCTCCTGATTCGGCGATTGCACACGCCTTGGCTAAACTTGCCAGCGGCACGGCCGGGTAGCCCCAAGCCGGCTCATCCACGGCGGCTGGGTGGCGAGGATCGATGTAATAGACGTTAGGGTACTCTATGGCTCCGATCGTCACGCCACCCTTGCCGGCTCCAATGGCCGGACTGCCCTTCTTCAGGCGAAAATTTCGCTTCTCGGGAGCTACGAAGAGCGGATCCTTGCCATTGATGTTCGTTTCGGCCATCAGTGGCACTGTCTTGAATGTCAGGTTGTACTCGATGACGGGATTGGCCGCAGAGAAGTACTGGTCTCCGTCAACAACGGCCCGCTCCGCCTCGCAGAGGATATTGTTGAGGATCAGCCCGCCGGTCGATTCCTTGCCCCGCAGGCCGATGGCGGCCCAATTCATCGTTGAGATGGTACAGTTCTCTATTGTCACATTAGGCGTCTGAATGATATCCGGACCCCAGCCCCCTCGCATCATTGGTGAATTGGTCGAGACGATGTTGTACCGGAGGGTCCAGCTCCGAACGCTGCCGAGGTGCGGCGCACTCTCCACCATGCACATTTGGTGGAAATCAAAACAGGTATTGTACTCAAAAAGCAGGTCCATCGAAATCTCACCGTTGTTTGTGAAGGTCTGAAGGCAATCGACGTGTGCGGTCTTGATCTCCTGCCGGGTGCTGCCGTGATAGTAGTTGTAGCGCTGAATGCACCCTTTGCCGAAGAACCGCGAGTAATCGCAGTCGTCGTACCTCTTGCCGGGGGCGTACATGAACAAGCGGTTAACTTCGTTGCTCTCCACCAGCCAGTCCTCACCACCCAGGATGAAGCCGTACTCGCAATGATAGATCTTGTTATAGGCGATTCGGTTGTGCGTTACCGAGGAATAGTCACGGGTGTTGCCATCAGCACTCGGCTTACCGACTGTCCCCTTGATTCCCACCATCATGTGGTGGATGTAGTTGTCCAGAATTTCACAGTGGCTGGCGTGCAGTTGGATAGCTGTGCCCGGCTTGTCGGCCGTGATCTCAAAGCCCTCCACACGTATGTAACTCGATTCCAAGTCAAAGCCGGCCACGGTCACCGAATGTCGGGGCATCGCAATAAACGTCACAGGCCTCCCTTTCATACCGCCAGCCTTCACCTTGATCCGTTCATTATACTTACCTGTCATGATATAGATGGTGTCACCCGGCTTGGCCACATCGGCCGCGCGCTGAGCGGTCTTGAAGGGCTGTTCCTCAGTTCCCGTATTTGTGTCGGCCGCACCAGGGGCCGCCTGATCAACCACGTACATGGTAACCTGAGCGTGCTCAATTTCAATATCATTAATGATGCCTGCAATAGCAGGCTCCATGCCCAGCAATATGCCTGTGCAAATAAAGGTTTGGATTGCGGTGAGACAGATGAGTTTTTGGTGTTTCATATAGCTATGGCTCCCGTTGTAATCCTATTTTTCAAGTTCCTTCAACCGTAACCAATCAGTGGGGAAGGATCAAGGTCCACTTTGTCGGACACAGTCCATCAATCTTGCCACGCAGTCGACGACGATTCAGGTTTTTGGTTAGACACATTTTATGAATCCCTGCATCAGAGAATCTTGGCCGCATATAACATGTCGACGCAGTTCAAGGTACAATCCTTCGATTTTCCTTTATAACTGAACTTCTATAAAATTATGCTGTAAACGATCTTAATCAGACGCCTTCATAACGTCGATGACGAACTTCTGGGTTGCTGAGCCGACGTGCTCAGCCTCTTTGGAAAGCAACTTCTCCCTACCCCAGCGGAGTTCTGCCTCATCGAGCTTTCTCACCTGACGATCAATGATGACGGTGACGGTCACTTCAGAACTTCCCGACACGTCCGGAATGCCTGAGAGTATGCCGGTCATTTCGTCGATCTTGAGCCACACTGGCCCCTGGGCAAGCTTGAACTGGGGCTTTTCAAAGTCGAAGTAGCCGCTTGTCTGCCGACCATCCACCATCCGCGAGCTTAGGTCGCCGAGAGATCGATTGGTGCATATCTGATAACGGTACTCGGTGCCAACCCTGGCGGTTACCACTGGCTTGCTGTAGATAAAGGGCCGTGGAGCAACGGCATAGTCTGATGATCCACTGCGGTTGCCCAACTCGTCGATTGCCACCACGCGGTAGTAAGTTTTATTGGCGCCGGCCAGGCCAACGTCGCTACCAAGCACAGTTAGTTCTGTTGCCATGGTTTCAGCGATGAAGTTCGCAGGGAACCACGGATTCCAGTCGGCCATCTCCTCTTTGGTTACACCCACGACGCCCTGATGCCTCTGGTCTGCAATGGTAAAGCCTTTCTCGTCGCTGCCATAGACCCGGTATTTGACCGGTGCACGGCCAACAGGATTGGCTTTCCAGCGGAGAATGCCCACGCACCTGATCTGGTCGTATTCCACGATCACATCCAGCGGGTATGAAGGGCCGCGGGCGGTGAAACTCCATGTCTTGCTCCAGGGTCCCCACACGCCTTTTTCATCCTGAGCCCGCACATGCCAGTAATAAGTGCGATCCGGCGTGAGCAAGCCTGGCTGGGGTAAGGTATATTGGGCCTTGATGTTGGTTATCTCCTTACTGGTGGTTTTGTTCTTTTCCTTAGTTGCATCGGCGGTTCGTGAGATGAGTTTATAGAAACTCATCGAGAGCGGCCACTTTATTTCGGCGTGTGCGGACAGTTCGAACTGGTAGTCGGCAATAGTATCACCGTCAGGATCATTGGAATCGATCCACTGAAAGACGACGTCCGTGCCGTTCGTCTCGCTGCCGTTGGGCGGCTGGACAGCAGCGTCTGGCGCCGACGGCGGTCTTGAGGCTGACCGCTCGATCCAGTCATGGGTGATCCTTACCTTACGGTCTCCTGCAGACTGGTCGCTGTAAGTGAAAACGTTCTTACCTATGACCATTTCCGGCAACACTAAGGGGGCCATCTGCACATCATTGATAATCGCTAGGCCTCGAAGCCGCGATGAACCTTCCAACTGGCACCTGAGCTGGTATTCGTAGCAGGCCTGACCAACAATCGGGAAGAACTTATCAAGGTTTCCTTGTGCAGGCCTCCAGGTCTTGCTATCCTGGCAAATGGAGAACAATACATCCACACCCATCACGTCGAGTCGGCCTCCCACGAAAATGTAAGGGCTTTGCATCGACCATACAATAGTGCCGGTTTTGCCCTCTTCGGCAGCCAGACCGTCAGGTGTCATTGTGATGTTTTCAACAGCCAAAGCCCCTAGACGCCATATAGCCTTGGAGAAATCCGGACGATACTCCCACAAGCCATTGTAGATTACGTCTTCGTATGTGGGGGTTACGTACAGCATCCCGTGATACTTGAGTGGGCGTAGCTGTCCCCATCGCCAAGTGAGCGCCTCGCCGGGACGCAGGACCATATTCATCGTGGTATCGGCTTTGCCGGAACGCCCGCCCGTGACTGGTCCCTCGAAGAAGTACATCGAGCACATTTCCGGCTCGGACCACCAGTTATCCGGAAACAAGATTCCTTTGGAATGGGTCCGCTTGATCAGGTCATGGTCACGCACAATATCCTGTTCGCCAGCAACGGTCTGGTTGTCCCGCAGGAGGTAAACGGAGTGCATGTCGCCATCATAGAAGTGCCAGCAGCCATCGTAGAAGGTTTGGGAGATGCAGTGGCCAAGTGCACGGGCCGGCGCGACTTTCAGTCCGGCCTTATGCCACAGTGTGCCCAAGCAGATAGAGTCGTTGCCACATGTGTTGTACCCATAGATATTGAAGACCTTCACAGGATCGCCTAGCTCATTGTTGTCGCCTGGGGAATGGTGCCGATAACGGATTTCTTGGAACCAGAGGGCAAAGGCCTTCTCCGCATCGGTCATGCCCGGTGAGACGGCGGAGGAAACGATTTCCTCGACGCTGCGGAAATTGTTGTGGCCGTTAGATAGCCACGGGTTGATGATGTCAGTCTCGCCAACGTTCTCCATCCGGACCGAGCGGTTAGACTCCCACGTCTGGAGGAATGCCCCTTCCCTAGCTATCCCGCAGCCCATGGGCAACCGGCAATTACGGCCGTCCATAGTGCCGCCCTGAAAGACCGTGTACTTGTGTACCCCCTCATTGATTTCCTCGACGTGTGACTTGACGACATCGGTAGAGTGTGTATCAGTTGACCGCGGATACCATACATCGCCTGCAATGATAGTACCTGATGGATCGGGAGCTTCTGCAAGAGCCACTGAAACGACCAGCAGGATCAACATACACACAGAGGTTTTCAATATATTTACCTTTCTATTTTATTTTAATAAACTGTGTTTCTATATGCTGTTCTCTGATATTTTATATGAATGGACTGCCAAGTTCAATATCATTGGCGATTATTACTAAATGGGTACGGATAATCAATTGTGTGATATAGGTACGATGCCCTGGGGAGACGACATAGTAGACGTCCAGGACTTGAAAGTTCTTGCTGAGCATTTGTTTGAGGAAGTTCCGCCAGTTGAGTAGAGTGTCTACTGGAAGCAGGAGTAAGCAAAGCATTAACTCAAATAAAATGACGCCCAATATAGCCAAAGAGGGCTGGCAGTTTGATGGAATGGTCAGCCTCTTTTATTTTAAGGAAGGTACATGGTTGATACATTTCTTCTCAACGTTTACTTAATCCGATAGAAGTAAAAAATTTCTGAGAAATACTTAAATTTTTGCAGAAAATTGGGCATTATTTTGGACCTGATATAGGCAAATTTGGGATTTGTGGTGTCAAAACGGTGACAGAAGGTCACCGTGTCTGAGCAGCCTTTTTTAGCTTCTAAAAAGAGGTGACTCTGGGTGTTTTCTGTCACTTTTCAAAATCTTCAATTTGTGCCAGTTTTGCTCGGCACTCGTTGGCTTTTTCTGATTTATTCAGAATTCTTTTTTGCCCATACTAAATGCAATGAAGAGTGTGGAGTCACTCAAATATGTCACTCTCTCTTAAACTTACTTGTTTGATTTTAACAGCTTCTTGAAACGGGGGTGGTCGCGCAAGGGGTCCCAGACTGGGTCAAGTCGAAGCCAAGGAACGGTCAACTCCGATGGCATTGAGAGCAGGCGCTGCAATATGTCGATAGCCTCATCGTATTTGCCCACCATGACATAGATGCGAGCCAGGTCATCGAGATGCAGCGGGCCGTTATTAGCGTCCTTTTCTACAGGCAGGTACTTAACCCCCAACTTTCCCTCGTCGACAGCGTCTTGCTCGCGGCCGCCCAGCCCTGCATAAGCCTTGCCCAACGCACTGTGGAAACGACAGTCGTTCGGGTCCTCCGCAACTTTCTCTTCCAGAATAGCCACGGCGGACTGATAGTAGTGCTGCGCCAACTGCTAGTTGCCCGAGTACCGGTAGACCTCTGCCAGTCGCAGATCATTGGGAATAAACCAGACCATATCGTCAAAATCTCGCGGTTTTGACAATAGCTTGTTCAACGCCTCCGGAAAGTCCCTATTGAAGATGTCGAGAGTTACGTCCAAATCATGAATCCGGAAGAAATCCTCCGCCGTTTCACTGGTATAGGTCCGAGCGTCCTCCAGGGTCGCTCGCGCCTTGTCAATGTCGCCGCGCCAGAGCAGGCAGCTCTCGGCCTTCTTAACATAAAGCCGCGGCCTATCAGGAGCAAGCGAGATGAGCCTGTCCAAGTACCTCTGCTCTTCTTCGTACCTCCGTATTAATCTAAGAGCCCGTGCGATCATGTTAAGCAACGACGTGCTTGCCGGGTCAAGCTCATAGGCCCTCTCGAGGTTGACCAATGCATCCGCGAATCTCCCCTGCCGACTTTGGACAAGACCAGTCCAGCGCAGTACCGAGGCATCGTTGGGAAGGCTTTTGCGGACGATTTCGTACTGCTGCAACGCGCGCTCAAAATCCAGACGACCCTGGTAGTAGTAACGGCCCAAGGCCATACGTGCTTGGGGTAAGTCAGGATCAAGTTATAGTGCTCTTCTTGCGGCCTTCTCAGCCTCGATAAGGCGCTCTTCGCTACGGTCATAGTAGACCCAATACATGCTAGTATGAGCGTTCGAGAGTGCAGCGTAGGCCTGTGCATAGTTGGGGTCCAGTTCGATTGCCCTCTCAAACATTTGGATGGCTCTGGCGGTATCTTCGTCGAGATACTCCCTGCCCCGAACATAATAGACGTAGGCCTCCGTGTTCTCCGTTGGCTTGGAGGCAAGTGTCTGCCGTTCGGGCTCGAGCAGTGCAATATCCAATGCCTGAGCTACCTCCTCGGCTATGTGAGACTGAAACGTCAGAATCTCGTACATATCACCGTCGTACGAGTCAGCCCACTCGACTTTATTGTCGGCCGCTTTGATTAGTTGGACTCTTATTCTCACGGGGGTGTTTGGATCCGGCGGCACTTCACTCGCTGCCTCATTTGGATCCGACGGGAATTCACATTGAACTGTACCTGTGACAACATAATCGACACTCAACTCTTTGGCTATCTGTCGTGCAGGTATCTTCTTGTTCTTGTACGTAAATGCGCTTTGCCGTGCGATGACGGCGAGGGAACGGATACCTACGAGACGAGTTGTGATCTCATCGGTCATGGTGTCGGCGAACCAT
>SMTZ1_10008163_pt1 | contig 10465 bp, 7 predicted proteins | sample DeeMarSWOR136_30_FD_25667 | JGI IMG/M metagenome (IMG submission 25667) | reverse complement strand
CCATATTGTTTTTTAAATTAATAAATTTTTGTCACCATTCTACTTTTTCACGTATATTATAGTTATCGCGTTCCTTATTTTACAAAGCATGCGAGGGTGTAGAGTTGCCACTTGTCAGGTCACACATATTTAACCGCCTGAAATATTTTTGGAATAATATCAATTACCGGGAAATAAAATCACCGCGTTTTATATTTCATTTTATTTCCTGGATTATCACATTCTATTTTCTCCTTATTTCTATCGAAACAGATACCAATTGGAAAACTGTGTGGCTTATTTTTCATTGTTATTTCTGGTATAGCCTGAACAAGGATTTAATTAGAATCTTTAATCCACCCATTGAATTGTTACTTTTTATTATCCTCAATATATATTCAATCACTTTTTTCTTTATTAATACAAAATTTAAATCACTAGCTGCATCAGATCTAATTCTACTATCAAAGGAACCACTGGGATTTTTTCTAAATATGCTCCTGGCTTTTATTTTACTTTTATTTGGCCTGGTTATTGTACTGAACAATAAATCTGTAGATAGTTCAATATCCCAGGAGGGGGAGGAAAAATCGCAAGTTGGCCGTTATAAACAAAGCGCGTTAATTGTATTTGCCTTTGTGGGCTTCTTGGCACATATTTTGATCTTCTTCGAGCATGAATATTATTTATATTTTCTTCAATTTTTCCTGTTTTTACTTCTTCTTAGTAAAACAAACTGGTTGGAAACTCTTTCGAAAAATGAGTTGTGGGTATATTTTGTTATATTTCTATTTATCTATTGCCTTTTCCGAGATCCCTCAGGATTTCAAGAAATAAAAATAATTCAAGCAAATCAAAAAACGACCTGGTTTACTTTTCCCTATTACCTGCATTTTTTAATTAAAACCTATTTTTTAGTTTTGGTGATAAAAATTCCAATAGTGATTATATATAATCATGCCGGACTGGAACGTAAATTATGGATAGCTGGTTTATTTCAATCAACGTTTCCCCAATTAATTCAGTTCGTATTCCTAATTTGTATTTTTTTCTTTTTTATTTCAGGCTGGCAATCCGACAAGCTGCGAGAAACTATATTAGTGAACATCGAAAAAGTCAGGGAGGGTGAGAGTACACAACCTTTATACTATTTTAAACTTCCATTAAAAGATATTGCATATACCCTGAAGATTCCTGGATATCGCCCTGTGCGATTCCCTGAGGAGTATCCTGATCGTGGAATTATCAAATTAGATAAAACTGATAATTCTTATAATAATTATCTTCATGGAGATTATTTTCTTTATTCAAAATCAACGGATACACTGAGCAATGAACTTATTGCCATTAAGATTGATACTTCATTCGCAAATTATATCACCCGAGATCTCTCTATATTGGCAGGAACAGGACTGATTCTTTATCCTTACACACCCAAAGCATGGCAAGAGTTTTTATATAATAGAGATTTTCTACAAGATAGATCAAATGCCAGAATTTATCCTTTTGACATATCATCGGAAAATAAGTATTTCTCTATCGTTTCACAGATTAACAGAGAAGTCGGTGCGATTTCCACGCGGGCTGTCTTTGAGCAGATTTTTGCCAAGCAGCAATTTACAATTGGGCGTGTATTTTTTCCTGTTGTAAATGCGCAAGAGACAAACGGAAAATATTTTGCATTTGATATATACCTGGCTATAAGTCTCTTAGAATATGATTCAGCCATATCAAAAATTATTCTGGCGCTGGTCGTATTATTCTTTTTGTTAAATGTATTGGTTATCCGTCGCGTGGGTAAGTTTGGTGTGCAAATAAATAAGATCATAGTTCAAAAATTTAACGTATTAAAGAAGGGCATCAGAGAGATTTCCTCAGGTAATTTGGATTATAAATTCAAGATGGAGGGTGAGGATGAGTTTGTGGAACTGGCGGGGCACTTTAACCAGATGGGGGATAAATTAAAAAAGACAATAGCCGAAGCAAGGGAAAAAGATCGGTTAGATCACGAACTAAAAATTGCTCGTCAAGTTCAATTAAGCCTGCTTCCGGCCAAATTACCCGAGATAAAGGGTTATCATATTACTGCGTCACTTAAAACAGCAAATGAAGTGGGCGGTGACCTGTATGATCTCATAGCAATTGATAAAAATAAGTATCTATTTACTATAGGAGATGTATCTGGAAAGGGATCATCGGCAGCATTTTATATGGCACAATTTATAAGTTTATTGCGTTTTTCACCACAGTTTACCCTTAAACCGTTTGATATTGCTTTACGTTTGAACAGTTATTTTTCCACTCACTTAGTAGACAGACAGATTTTTATTACCGCTATCGTTGGCATTTTAGATTTAACAACGAGCACTATAAGTTTTATAAGAGCTGGTCATACATTACCGATTCTTATTCCGGGTGATCAATCTTTAGATATCCAGGAAATTAATACCGAGGGACTGGGTATAGGTCTGACTAAAACCCAGCAAATGTTTAAGAAATCGCTAAAAGTGGGAAATGTCAAGTTACAAGCGGGTGATATGCTGGTATTATACACGGACGGGGTGGTCGAGGCGGCGATTCCAACTGGAGATGGTACAGAAATGGCAATTTTTGGTGATGAGCGGTTTAAGGAAGTTTTATTAAAGTCACGGGGGTGCACTGCTCATGAATTAATGGTAAAGGTTACTAATGTACTTAATAAATTTTATTCTGATCATCCGCGTGTGGATGATCACACAATATTCATTATACAAAAGTCGCAAAATTAGCAAATTTAAGTATTGTATTCAGATGTAAAACATTAGTTATAAGGAATTCAGTGGCAGGAAACAGTATTGGTCAATGTTTTCGTATAACAACAGCTGGTGAAAGTCATGGCCCGGCAAATGTTGTTATTATTGATGGTATCCCCCCCGGGATTTCGTTAAGTGAACGTGATATACAGACCGATTTAGATCGAAGGCGTCCGGGGCAGTCTAAAATAACCACACAGAGAAAAGAGAGCGATAAAGCAGAGATTATATCCGGTGTGTTTGAGGGAAAAACAACCGGTACATCGCTCACTATTTTTATCCGGAACAGGGATATACGCTCGCAGGATTATGTCAGTATTAAAAATAAATATCGCCCCGGTCATGCTGATTTTACCTTTGATATGAAGTACGGTATACGTGATTATAAAGGCGGAGGGCGTGCGAGTGCAAGAGAAACCGTGGTGCGTGTCGCTGCCGGAGCAGTGGCAAAGAAGATGCTGATGGAAATGGGATATTCCATTAAAATTTTAGGATATGTTAAACAAATCGGTCATTTGGTGGCAGAGTCTGTAGATCCCGCTTCACTAACTTTGAAACAGATAGAATCTAATATCGTAAGATGTCCTGATCAGAAAGTGGCCAAAAAGATGATCCAATTAATAGAAAAATTAAGAAGGGAATGTGATTCTATTGGAGGTATGGCTGAGTTTGCGGCAATTGGTGTGCCTGCCGGGTGGGGTGAGCCTGTTTTTGATAAGTTAAAAGCTGATCTGGCCAAAGCTCTGTTTAGTCTTCCAGCCGTAATGGGTGTAGAGTTTGGCGCCGGCTTTGCCGTGGCTACTGCTCGCGGTAGTGAGAATAATGATCAATTTATTAAATCTGAAGAAGGTAAAATAATTACCAAGACCAATCGACATGGTGGTATGCTAGGTGGAATTTCAAGTGGTATGCCCATTATTGCTCGATGTGCCGTTAAACCTACCAGTTCCATTCCCAGAGAGCTGGAAACGGTTACCAGAGATGGAAAAGCGACAAAGATTGCCACAAAAGGTCGCCACGATCCTTGTTTATTACCGCGCTTTATTCCCATGGGTGAAGCTATGATCGCAATTACTCTGGCTGATCATTGTTTACGTCATCGCGGGCAGACAGGAACCAAGGGATAAGAAATTTTCATTTTACCCAAGTGGGTAATGAGATCCAATCAAAATGAAAAATAGCAGAGGCAGTTGTATAGAGAAAAAAGGTGATCAATAGAAGGCCTAGAAGATTCATTACTAACCCTATCTTAACCATATCTTTTATCTGAATATATCCACTACCGAAAACAATCGCATTTGGCGGTGTTGCTACTGGTAACATAAAAGCTGTTGAGGATGACACAGTAGCCGGAATCATCAAGATTATGGGATTTAAATCTAATGCTATGGCCAAACCAGCGATAATAGGTAGTAAGGTAGAGGCCATGGCGGTATTTGAAGCAAATTCTGTAGTGAAGGTGGTCATAGCACAAATGATTAAGATTATTATAATGAGTGGTAGGAAATGAAAGGCGCTGAGTTGTTCACCCAACCACTGGGTTAAGCCTGACTCTTGGAAGCCGTGTGCCAGGGCAAAGCCCCCTCCGAAGAGTAATAGGATTCCCCAGGGAATTCTTGAGGTATATGACCAATTCATCAAAAACTCTTTACGCCCTTCTTCATTCTCTCTGGCTGGGACTATAAAGGTTAAAACAGCCATGGCTACAGCAACAGTGCTATCGTGTACATAGCTCTGTAAATTAAGAAGGTTAGTCCAACCCGGAATACGAATTGTACCCAGGTCGATATTGCCGCGGAACATCCAGAGTAAAGCCGTTAGAATAAAGATAGAAAGTGTGCGTTTTTCAGGAACGCTTATGGTGCCGAGCTTTTGTAATTCTTGTCTAAGGATCTTTCTATTCACAGTCGATTTGGAATGTTCAACAGGACATGCTATGAAAACAAGGTATATCCAGGCAAGAGGTAAAAATACTAATGAAAAGGGTAAAGCGAAAAGCATCCACTGTAAGAAACTAATTTCAGGAGCGTTAGGAAAATTAGATTTAAGTACACCGATAAAGACTATGTTTGGTGGGGTTCCGATGAGCGTGCTTATTCCGCCGATACTTGCTGAGTAAGCAATAGCAAGCATCAAGGCCAAGGCAAAATTATTTTTGTCCCTTGTGAATTTATTAACATCATTTTGCTCGCTAATCTGGCTGATAACAGCCAATCCGATGGGAATCATCATCATTGCCGTTGCAGTATTTGAAATCCACATGGACAGAAAGGCAGTTGCCAGCATAAATCCTAGGATAATTAGTTTTGGATTACTCCCGATAAAATTTATTATGATTAAGGCAATACGTTTGTGTAAATTCCAACGCTCAATTGTTAAGGCTATTATGAATCCACCTAAGAATAAAAAGACAAGATGATGGCCATAATTGACCGTCACTTCATTGGTCGGCATAATATTCAGCATGGGATAAAAGACGATTGGTATAAGAGCGGTTGCCGGTATGGGAATTGCTTCTGTAATCCACCAAACTGCCATTAACAAGGCGACGGCGGCCATACGTTGAGCTTTTATAGGCATAACACCCTGAGGTAGAAGATATAAAAAAAGCAAAAATAGTAATAAACCTAAAATTAATCCGCTATAACTCTTTATCAATTGCACCTTGGGTTTTAACATTTAAGAAGTGTGTTTTATGTTTTAAAATTTATGACAGGTGAGATTAAAATACAACGGGCATTTATCTGGAATAATGAGTTTATCCCAAGTAAATAGTTGAATTTAGTAACAATATGATCTATTTTCACGTAGTTTTATAACAATAACAGGGGTATTAGGTTTGAATGTTATCGAGACATACGAATTGACCAAGTTTTACAATAAGGGTAAGGTAAAAGCTCTTCAAGACTTAACTTTGGAGGTAGAGCAGGGAAAGATTTATAGTCTTTTAGGGCCAAATGGTGCCGGGAAAACAACGTTGATCAAAATACTCCTCTGTATTGTACATGCTACAAAAGGAGAGGCCAAAATTCTGAACCGCTCAATAAAAGATCCAGCAATTCATAAAAAAATAGGATACCTGGCTGAAAACCATCGTTTTCCAGAATTTTTGAGTGCGGGACAGATATTATATTACTATGGCTCGATGGCCGGTGTTGAAAAAAGTGATTTAAAAGAGAAAATTCCACATTTATTAAAGCTTGTTAAACTCGATAGTTGGATCAATACCAAAATCCGTAAATATTCAAAAGGCATGATGCAGCGGATGGGTATAGCACATGCCCTGATAAACGATCCAGATTTGTTGTTTTTAGACGAACCAACAGATGGAATTGATCCTGTGGGGCGCAGAGAAATCAGAGATTTATTACAAAAGTTACGTAATCAAGGGAAGACTATTTTTTTGAATTCACATCTTTTATCCGAAGTGGAACGTATGTCTGATGAGATAGCCATTTTAAAAGACGGCAAACTGCTGGAGAAAGGTCGCATGGAAGATTTTCTTTCTGTTAAAGAGCAATACCAACTGCGAGTCGTCAATGGTAAGGTATCCCTGCAGGAGGTGTGTGGTAAAATTGATATTCCCTTCACAGTTACAGGTGATATATACACAATAGCTGTAAAAGATGAAGTACAATTAAATCATCTAATTGACGAGTTGCGTAAAGTTGAAACTACCATCCTTTCCATAGTCCCAAGAAAGTTGTCTTTAGAAGATTTCTTTATCGAAATACTTGATGAGAGTGAAAAGAGGTAGAATTGAAATTTTTTTCTATTATCAAGTTAACATTTCGAGAATCGTTTGCAAAAAAGACTTTTATCGCTTTCATGAGTATTTCAACCCTTATTGGGCTATTGTTTATTTTTGCTTTAAATTTGGATATAGTTGATGGAGCGCAATCAGCGGTTTCTCTTTTTGGAATCGACGCACCGGAATTGGTTAATGTACAGGATATAATAGAGGGGGTGGAGGGCGCTGTATCTGTTTTACTATTTACTGCAGGTATCTTCATGTCATTATTTGCAACCAGTAGTTTAATTCCTGCATTATTACAACCGGGTTATGTTGATTTATTGATTACTAAACCCCTTGGGCGCATGGAAATTTTGTCTGCAAGGTTTATAGGAGCGGTCGCCATCGTCCTGTTTAATATATTCTACTTAATTTTACTTACCTGGTTGATTATGTCTATAAAAACGGGTCTGTGGAACTGGGGTTTCTTATTGTCAGGCATTATAATTGTTATTACTTTCACAATTCTTTATAGCCTTATGACGTTCTTGAGTATGCTTAGTGGAAGCGGGCCTTTTTCTTTAATGATTACCTATTTAATTCTCTTTTTTAGTCCTATCCTTTTACAGCGGGATAACATTTATGCTTTACTTTCTTCAAAATATTATGGATATTTTGTTGATGGTTTGTATTATTTTTTGCCCAAGACCGCTGAATTAGGAAACATAACGCAGCAACTTGCCCGGAATGTAACCGTTAGTTCCTGGATGCCTTTATGGACTTCACTTTTGTTTGGAATTTTGATGTTTGCTTTATCAGGTCTTATATTTCAAAAAAAAGATTTCTAGGAGGTAAAATGATTTTTTATATCACCAGAATTTTTATGATATTTATTCTGCTATTGATATTCATAAGTTGCGCTGATGAAACAGCAGAGCCTTTATCAAACGCAATGAAAAGGGAAGTCGCATTTCTTCCTCAAAATGCAAATATGATTGGATATATTAATTTTGAACAGATCAAGCACAGTTCGTTTTATGAGCTAGTTATGGATTCTAGTAGACGTGACCCTTTCCATAGCGAAGAGTATTTAAAATTTTTGGAAATAACAGGATTTGATTTTGAGAAAGATATTAGTGAATTGTATTTCGCAGCTTGTTTGGATAGTGGCGAAGATAATTTGCAGGGGCTGTTTGTTGCACACGGCCGTTTTGATGAAGAACGACTTATAAATTACCTTAGAGATCACGATAAAAAGAATGAGCTGGTCGAAGAGGTATATCTTAGTCATACCATTTATCATCTTGATAAAGAGCAGATGACATTTTCTTTTTTTGATTCAACGACTGTGGTGGGAGGAGATAGAAGACACATAACTACATGGTTAGATAGCTATAATAGTACAATTCAAAATGAACAACATCCCCTGTTACAGAATATAAAGAATCTGAAATATAAAAATGGGATCTGGTTTACCATGACTGCTGAACCCCTGATACGCAGGATGAAAAGAAATGAGATTGGGGAGAAAATCCAGGGTTTAAAAAATATAAAACAAGGTGGCTTTGCTTTTGACTTTTCCGATCAATTAAATTTGTATGCTAATTGTGAGTGTACCGATTCAGAAAAAGCGGGATTGCTTAAGGATGCTATTGCAGGTTTTATCGCAACCGCAAAGCTATCCAGAAGTGATGAACGAGATGCAGTTGATATTCTCAATAAAATAGATGTTCAACATAAAGGTAAATTTGTAACTGTTAAGTTTAAAATGACTAAAGAAGAATTTGAGAAACTTATTGAAAAGAAGAAAACAATCGCTGGTAAATATAAGAGAAAGACCGGTTTACTATGATTAAGCGTAACAGGCTTAATATCGATCTGAAAATAGGTACGTCGGGTTATAGTTATGATGATTGGCGGAGCGCATTCTATCCACCCGAGATTCCTAAATCGAAAATGCTGGAATTCTACTGTCTTTATTTCCAAACGGTTGAATTAAATGCAACTTACTACACCATACCTTCCAGTCAGACTTTCAGGAGGTTAGCACAAAAAACACCACAGAATTTTGAATTTATAATCAAAGCTAATCAGGAAACCACCCATCGCAGGAAGGAAAACCACCAAGCCATAGATAAATTATTGGAATCTATAAAACCTTTAATAGAGGTCGATAAATTTCGGGGATTTTTGGCTCAGTTCCCTTATTCCTTTAAAAATAGCGAATCGAACAGGAGATATCTTGTCGAAACAAAGAATTTGTTGAAAGACCATTCGCTTTTCGTCGAATTTAGAAATTACACCTGGTTGAATCCTCAAATCCCGGAATTTTTAGAGGAGAGTGGAATTGGATATGTGAATGTTGATGAACCAAAACTAAAAGGTTTGCTTCCTATTCAGGATTTAGTTACCAACAATATTGGTTATGTTCGTCTACATGGCAGAAACGATAAGGCCTGGTGGGATGGTGTGGGTTCAGAGCGTTATGACTATGAATATACCGAAGATGAATTGAAGGAATGGTTGATTCATATCAGCAACATTTTGAAAAAGTCATATAAAACATATATCTTTTTTAATAATCATCCCGGCGCTAAAGCGGTAAAAAACGCTCAGCAAATAATGGAACTATTGAAAACAAAGCTGAATTAAAAAGGAATTCTGAGAACCGGAATAAGCCTATTCAGTGCAGATCTTATGATCCATTTTAACGCGCTTTTAATATAATTTGTACTGCTATCTTTTTATCATCCCTCATATAAACGAGTTTTACCTGATCGCCTGGCGCATACTGCTTCAATACAGAAGCATATTGTTTTAAATCCTGTATTTCGGTGTCCGCTAGTTGAATGATTACATCACCCACGTTTATACCTGCTGCAGCTGCAGGAGAATCTGGTGAAACACCACCAACACGAACTCCTGAACCTGAGTACGCGAAATCAGGCATGATACCGGTGCTGGCCTTTCTTGATTTTCCCTGTGCAACTGGTTTGGAGTCCTCAGTGGCTTCCTGTGCTGTAAAGGTAAGAGGCTCATCGCGCTCTGCTAAATATTGGATTGCTTCTTTGGCAAATGTGGCGACTTTTACCATACCGGCAGAATCAATTTTATCCGGCGTATCGCTCGGTGTGTGATAATCGAAATGTGCTCCGGAAAACAACTGAATAGCAGGGATCCCGGCTGCGATGAAGCTAACCTGATCGCTGGCGTCCAAATGCTGGGCTGCCATTTCGTATTGTAATCCAGTCACATATCCGATTCCCATAGCGATATGTTTCCATTCACTGGCCGAAGAACCATTGATAACCAGAATCTTATTCGATCCCAGGCGACCCACGGTATCGAGATTTATTACGCCCATTATTTTATCTACGGGATATTTTTTCATATTTTTAATATAATATTTTGAACCTCTCAAACCACTCTCTTCCCCGGTAAAGGCGGCAAAGACAATTGTTCTATCGGGCTTAGATGCGCTTGCTAATATCTTAGCCAATTCTAACATGACGGCAACCCCGCTGGCGTTGTCATCAGCACCAAAATGGATTTTACCTTCATTTCCTTTTCTTACATCAGGCCAGCCTAAACCCAGATGGTCGTAATGGGCACAGACTAAAACACTTTGATTTTCCCAATCCTGATTCTTACCGGGTAAAATAGCAATTACATTTTTCAATGTGAATTCTGTGTCGTCTTTTCCACCCTGTTCACGCCAGATTTGAAAATAAGATGCGCTATCCCCGCCCCCTTGCAGACCGGCACTTTTGAATTCCCGTGCGATATATTCAGCCGCTTGATCCAGACCCGCGCTTCCCAATCCTCTTCCCTGCAATTCTGCACCGGCCAGAAAATTAACATGCTGAATCATGTTGTTTTCCGAAAATATAGGTGTCAGATTGGTTAAAGCTTTACGTTGCGGCAGTTGAGCCTGAATAATTTCAAAATTTACCCCATCACT
>SMTZ1_10008162_pt1 | contig 10465 bp, 9 predicted proteins | sample DeeMarSWOR136_30_FD_25667 | JGI IMG/M metagenome (IMG submission 25667) | reverse complement strand
ACACGACGCTCTTCCGATCTAGGCAACTGCTCTCATTGGCCCATTCCAAAGCCATCATAGTGCCCTGCCTGATCCAGAAATCGTAGCTCTCTTTGCCTTTGATATCTGCGTATCCTTCTTTTCCTAATTTCTTTAGGCCATCAGGATCAGAAATGGGTATGTCCTTGGTTCCTTTTATGATGACTGCTTTCAGGTTTTTTGAACCCATGACAGCTCCCATGCCGGGTCTTCCACCTGCTCTCCCTTTTTGAGATAAAACAGGGGCAAATTTCACCAGATTTTCTCCTGCTTGACCAATGGTGAGGACACCTACACTTCTTCCATGGGTTTGTACTAGTTCATCTTCTGCTGCAAATGTTCCTAATCCCCACATGTCTTTGGCATCTTTGATTTCCACTGTATCATCTTCAATGTAAATGTAAGTGGGGTTATCTGCTTTTCCATCAATAACGACTGCTTCATACCCTGCTTTTCTTAGGTTGACTGCTGCTCTGGTCCCCAGGTTTCCGTCACCGTATCCACCAGTTAAGGGACTCTTGGCTGCTACCACGATTTTTCCACTGCTGGTCAGGGGTAGACCGGTCAGGGGGCCAGTAGCAAAGATCAATTTATTCTGAGGAGACAAAGGATCTACGCCTTTTGGGAGTTCATCCCACAAAATCTTGGCTGCAAACCCTCTTCCTCCTAAAAATTTGAGAGCGAAATCTTTATCGTAGGATTGTACTGAAGACTTTTTCTTGGTTAAATCCATTCGTAAGATGTTACCGTTCCATCCATGCATATAATCACCATGCCAGTATGAGTATGTGGTATTATATGGTTTTCGGATGATATAATGGTTGGTCTTTGTTGTACTTTGACCTCTCCAAAGGTGTACAGATAATTCCAGCAATGATAGATCATGAGAAACTGTATTTTTCAGAAGGGAGACGGGTTTTCATGACTGCATACAATTCTAAAACCTCATCAATGGCTCATTTTTGATTTTAGTTAATTTTCAAAATTTATTTTCTTCATTATTTCCTTTTTTTATCCAAATTACAGGGTTCTAAAAATATTTAGTAGAAAGTCTTTTATTCTTTAGTGTTTCTACTGACGATAAGGTAAAAGACAAAAGAACATAGAGGGGATATAATGACCGAAACAGAAGAATCCAATGAGGATAAAGAAATTTTTGAGAGGAAAAAAGCTTTTATAGATGTATTATTGAAGCAGTATGATTTTTTGAGATCTGAGATAACACAAAGTATATATCTTGAACATACAGCTATTCTGGCACTTTACACCTTCCTAGGTGTGGCTGTTGTGTATTTGGTTGGGGCAGAAAATAGTCTGAATGGTATTTTTAATCCAGATAACCTTTTCCTTTTTTCTTTTACATTGATTCTAGCACAACTGGTTGTTAACAGTTTTGGCTCTTTGTTCTTATGGGAACAATGTAGAAATAGAAGAGCTTGTTCATTCCTGAGAGCGATAGAATATCTTATCAACAAAGAAATAAGAAAGATTGGAATTTATTGGGAAAGTTACATAATTTCATATTTAGTAACTGAAAAAAAAGAATATTTAGACTTATTTTTAGAAAAAAAAGGCGAAAATAACTGGAAAAAAGAGAAAAAGTGGAAACGGAGGGAATACATTTGGCACAATCTTCCCATCAATCGGCAGTACTACAAAAACAGGGTGCTGGGCGTAGGAGTACCAATCTTCTTGCCCAATATTCTTATACCTTTTACCATATCGTATAAGCTCATTGACAATTTTGATCCGATGTGCCTACTGTTTTCCATCATTTCTTGGGTGATAACATTTCTATGGAGTTGTATGATTATACGCAAGACATTTACTCCACTAAGTAAAGATGAGATTCCAGATAGAGGTAAAGTGCTGAATTGGCTTAGAAATGAAGAACAAAAACTGAAGGATGAACTGAAGCAAGAAGATAATAAAAAAGCGAAAAAAACCATGGGGTAGAGATACAATCCTAATATGGAAAGCCCTGTTACGTTCAGCTCAGAATCATTTTCGATAAGTTCTTAAAGTATGTAATCGAGAGTGCCTCGAAGACAAAAAGAAAGTATAAACGAGTTAGGAGAGATATAATGTCCAACGACGAGAAAGTAATTCTGGAAGGATACCTTGGAGATTGGGCTCAAAAGAGTTATTTTAGGAACTTAGCAGAAAAAGCAGGACAAAGTAAGATCACATTTTATGCTGTGGATATAAGACCTGCTCCGTCTCCAGTTGGAAACTATAAAAAATCAGTTATTTTCGTAGATAAGAAATCAGAAAATGTCAAGTATAAAGCAATAAACGATGTTGATTATGTTTTCATTGTAACTCCCCACGAATTCCATTGTTTAATTGCAGAACACTGGCTGCAAAAAGGAAAATTAAGCGAAAATGGTCAAATATTCATTGAAAAACCTCTAAATTCTTCAGTCGAAAACATTCTAAAGTTGGAAAAATATAAAGAAGCAAAGGACAAAATTATTGCAATAGATCATTATATCCCAAAAGTACTACCTTTGATTGAAAAGCTGGAGGGAACCAGAAAAAAATGTGGAAAAATAAAGAAGATAATATTTAATATCCTGGAATCAGATCCCATTCTAGAATCAAGAAGTAAAACATTAGACGAAGGGTTGATACTAGATATATGTCCCCACATTCTGGCAATCTTTACAAAGATCATGAACATATGCAACACATTCCAGTTGAACGCTGATAATTTTGAAGTTCTTACAGTTAACACTGCCAAGTACGTATCTGCTCCCATAGCAGGTGAGACATTTGCACGAATTGTTGTCAAGATTGAAGAGGTCACACTTGAATGTCATATAGGTAAAGCTGTGGGAACAAAAGATAACAAGGTATTGGAGATCCTTTTTGAAAGAGGATCAGTAACAGCTGATTTTGTGGCAGGAGATTTTTCCCTGAAAATAGCAGATGAAAACCCCATAGATGGTCGTCTTCAAAAAAAACACATTGGCACATTATTAGATGATATTATTGACAAAGAATTTAATAGAGACGAATTCCTCAAGAAATCTCTGAATTTTGATGAAGGATTCGAAATCGTGAAGATTATTACAAAAATAAGAGGAAGCATGGGCAAGCCAATAGAATATGAAAAATCTAGTTCATTGAATAAAATTCTCATGAAATTTAAAGCCTTGGAGGGATTGTAGATGTCCTATGATGATATTCCGGAGTTGAGAGAATTTTATGAAGGAATCCACAACAATTACAGGTTCATCAGGGTCAAAACGAGTTTCAGCCATGAAATGCCACCACATATCCTTCTTTCGGGATTTTTCCTGTATAGAAGTGGTACGTATAACACTCATGTTCCTTTAAAGCTTCGTAGATCTGATCCCTCGTTTTGCTGTGGGTTATAAGTCTCACCTTTACTGGCCTCTGCAATTCATCTTCTTCTAATACTTCAACAAGAACCCATCGATTTTTATACTTCTCTTTTATTTCTTCAATAGTCATTTCTTCTGCTTCACTCATAGTAACACATCATGTTCTGCACTTAAATAGTTTATCTAGGAATATTTGATACTTTGGTGCAACTTCATCCATTTCTTATTCCTCCTTTGTAACTTCCTTTTGAGTACATTGGTTGGGTTAAAAGGTTTATATTCTGAAGTGTCTCTTTTTCTTGAGAAATCCACTCTTCGGAATCTTTGGGCTGGCTCATTCTCCCACATCACAATGTTGAAGATAACAGATCTTATGAAGATCAGCAATGCTTTTCCTTTCTAAAGAAATGTGAACCTGTAATGTTCAAATTCAAGGTTCAATCCGAAAAAACTTTCAATTGCATAGAACTCCATCTTAAAGATAGGAATTGCAAAAACATAGGAGAAGTAACCAGCACAAAGCAGAATTGATCTGTTAATCCTGGAGGATTGTCCATCGAGGAGATACCATTGCAGTGGCCTTTTTAACCGAAATAATCTGGAATCAAACTGGTACAGCCTCATACACATTTGCGTAGCTGGCATTGAATGCCCTGGCCAACTGTACAATATGTAATGCTACTGAACGGTCATCTACCAGAATGACACTCTGACTGCTTCTTTTCCAGTTACACCCATCCAATATTCTGTTCAAATATCGGTAAAACTGTCTCCTCCCACTCTGATTTCTTGGGATATCGTAATCCACCACATACACAGGTTCTGTTTCCATACTATCACCCCTTGTCATGTCTCACGTGTGACATACATATATAAAAGACTTATCCGAGAGCACTGGAAAAATATTCAATTTGAAGTGAATAGATAACCAGAAATCATGCTTTGAGCTAATCAATTGAAAAACAGAAAGTCTGTTGTACAAAATATATTTCTACTTCTCACAGTTCATCACTATTGTCTAATTACACCATTACTACTAAAGCCCATAACCAAATCCTTTTATACACTCTATATATATTACCACCATGAAGATCATCAAAGGTCCTGAAGAAGTCATCCTTGCAGATTTATCAGATGTTGTAGACCCACTGGAAACTGTCTTTTTCAGAACAGACATTAACGAGCCCCCCCAACCTTCAGTAAAGGTGGAACAGGCTGTCGAGACTATCATGCAAATCCGAAAACTCCAAAACCCGAAAGCCAATATACTATCTACCTCTCACTCATCCATACCCAACGGTACTCTAAAAGAGAACTTCAACATTTTAAAAAGTGAACTGGAAAGAAAAATGGACCCCATATCCCCTGAAGTTACCGACATCATTATGGTAGAAACCCTCTCTGAACTCGAAAAAGCTAATGAAAAGTACACATCATCATTCATCTTTCTGGATAATGTCCGCAAGGCAGTTCCTGAAGAGAAAACCCCTCCCAAAGACTCATCAGAAACTGAACTCTGGCAAACAGTAAAGGGAATAGCAAAAGTCAATGGAGCACTACCCTGCTGCCACAGAGACAATCTCTCTTTAAGAGTCTTCTCAGATGGGTGTTTTTGCAGTGATTTCTTTGTGAATGAACTAGAAGATGTCACCCATTTGTACGGTATAGATGAGGGAACCCTCAAAATCTGGGGCATAGCTGGTACTAGATCGCCCAAACTGGATGCTATCTTTGTTACAGAAAACCACCAGGACCTACTGGTTTGTCTCGATGGAGGATCTATTTTCGTTTTAATGTTGTGGGCGCTCATCAAAGAAACTTCCAGCTTGAGCCGCACCTTACCGAGTAATATTGGAAAAGCAAACCGTCAATTGCTGGAAGAAGTGTATGCAGAAGAATGGGACAAAACCAGAATGAAAGCATTAACCCTGGCAAAAAAGATTGAAGAAGGTTCTATCCAAATAATTCTTCCCATAGATGTCATCATTGATGTTGATGGTAAAGAAAAAGTGGTTAACCTCAAAGATATCAACAGGGGCAGATTCATATCAATAGGACCCAATACCATGACCATGATGGGAAATATATCTACTAAACGCATTTTTTTGCAGGAAGGGAGTATAGAACCCCGTTCATGGGTAGAAAACAAAGCAGAATCAGGGACATTGTTATTGGTCAAAGAATTGTTAAAGCACGTGAAAACCCTTTTCGTTAACGGGGGAGAAACTGTTTCTGATGTGCGGTTATTAGAAAAAGAGCTGAACCTTCCCAAGTACAGAGCCAATGGTAAATTGAGAGAGTTAGCAATAGGAGTGTTCGTGGTGGACTGGTGGAATTATTTGGGTAGAGGTGGAAGAATACCTCCTGGCATAGCTTTTGCCCAAACGGGGAGCTTAAGAACACTGTATGAAAAATCGAGAAAAGAACAGTCTTTCACATAGGTTAATAGTTCTCTCTGATCCTCTTATCGCTCCCCTTTTCATCAAGCCTTGCGGATTTTGAAATATTCCGACTCTTTGTGTTTGTGTATCTTCTGGGAAAGATTGCTCTGTTATTACAGCTGAATTGTATACTGGTTTTTTCAGGTTTGCACAAAATCTGCAAACCCAAAGTTTTTGAAGTTCAACTTCACGAGAGAAATTAAGTGAATTTCCCGAAAACCGAAAAAGAGGTGATGTAATGCATAAAGAGAAACATTGTGGGAAGATAGGAATGGTTGCCATCATCTTGGCATGTATGATCCTTTCTGGGTGTTCAGACCAAGATACAACGGACACTCCTGCTTCAACTGTTAAGCCAAACCCACCAGACTACTCAAATCCTGTTGATTTGATTCCCATTCAATTAACAGGGGTTTCCGAGTTTTCAGCATTTCCAGATCCTATATCGGCCTCCTTTGACTCCACAGAGCCATTAGATGGAGTCCACATACCTGGCGGATACGGAGGAAGGGAGTGGCTAACAGACAAAGAATTCGTACTCTCTATGGTAATGGACTTTGAGAGTAGTGAGGAAGCTGCTCAAAAACTAGCTGAAGCGAAGCCCAGTGAAGCAGTACTTATTGAATTGGGTGACGAGGGATATAGGGCTGAGCAAGTCTTAGCTGACGGCTCACCAGGGTTCAAGCTCTTGATGTGGCGAAGAGGTGGATTTCTAGTTATTGTTGGTGGTGGTGTCTTAGATCCTTCAGGAACAGTACCATCCGACCAGGCGCTCATTGGCCTATCAGACAGTATTGACAAGGCTATATTGGAGGAGGCCCCAGGCGGGACTCAACTTTCAGTACAATACTTCAGTTTACTTCCTCAAAAGGTGACTTCCCTCTTGCCCTCAAGATCTTTGCTCGCATTCCCCCCTTCCATGCTTACGTCCTCTGTTCTCCAAGCTAAGAGAGATGCGACAATAACTGCCCCAATAAAACGGACAAATGAAGATGGAACAGAGGTTCAGAATGGAGAAATCACCCTGGGATTCAATATTGTTCGCATTCCTGGAAATGCAGATGCAACGTATGAACCTTTGGAGATTAAGGTCTTTATTGACAAAATCTCTCTTGCTGAGTATGACGGTGATAGCTCTTTTCTTCGAGATGGAGAAGGAGATGTCTTTGTAGCAGGTGGCATTACAGTATGGAGCGAAGTGAACAAAACTCCAGTAGCAAACTCACTATATTTTGCTACTGCCGAATTAGCTGACATTGAATCAAACGCAGAAAAAGTGTTAAATCACTACCTAGATACGCTGAAGATCCTGCGAGACAAGTGCACTATGCTCACTGTTACATATGACCTTCTTATCCGAGACAATGATAGTTGGAGTGATGTGAGCGAAATCATCATAAGAGTAGAAGAAATACTTCTAACAGGGGCTCCAGAAGATAAGAAACCATTGTTAGAGACGGCAACAACGGCAAAGAATCTCTTGAAAAAAGGAGGTCAGCCTACAGATGATCAGAAACTATCGAGTCCTGGAGAAGCATTTGCCTACGCAAGAAAAGAATGGGGACATGATTTGGGTGAAGCCCACATAGAAGATCCTCAAAATCTATGTGCGGCGAAATGTCCAGACCTCACAATATCCGAGCTAGCAGCAGCACAGCCAATTCAAACTGGAAATCCTGTTACCATCACTGTTATAGTGACAAACCAAGGAGATGAGAAGGCAGAAGGATCTGAAGTTACCTTGAACATTGCTGGGCACTCTTTGAAGGGCAGTGCTAAACAATTGAATCCAGGAGAAAGTACTTCTGTTACATTTACCTATACCTTCAGAGATTCTGAAACCTACACTGTCACAGCCACTGTAGACCCTTCCAATGCTATTCCAGAATCAAATGAAGGGAATAACCAAAAATCGATCAGAGTACAAGTTAAAACCAAGCTTCCAGACCTCACCATACCAGAAATAAGAATAGCACCGCAAGAAATCCATATTGGAGATCAGGTTACTTTCAGGGTTGCAGTGAAAAATGAGGGGAAAGGGAAAGCTGAAAAATTCACTGTCAAACTAGAGATCGCTGCAGAAATGACAACGTCTCCCACAGAATTGGAGAGCGATGTCATGAACCTAAATGCTGGAGAAAGCTCTTACGTCTATTTCACACATACATTCTTACATAAAGGATCTTACGAAATCCTAGCCACAGCAGACCCACGAAATGCAGTTTCAGAATCAGAGGAAAATAACAACACAAAACAATTGACTGTAACAGTAGAACCTGGGTCTTTGCCTGATCTAATGGTTTCTTACGTAAAGATTTATTACAGTTACAGGGAATCTGGAGGAGAAGAGGAGCTGTATCTGACCGAGGTGGATTTCACTGTAAAAAATATTGGGAATGGTGACTGCTTGGGCAACATAAAAGTACGTATCTGGCTCGACAGCCCTTCCAATGTCATATATGAGGATATTGTCTACACAAGCCCACTGCCTAGTATGCAGCAGTTCACCGAAACAATAGCCTTCTACGATGGCTGGCTGGTGGACCCCGATACTACTCACAATGTGGGGGTCTTTGTGGATTCCTTGAATACGATCACTGAATCTAATGAGAACAACAATACATTAGAGATCACCTTCCCAGAGGGCCACTCAATTCTCTTCCTGGGTTACAATATGTGCTGCAGTGTAAGAATCGATATACAGGAGCGCCAGTTCATTCCAAAAGAACTTCTTTCTTAGCTTTATCTATTCTCTTTTCTTCTTTTGATTTTGCATCTTAGAGATGATTATTCAGTTATTGAACCATGCAAATCTGCTCTTTGTCAAAAAAGAGATTGTGACACAGAAGTTGGAACCTGAACTGCTCTGGATCGCATCCTCTCGAACAATAGAACTCTCCACAGAAGCGGGACTTCTCTCACTCACTACAGTCCCTGAAGCGATTGGGATAAAGATTTAATAAAGAGGAAAGATAGGAAGATACATGGCTGAGAAATTTCTGAAGAGATGGGAACTCTATTTTCTCATATCTATCTACATCTTTAGCGTTGCCATCAGGTTGATACCAAAATTATACATAGATTCCCACTTGCCAGCCTTCCAGGGAGACGTCTGGTACAGGATTTGTATGGCCCAGTACATCTATGACAACTGGGCTTTACCAGACCCTGACATCAGGTATATACCTTACGGGTATGTCCCCTTGTGGTATCCTCCTTTGTCTGTCATGTTTTCAGCAGTTTTATCCAGAATTACCACTCTAGACATACCAACAGTGGTTACCAGGATAATCCCTTTCTTTGAGGCTTTTACTCCTCTCTCCATATACTTTCTGGCCCGCTACCTCTATTCTGAAAAAATTGCAGTATACTCTGCAATAATTTTGTGTGCAACTCCCAGCTTTGTCTACTGGACAGGGATTGCTGATCCTCAGTCTTTGATTTTGTTCTTAATCCCTCTGTACATTCTCTACTTTTTGAAGTACTCAAAAAAAGAGTACAGTAGTAAATCCTTGATTTTCATGGGTGTTGTACTAGGAGTTGCCTTCCTCTTTCATTTATCTTACTTCATCATTGTTTTATCTTTGTTGATGGTCATGATATATTTATTTTCCCAAAGAATTTTCAAGAGAGCTGTTTTCGGATTTTTTGTATTAGTTCTGATCTCCCAGGTGACAGCTGCATGGTGGTGGTATCCCAGAAATCTATACTGGTGGTGGATTCACGGGTTAGTATCTTCTTCTGGATACTACACACCATTAGAACATTTCTTTGAGTTTGGTGTCGTTCCTGCAGTTTTAGGAGGGTTGGGGTTAGGCTACCTGGGCGCAAAAAAAGACAAATATTTTTTATTACTGTTATTGTGGATTTTACCTTTATTTTTGGAGACACAGAATGAAACCATTCTCCGTGCTGTAGGAAGGACTGATCTGACCTGGGAAACACTGGCCAAACCGCTAGAGGGGTTCAGATTTTACTGCTTTTTGGCCCAGCCAGTCAGTATTACTGGTGGTGTTTTCTTGTGGGGGTTGAGAAAGAAAATTTCAAAAGAGCACATTCTTTTGGGGTTAGTCATAGCTTTAACAGTGAACTTACTGGTTTACAACATTGGATCTGATCTGACAAATGCAGGAATGTCACGAAGAGAGTACGATGCTGCAGTCTGGTACAGAGAAAATGCAGATGAGAATTCATTAATTGCAGCAGACTACTACAGGGGCCAGATGATTGCTGGAGTCTGTGGTGGAAAAGCTTTGATTGGTGGATTGTTCCCTCTGAGAAATGTTGATTACAAGTATATAAAAGCTCCAGGACAAGTCCAGAAAGATTTGTATACCCTGTATACCACAGAAGACCTGGGAGAAGCTCTAGGAATTATTAGAAGATACAAGATAACTCATGTATTTTATTCAGAAAATTTGGAGAAAAGTGGTTACTTTGGAACGTATCTACAAGAAGGGTTTGGATTGCCAGTTTACCTTGGTAAATTCTATACAGAGTATTTTACTGTTGTGTACCAAGATGAAGATATTACCATATTTAGAGTTTCTGGATAGATGTCTATCTATACTCAGTGCCCTAACTAATCGCGCATAGCCTCTGTAGTGCTTCACTTTTATGCCCCCATTGATCGAATTGGGACTCTACAGTTGCAGC
>SMTZ1_10008160_pt1 | contig 10465 bp, 9 predicted proteins | sample DeeMarSWOR136_30_FD_25667 | JGI IMG/M metagenome (IMG submission 25667) | reverse complement strand
GATCTTCTATCTATCATAGGTAGTTCAACGGTACTGATGATGTCCAGGGTTCCATTCGCTGGACCGGTCAGTAGCGTTTGCGTGGGTTACCTGAATGGTGAACTAATACTGAACCCGACGCTTTCTCAACTTGAAGAAAGCGACCTCGACCTGGTCGTAGCTAGTACAAAAGATTGTGTCGTAATGGTAGAAGCCGGAGCGAATGAGGTTCCTGAAGATATTATCGTCAAGGCAATAATGATGGGTCATGAAGCTAACCAGGATATTATTAAAATACAGGATCAGATTCAGCAGGCTTTGGGGAAACCGAAGATTGAAGTAACACCCCAGGAAATATCTCATGGCGTTTATGAAGCTGTTTCAGCCAGAATCGGAGAGAAACTTGCTCAGGCTCTTGGTAACACCGATAAAGCACAGCGTGAAAACGAAATTTCTGAAATTACCAGGGATCTGGTCGAAAACCTCGAAGATATCCAGGAAGGTGAGATTTATACTGCCCTCGACAAGAATATAAAGAATGAGATCAGAAAAAGTATCCTCGAGAAAGGCCAGAGAATAAACGGAAGAGGGTTAACCGAGGTAAGAGAACTCAATTGCCAGGTTGGACTGCTGCCGCGTACTCACGGTTCGGGACTGTTTACTCGTGGGCAGACTCAGGTAATGACGATAACCACGCTTGGGTCGACGAGGAAAGAGCAACAACTCGACGGACTCGGAATCGAAGAAACGAAACGATTTATTCACCATTATAACTTCCCGCCATTCTCTACCGGTGAAGTCAGGCGTATCGGTACACCCAGTCGTCGTGAAATAGGACATGGCGCCCTTGCCGAACGCTCTCTCCTGGCAGTCTTGCCGGAGGACGAGGATTTTCCGTATACGATACGTCTCGTGTCCGAGGTTATGAGTTCGAGTGGAAGTACCTCCATGGCCAGCGTGTGCGCCTCCAGCCTTTCCCTCATGGATGCCGGAATACCGATAAAACGAGCCGTTGCCGGGATAGCGATGGGGCTGGTTACGGATGAAAACGGGAACTATGCCATACTCACTGATATAGAAGGATTCGAAGATAATTACGGAGATATGGATTTCAAGGTAGCCGGAACTACAGAAGGTATTACCGGGCTGCAGATGGATACGAAAATTAAAGGACTCTCGGCTGAAATAATTGAAAAGACTTTCCAGCAGGCTAGAGAAGCACGACTTTACATACTTGGAGTAATGAACGAGACCATAAGTGAAAGCCGCAGCGAACTGAGTCTGTACGCACCGAGAGTGTATAAAATTAGTATACCGACTGAAAAAATCGGTAGTGGTATCGGCCCCGGTGGGAAAACCATCAGGTCGATTATCGAGGAGACGAAGACTACGATCGACATTGATGACGCTGGAATCGTCTTAATCGGCTCAAATGATGAAGCAGCAGCACGCAAAGCTATTGAAATCATACAGAATATGACACGGGAAGTTGAAGTGGGTACTGTCTACACCGGAAAAGTCACACGCATACTGAATTTCGGTGCTATGGTGGAAATCCTTCCAGGTAAAGAAGGCCTGGTTCATATCAGCGAGCTTGCTGATTACAGGGTCAACAGTGTTGAGGATGTTGTCAAAGTCGATGACGAAATCATGGTCAAGGTTATAGAGATAGATAACCTCGGTAGGGTGAACCTGTCCAGAAGAGCTGTACTTGAAGAATCTACCGGTAAATCGGGGAGCAGGGATGGAGGGTCGAATTCTGTAGACTATCCGTTCAGATCACAACGCAATCCACGTCCTCCCCAGCGCTCCCAGAATTTCCGGAATAAGCGTCGATAGGAAAATCAAGGAGCGGAACCATGGAACCAATAAGGGTTATTATCCAGGGTGCACTGGGAAAAGTAGGTCGTGAAATCGTAATCGCAGTTTGTCGTGACAAAGCGACACAACTTGTCGGTGCGGTTGATATTGAAGCAAAGAATATAAGTCTCTCTTTGCCAGATGGAACAGGTGACGTACCTCTTTCCACCGATATCAATGAAATACTCGAAAAATGCCCCGCTGATGTGCTAATAGACTTCACTGTTGCGAACGCTACGATGCCTGCAGCACGTTTAGCCTTGAAGAAAGGCGTGAATATGGTTATTGGGACAACAGGTCTTTCGACGGATGAACTGACTGAGCTGGAGAAGCTAGCCGGTGATACTGGTGCAGGTGTGGTGATCGCGCCTAATTTTGCCCTCGGGGCAGTTCTGATGATGCATCTTGCCAGGATTGCTGCTAAATACATGGAGTTTGCAGAGATTATCGAACTTCACCATAACCAGAAGGCAGACGCACCATCTGGAACGGCACTTCTCACTGCCAAGGGAATGACCGAAGAAAGAGGTAAACCGTTTCCTGACCCCTATGACAGTGACAAGAATTTCAAGAGTAGGGGGCATGTAGTGGAAGGCATACCTATTCACGCGGTACGGTTGCCTGGTTTGATGGCTCATCAGGAAGTGCTTCTTGGTACAGCGGGTCAGACATTGAGTATCAGACACGATACGATAAACCGTGAATGTTATACACCGGGCGTTTTATATGCCGTGAAAGAAGTGGTTAAGAAGAAAGGTTATACCTACGGACTGGATAAACTGCTTAATCTATAGGAAGGATCGATGAAAGAGTACAGATTTGGGATAGTTGGGGCTACCGGACTGGTAGGTAGTGAATTTATTAAGGTACTGGAGCAGCGTAATCCGCCGATAAAATCGGTGAAAATGCTGGCTTCATATCGATCTGCAGGCAAGAAACTCTTTTTCAATCACCAGGAATACACGGTTGAAGAAACAATCCCGGAATCGTTCGATGATATTGATATTGCCCTTTTCTCGGCGGGAGGTGATACGAGTAAACATTTTTCACCGATTGCTGCCAAAGCAGGGGCTGTCGTAGTCGACAACAGCTCAGCCTGGAGAATGGAGCCGGATGTTCCGCTGGTCGTACCGGAGATCAATCCGGATGATATTCAGAAGCACAAAGGAATAATTGCCAATCCGAACTGTTCGACCATACAAATGGTGGTTGCCCTTTATCCACTGCACAAGGTTAATCCCATCAAGAGGATAATAGTGGATACCTACCAGGCTGTTGCCGGTACCGGTATCCGGGCGGTGGAGGAGTTGAAAACGCAGGTAGTGCAGGTACTTGAAGGCAAGGAGACGATACCCCATGTCTATCCTCATCAGATTGCATTTAACGCCCTGCCGGAAATTGGAGTATTCCTGGATAACGGGTATACCAAGGAAGAATGGAAAATGGTCGAAGAGACCAGGAAGATAATGCATGCTCCAGATATAGCGGTTTCAGCAACCTGTGTACGGATCCCGGTACTGACAGGTCACAGCGAAGCAGTTCATGTTGAATTTACCAATGTCATGCTTCCCGAGGACGCAAGACAAATTCTGTCTCAGGCACCTGGAGTAAAAGTACTCGATGATCCGGTTATCAGCCTTTATCCCCAAGCATGGCCATGCGCCGGAACGGATGAAACGTTCGTAGGACGTATCCGTCAGGATGCTTCAAATCCTAAAGGCCTGGCAATGTGGATTGTTGCGGATAATCTTCGGAAAGGTGCCGCTTTGAACGCGGTACAGATAGCCGAAGAAATGATAAAAAGAGATTGGGTTCGCCCAGGAGGACGGTAAAATGAAAATACCGGGACGAATGCTGACAGCAATGGTAACACCCTTTAACGAAAAAAGGGAAGTCGATTACGAACAGGCAAAGAAGCTTGCCCTGGCGTTAATGGACTCCGGGAGTGAGGGACTGATAGTAGTCGGAACGACCGGTGAATCACCCACTCTAGTCAGAGAAGAAGAATACGAATTATTCAGGATTGTTAAGGAAGCAGTCGGTGACCGTGGTGCCGTCGTAGCCGGAACGGGCAGCAACAGCACCGCTGAAGCCGTTTCTGCCACGAAAGGCGCTGAGAAGATTGGTGTGGACGCTTGTCTGCTGGTGGTGCCGTATTATAATAACCCTACCCAGGAAGGACTGTACCGGCATTTCAAGACCATTGCCGACAGTACCAGCCTGCCCTGTATTCTTTACAACGTACCATCTCGAACGGTTAGGAGTCTTACCGTCGATACTATAGTCAGGCTGAGTGAGATCGATAACATAATTGGGGTAAAGGAAGCCAGCGGTGACATGCAGCAGGTCTCGCATATCATAAGCCGGACCAGGGAAGATTTCTATATCTGGAGTGGCAACGATTCTGATACACTTAATATTCTTGCCCTAGGTGGATACGGAGTAATCAGTGTTGCTTCGCACCTGGTCGGGAAACAGATAAGTGAAATGATCTACGCTTTCCTTGACGGAGAAACGGGCAAGGCGGCTGAGATACACCGACACCTTCTTCCGCTGGTTAATGCACTCTTTATCATTGCTAATCCTATACCGGTGAAATACGCTATCAACCAGGTTGGTTTCAGAGTAGGAGGTACTCGCCTGCCACTTTGTGAACCGGATGAGAAGACGGCAGCACAGATTATGGATGTTGTGAAAAAATATAAGATAGACTTGCCTGTATAATAAATCCGGGTTTAGTATTTGATAATAAATTGAACTCACCCTCTACACTAACGTAGAGGGTGAATAGTTATAAAGATTCGAAGAAATTTCGGATAACCCATACCGATAAAAATCGGTATCCAAGAAATCTTACTGGTGCTGGAATCACTGGATTCCGGCTTCCGCCGGAATGGATTTCTTAGACTGAAAATAAGAAGATAACAAATCAGATACTCAAATACGCTTGAAAATGAAAATTACCCAATGCACAAAGGCGGATTACGACCAGATAATCACTGATATGGCTGATTTCTGGAATAGCAGCCACGTAGATAATCTCAGGAAGCAGCATAATCCGATCTATTTCTATGAGTTCGGTAATACTGCGTTTGTGGTAAAGGAGGGCGAGACGGTAATCGGTTACCTGTTCGTGTTTTATTCCCAAACCTCACCTACTGCCTATGTTAAATTCGTCGGTGTAAGGGCGTCACATCGAAAAAGAGGTGTGGGGAGTGCCCTGTACGAGCATTTTACCAGTATTGCGAAAGGCAAGGGCTGCAGCGAACTCAAGGCAATTACATCACCGAACAACAATTTATCGATAGCCTTTCACCGGAGTCTGGGCATGGAACTTCTCGGAGAACCAGACAAAGACGGGATCCCTGTAGTAGGGGATTACGCAGGACCGGGAAATGCCAGGATAGTATTTCGAAAGGATATTTAATCTTTATTATGGTCAGATAATCCACTTTTTTATCCAAGGTACATTCTGAAACCTTCGGCGGTAGCATTATAGCCAATCGCTTGATAAAATTGATGGGCTTCTTCCGACCGTCTCTTGTCACTTAAAAGCTGGATCTTATAACATCCGGTCTACAGAGCTTTTGTCTTAATATACTCCATAAGGAGTTTTCCAGCTCCGGTTCTACGGTATTCATTATCGACAACCACGTTTTCAACGATTATCCATGGTTTTCCGCCGTGAGTGAGGTTTGGTACTATCGTCAACATCGAAGTACCGATGACTTTTCCGTCTTCCTCGGCGACTATCACCTAGCATCCAGGCATAGCTGTGATGTCGGAGAATGCCTGCTTATGAGTATCGAGCACCTGGGTATCAAGGCTATCCCATTCCACCGGCGGTATTGAGAGTTGCAGGTACAGCTTCAGGATAACCGGTAAGTCATCTTCTCTCGCTGTCCTGATTACGGGCATTAGACCCACTCCCTGTTGAATACTGAGCCAAATCGATCATTGTGCAATAAAGAGAGTATAGCACCGGTGATTTAAGGTAGTAAAGAATTATTCAGCATGGTTCGAATATCAGAGTTTGAATATTATGCCTTTGCCTGTAGTACTGATTGACATCGAGATACAGTTGGTCTATGTTAATTGACACATGAGTTAATGTCCGCGTAACTTGTAAAGAATTCAAGTGGAAATATAGAAAGAATAATTCTAATAACGGAGGTAATTAGATGAAACTACAAGATAGAGTAGCTATTGTGGTTGGTGGTGCGAGCGGTGTCGGCAGAGCTTCAGCGGTTCTCTTAGCTGAAGAAGGGGCTAAGGTGATGATAGCCGACGTGGTTGTTGAAAATGCTGAAAAAGTGGCTGATGATATCAGGTCGAAGGGTGGAGAAGCATCGACCCTGAAGGTTGACTTCAGGTACGAGGATGAAGTGAATGATATGGTAAGGATTACTCTGGAAAAATACAAAAAGATAGATATTCTGGTAAACGCAGCCGGAGGAATAGTAGGGACACTATTACCGACGAAACTTACCGGCGATCTTCCAACAAGGGGTGCTCCTGTTGCTGAGCAGACGAAGGAACTGTGGGACTGGATGATGGATATGAATCTGAATGGACCCCGTAACTGTGTTCGGGCGGTGATCAACCACATGATAGAAAGAAGAAGTGGGAAAATAGTGTTGATTTCCTCTATCGCCGCAATCGATGGCCTTGCTGGTAATTCCGACTATACCGCCGCCAAAGCCGGTGTAATCGGCTTTACCAAAGCACTGGCCAGAGAAGTTGCACAGTACGGGATACAGGCTAACTGTGTAACTCCGAGCGCAACCTGGAGTGAAGGCAGACAGGCAGCAATGGCACATCACCGACCTGAAGGACAGGAAGTCACGGTTGATATGAGGGGAATGGCTATGCCCGAAGAACTTGCCGAAGCAGTACTATTCCTGGTTTCCTACGGTTCCGACCATATGAGTGGTCAAAACATCATATTCGGTATACCAATGCCGCCTAGAGGTTGATAGTTCTAGCGGTAAATGAAACGGCACAATATTTCCATCGAAAAAACCGATTTGATTAACTGCCGGAAACCGGGTGTCTTAATTCAACCTATAAAATCGGTTTCTTCCAGATTGTCTGACTTCTTTCAGGTCCGACGCTGATGAAGTTGACCGGACAGGATAATAATTCTTCCAATCTCTCGATGTATTTGATTGCTTGTCTAGGCAGCTTATCATATTCACGAATCCCGCTGATATCAGTCTGCCATCCCGGTATTTCTTCATATACCGGTTTTACCCTTTCCAGCGCGTGAATAGTTGCGGGGAAGTAATCGATCGTTTTCCCATCCAGTTCATAAGAGGTGCATATCCTGATTACAGGTAATGTGTCGAGATTATCGAGTTTGGTAATAGCCAGCCCGGTGAAACCGTTCAAGCGGTGTGTCATATGGGCGGCAACCGCATCGAACCAGCCACAGTCACGTGGTCTTCCGCTGACTGTACCGTACTCGTTCCCCCGCTTTCTCAGCATTTCACCGAGTTCATCATCGAGTCTTGTCGGCATCGGTCCGGCGCCAACACGGGTAATGTATCCCTTGTACACACCAACCACTGCGTCTATCCTAGTCGGACCGATTCCTGCACCGATACTTGCTCCTCCTGCCATGGGTGAAGATGACGTAGCATAAGGGTAGGTACCGAAATCTGGATCCAGCAACGTTCCCTGGGCACCCTCCAGGAGAATAAGAGATCCGTCTTTTATTGCATTATCCAGTATTAGTGATGTTTCACGGATATGGGGGGCAAGTGTTTCTGCATACTCACAGTACTTACGGTAGATTTCCTCATAGGAGAGTGGTTCGGCGTTGTATACTCGAGTAATGATATTGTTTTTATGTTCAAGGATACTTATCAGCCGTTCAGAAAAATATTCTTTATCCAAGAGATCACCCATTCTGATACCAATTCTGGCTGTTTTATCTGCAAAGGCAGGTCCTATTCCTTTGCGTGTTGTTCCGATGGCACTTTTTCCTCTTGCTTTCTCTTCATAACCTTCTAGGACAAGGTGGTAGGGCATAATGATGTTAGCCCGGTCGCTAATAATCAGGTTCTCGGTAGAAATTCCTCGTTTGTTAAGCGATGACATTTCTTCAATCAGTACAGCTGGATTAATGACCACTCCATTGCCAATAATACAGATTGTATCAGGAAAAAAAATACCGGAGGGAACAAGCTGAAGAGCAAATTTCCCGAAAGGATTGACAATGGTATGACCGGCGTTATCACCGCCGGAAAAGCGTACCACTATGTCCGCTTTTTCAGCCAGCATATCAATTACTTTGCCTTTTCCTTCATCTCCCCACTGAGCACCAATAACAGCAATGACCGGCATTTTTTACCTCCAGATAGCAGCTATTTTGAAGTGAGTTTCCAGGCATGAACAAGCCTTTGAATGACAGTGATAACACTGAACAACGCAATGATGGAAAGAGTGATCAGTAAAGCATTGCTAACCCCGCTGAGTAAGAGACCGATCGCCAGGATGACGATCCTTTCAGGACGAGTGAATATTCCTACTTCGCAGTCGATTCCTGCGGATTCGGCTCTCGACCTGATATAACTTACCATCATTGAACTGACAAGAGCAATGCTCGTGATCCAAATGCCAGGAATCGAACCGTTTTTTCCGAACACTACCAGTATACTTACCATCAGGGCTGCTTCGGATAGTCGATCAAGTGTTGAATCGAGTATTCCACCGAACTTGGTTACCTGGTTGGTATGACGGGCAAGAGAACCATCCAGCATGTCGAAAAACCCGGCTGCGAGTACGACGAAACCGGCTGCGAACTGATTTCCGGTAAGTATAAGGGCAGCAGCGCCGAGAGTAACAAGAAAACCAAATATGGTAAGAGCATTAGGGGTTATATGTGTTCTTGATAAGAGCCGGATTATCGCCGGTGTAAGGTAGGAGGCTATAGTTCTACGAAATTCATTTAATTTCGCGGTCACTTTTTGTTTCCGGGGAATAACCTTTTGAGTGTCCAAGCAGACTTCCCCTCTGTCCAAGATTAACGAGATCAATGATCCCAGGATCGAGGCGATTATTTTTTACCGTATTGTTCCAGCACTTCATTATAATAATCAGAGACTCTCTGTGCAAGTTTTTCCCAGCTGTAATTCTCCGCAGTCTTTCTCGCTTTCTGCGAAAGGTTCTTCTGGAGATCCGAATCCCGGAGTAGATTTATCAGAGTCAGGGCAAGGTATTTTGAATTTCGGGGAGGAACAAGGAGCCCATCCTGTCCGTGAGTGATAACACTAGAATATCCGTCTATGTGGCTGGCGACCACCGGCTTACCGACGGCCATTCCCTCAAGAAGTACAATACCGAAACTCTCGTGTGAAGTCGCGGGTGAACAATATACATCTGCTGTTTTAAAGTACCTGGGTTTGTGTTCTTCGGGAACAGATCCGGTAAATACGAGATCATCTTCTGTCAGACCGTGATTTCTTGCCCATTTCTCATAAGGCTTACGCAGGTGAGAAGTACGTCCGGCGATTATCAGTCTCGTATTGGGAAGCTCATTATGTACTTCATGGAAAGCCTTGATCAGGTAGATCAAACCTTTTCGGCGTTCCTGACGACCGAGGAAAAGTATATTCTGCTTGCCGTCGCAGAATTCCGGGAGAGGTTCGACGTCAGGATGGAACCGTTCAGTATCAATCCCGTTTGGGATAATTATGTAGTCACCGGGAATATGACGACGCGCGTACATCATAGCCATATTGGATACAGCGATTCTCCCGTGTAATTTTCTCATCCTTCGCTTGATCATCCAGGTGCTGATGGGTTTCCCCCAATTATATCCGGGTTTACCGTCCCAGGCGTGGAAAGTCCCGATGGTGGTAGCGTTTGAAAAGCGAAGTATAGCGCTGCAGAGCATAGGCATAAAGGGCTCGTGAAGGTGAATGATATCGAACTTTTCACGTTCGAGTACCTGCTTAATAACGGGGGCGAGGTGAAGTGATATACTTACCCGTATCACCGACCCGCTGGCAGGTATGGGACGCGGTTTGCCTATCGGGATGAACCTGTCTCCAAAGATAGGAATATCGTTAGATGCAGGAGCGATAACCTTAACCTCATGTCCCATGCGGGTGAGGTAAGTTTCAAGCGAAGATATATGACTTGTTACTCCACCGGCGAAGGCGAAATCGTATGGCGAAACTAATGCAATTTTCATACTGTATTTCCAGCAATAAAACTAAAATTTCAAGACGTAACTTTTTTCTTTCCTTTTCCGGGAGTAGATGAGACACCATATTTCGAAATAAAATCTTCAACCATTTTCCGGGCTTCATCATCGGTATATTGAATCGGAGATGATTTCATGAAGTAGGCGGCTGGTCCTATAAGAGTCCCTTTAAGACCGTGGTCAAGAGCAAGTTTGCAACACCTGACCGCGTCTATGACGACTCCGGCGGAATTCGGGCTGTCCCATACCTCCAGTTTCATATCCAGTATCAACGGAACGTCACCGAAGGTTCTTCCCTCCATTTTGATATGGCAGTACTTCCGGTCTTTCAACCACGGGACGTAATCGCTTGGGCCTACATGAACGTCATCCGGATTCATTTCGTAATCAAGCTGTGAGGTAACTGCATTGGTT
>SMTZ1_10021413_pt1 | contig 10466 bp, 11 predicted proteins | sample DeeMarSWOR136_30_FD_25667 | JGI IMG/M metagenome (IMG submission 25667) | reverse complement strand
AATGGCTTTTCTAAGAAACCGCCAGCTTTCTTCAATACGTCGCCCAGGAATCTTGCCTCTGGCAGCCTGGCGTTCAACGGTTTCTTTGGGAAGTCTTAGATAGTTGGCGACTTCATCTAAAGTGAGAACATCTGGTATTGTTACAGTTGAGCTCATTTTTGATATCTCCTTTGATAGTCGATAATATTGAATAAAATATACAAAAAAATATGGAATTAGTCAATATCAAATTCGAGCAATGCAACCATTATTATTCATAATTTTTAAAAAGCACAAATAAAAACGTGACACGTTAACCGTGAAACGGCAGACGTCACCATCATCCAGTTTCCGTTTCACGTCTCATGTTTGACGTTTCACTGGAAGGAGAAAAAGATGTTCAAAAACTACATTCTTGTCGCACCAAGAAACATTAAAAAGCAAAAAGAATATTCGCTCATCAACATCATTGGAATGGCAGTCGGGATGATAGTATTTTCTATATTTGCCCTGACAGCAAGCATAAAGTTGAATTCGGATAAATACCATAAAAATGCCGACAGTATTTATAGTATTATCCAGGTACTGGAAGCGGAAAATAAGGATGAGGACATGGCATTTTATTTTTTCTAAATTTTTATATTGACAATAAAAAAAAAAATGCTTATAATATATGTTTTATTTTTTTAACCTATTAATCATTTCAAAGGAGGTCTATCACACCAAAAAACACATCAGGTCTTTTAGGGGGTGAGAAAAAATAAGAAGGGTGAGATTTAAGAATTAGGACATTTAGGTATAAATATATTTTAGATAACAGCAGCTCACTGTTATTAAGAGATTATGAGTTTAGAATAAAAATCTAGCTACCATTAGCGGATAGAGGATTTCTTCTCACCCACTTAGAAGTACTCACATCTAAAATCAGGAGGGAGAAAAATGAGGATCTACGTTGGAAATTTACCCAGGGATGCTGATGAGACTGACCTACATGAAATGTTTAGTGAGTATGGGGCGGTTAAAAACATCAAAATTGTTCGGGATCGCTATTCAAATACATCCCGAGGTTATGCCTTTTTAGAATTGCCCGATGCCAGGGCTGCCAAACAAGCTATCCAGGATTGGGATCAAGGCTCTATTGACGACCAGGTGATCCGAGTTGACATTGCAAAGGCTTCTCTTAAAGAATTTGAGACCGTTAGAGAAAATGTTCGGGTTTAAATAAGGCAAATTTATTATACTACAACATGTTTACAGGCATCTTATTAAGCCCGCTTTATCTGAATCGAATTTTTTCTTTTTAAGGAGGAGCAATGCATACTCTGGATTATGCCATTGTTATTATTTATTTAATAGCAATGGTCACTATTGGGTTACTCCTTCAACGACGCGCATCGACAGGAATTAACTCATATTTTCTCGGCAATCGAAAACTACCGTGGTGGGTGTTGGGTGCTTCTGGAATGGCTTCTAATTTGGATGTCAGTGGCACAATGATTAATACGGCGTGGATATTCGCGCTCGGAGCCACTGGCTTTTTTATTGAAATCCGAGGCGGTGTCACGCTTATTATGGCATTCCTGATGATTTTTATGGGCAAATGGAACCGCCGCGCTGAAGTGATGACACTTGCTGAATGGATGAGTTTTCGGTTTGGTAAAAACAGGGAAGGAAACATCGCCAGGCTAATTGCTGCCATTTCGATTATTATTGTCACCATCGCGATGATTACTTATTTTGCCGTCGGCTCCGGTAAATTTATTGACGAGTTTCTCGGTATCCCTTCATTTTGGGGACTCTCCTCAGAATTCTGGGCAGCAACGTTGATGATCGCGCTGGCGTTGATATATACTGTCGCCAGTGGTCTCTACGGTGTGGTCTGGACCGATGTGTTTCAGGGCGTGCTTATCTTTGGAACGATTATTTATATCTGCATCATGGCAATCACACAGTTTCCCCTGCCTGATGTGTTCTCAATTTCGGTCCCCATGCGTGACGGAACATTCCAGGCAATCGAAACCACCCGACATGCCTGGACTAATGTTATCCCCCAATGGAATTTAAATTTCGATCCCGCCTGTTCATATTCCATCTATAATTTATTTGGCATTGCAATTATATTTTATTTAATAAAGGTTACCATTGAAGGCGCGGGCGGTACCAGCGGGTACATGATTCAACGTTATTTTGCTGCGCGAAGCGATCGTGAGTCCGGATTGCTCTCCCTTTTTTGGACTTTTTTGCTGGCATTTCGCTGGCCCTTTATTGCTGCCATCGCGATTATGGGGATTTCTTATGGAACCACCCACGGTGTTATTAGCGATCCAGAAAAGGTGATTCCGATTGTGATAAACAACCTGGTGCATACCGGCTTAAAAGGATTATTAGTCGCCGGATTAATGGCTGCTGCCATGTCGACATTCGATTCTACGGTTAACGCCGGCGCTGCCTATTGGGTGAAAGATATTTACCAGGCATTTATTAATCCAAAAGCATCTGAAAAAACGTTGATGCTCCATAGTCGTCTCGCGAGTATAATAATTGTCGTAATCGGTTTGTTGTTTAGCCTGGCAATCAAAAATATCAATGAAATCTGGGGCTGGATTACGATGAGTATCAGTGCAGGGATGATTATTCCGCAATTAGCTCGCTGGTATTGGTGGCGGTTAAATGGCTATGGGTTTGCGATTGGCACTGTTGCAGGAATGATCGCAGCTATTGTTCAGCGGGCTTTTTTCCCGAATGTTCCTGAATATGTGGCATTTAGTTTTGCCAGTGGAATTTCCCTGGTTGCGATGATAGTTGGAACCTTGCTGACCAGTCCAACTGATGAATCCGTTTTAAAAGAATTTTATAAGCGAACCCGGCCATTCGGTTTTTGGGCACATATTAAAAACTCAATCCCCGCATCAGTATTAGAAAAAGTGAATCGCGAGAATCGTCGGGATATTATTGCAACCTTCTTTGCGGTGCCCTGGCAGGTTGTTTTGTTCTTAACCATGATGATGATCGTGATGCAACGTTGGGATTCTTTTGCATGGTTGTTGGTTAGTCTTGTTGTGCTTTCAGTAGGACTATATCATTTTTGGTACAAGCATTTATCAACTGAGGTGAGGGTGGATTAGAGATCATTATAAAAAAATCATTGATTTTAGTAATTTCATTTCATAAATTAAGACTTGGGGAGAATAAGACAAAAACAGAGGGGCTTCTGCCCCTCTTTCAATTCATAATGATGAGATCGAGTGAAAATAAAATTTGCTAAAAAACTATTCATTTTTTGTTTTTCCAGTATATGGATCTTGAATTTTTCTTGTACCTACAACCGAGAAAAAACCATTATCATCTGGCACTCGATGCGACCATTGGGCACAAAAATTCTGCAGCATAAAATAGAGCAATTTTCAAAAAAATATCCCGACTGGCAATTTCGCCAGCTTTTTTATGAACCTGAAACTGCCCGCACCAATTATATCATTTCTGCGATGGGAGGTAGCGGACCCGCTTTATTTTGGGGCGCCAGTGATAATATTGGACCGTTTGTTGAATTAGAAGTCATTAAGCAACTGGATACTCTTATTGATAAATCTGTTTTAGAACAATTTATCACCGAACCATTCCCTGCAAATACATGGTTCCAGCAACATCTCTATCAAATCGCCGATCGAGTCGGAAATCATCTCTGTTTAGTCTATAACAAAAAACTTGTAGCTAACCCGCCTCAAACACTTAACGAACTCAAGGAAATAGGGAAACAATTAACAAAAGATTTGGACAAAGATGGCAAAGCAGATCGATATGCACTGGCATGGAATTATACCGAACCATTTTTTGCCGTTCCTTTCATCAATGGTTATGGGGGTCAAATTTTAGATGATAATAACCGTCCCACTTTAAATACAGAAGCAACGATAAAAGCTGCTCAGCTCATTTACGATCTGGCAAATAAAGATCGGATCATACCGATCGAATGCAACTACGAGACCTCCAATGCATTATTTTTAGATGGATATGCTGCCATGATTATTAATGGACCCTGGTCCTGGGGAACTTATATCGAGAATGGCATTGATATTGGAATTACAAGAATCCCGATGATTGATGAAACTGGACGATGGTCCTCGCCTATGGTGTCACCTTTAGGCTATTCTGTAAATATCAACTTACAAGGCGAAAAGCTTAAAATCACATTAGAATTGTTACAATTCCTCACTATTTATCAAATGGAAGTGGGAACTTTGATGCCCGTTGTTACCGAGTTACGCTGGATCTGGGATGCTATGCGTCCCAGCTATCAATCGATTTTTACAGGACAGGTTACACCCATTCAGGCAGCAAAGGACATGCAGCATTTGGCAGAGAAATTAATCAGAGAGAACCGAGAATAAAATGGCAGTTGGAGTCGGAGATATTCACAATAACCGGTTAGCTTATTTATATACGCTGCCCGCACTTATTGTGATGGGCATGGTTGTGATCTATCCATTTTTCTATAATATTGTATTATCGTTTTCAAACATGAACCTGATTCATTTTAAAAATTGGCGAATAACAGGGATAAGCAATTATACCGGAGTGTTTAAAGAAAGCACCTTCTGGTATTTTTTAGTTAAGACGGTGCTGTGGACAGCCGTGAATGTGGTTTTTCATGTTACGATAGGAATTTTTCTGGCTCTGATTTTGAACAAAGACATCAAAGGAAAATCCTTTTTTCGGACTTTATTAATATTACCATGGGCGGTTCCCCAATACATTACAGCTCTGACATGGCGAGGCATGTTTGATACTGAATATGGTGCAGTGAGTTTAACATTAGTTAAATTGTTCGGGATCCAGATACCATGGTTAACTACCGAATGGGGTGCCTTTGCAGCATGTATCATTACCAACGTCTGGCTGGGATTTCCATTTATGATGATTGTTGCTCTCGGTGGTTTGCAGAGCATTCCGGATGAATTATATGAAGCAGCAGATATTGATGGAGCTTCCTGGTGGCATAAGTTGAAAAATATTACGATTCCGCTTATTAAGCCAGTGATGATTCCGGCAATCACACTTGGGATCATCTGGACGTTTAATAATTTCAACATCGTCTGGCTGGTCAGTAATGGGGGAGAGCCGGCTGACAAAACACATATCCTGGTTTCCTGGATTTATAAATCTGGATTTCGTTATTTTCGAATGGCCTATGCCGCGGCATTTTCGATGATTATTTTTTCAATTTTACTAATTTTTAGCTGGAATTTTATCAAACGAACAAAGGCAGTGGAAGCAGTGTATTGATTATTAATTATGTAGGGAAAAAACTTTTCGTTAATGAATAATGGTAAAGTAAAGAAAGGAATGTTGGAATTATAGAATAGCGGAAAGAGAATTCAATACTCCAGTATTCCTTTTATTTCTAATCCTCAAGCATGATATAATGAGATATGCGCAAACCAAGAGACTTATCCTTAACAGGAAAAATTGCCGCTTATATCGTCTTAGTATTTTTTACGATATTTGCCATTTACCCAATTTTAAGAGTCATAACGATTTCATTACGTCCAGGAAATCGCTTACTCAGTAAATCGCTGGCTTTGATTCCACCAGGCGCGACCGTGGCTGCTTATGTTAAATTATTCGCCGAGCAGCCATTTCTTCAATGGTTAGGAAACAGCATGATTATTTCCGGGGCTGTTATGATTGTCGGAGTTGGGTTGGCGGCAACAGCGGGATATGCCTTTTCACGCTATAAATTCGTTGGCAAAGAATCGATGATGTTTGGGTTGATTACTACACAGATGTTTCCGTTGACAATGCTGCTATTACCATTGTTCATTATGTTGATTAAACTGAAACTGTATGATTCATACATTAGTTTAATTGTAGCATATTCAGCGACGGCATTACCGTTTACAACCTGGCAAATGAAAGGATATTACGACACGATTCCTTTTAGTCTTGAAGAAGCAGCTTACATCGACGGGTGCAGTCAATTTAAAACGTTTTGGCGGATTGTGTTGCCACTGACAACTCCAGCATTGGTTATTACAGCATTATTTTCGTTCATGGCTGCATGGTCTGAATATCTGGTAGCAGCAGTTTTAATCCAGGACCAAAGCTTATTTACATTGCCCCTTGGACTAAAGACTTTTCAATCCGCTATGGAAACATCATGGGGGCTATACTCTGCCGGTGCTATAATGGTGAGTCTGCCTGTTGTAATACTTTTCTTGATGTTAAGCCGCTGGTTAATTTCGGGATTAACACTGGGGAGTGTTAAAGGCTAGGAGAGTTGAATAATTAGTGTCTGTCTGGGAAATAAGTTTGTGTCATTTCGACCGAAGGGAGAAATCTGTAAGTCCAATATTTTATTAAAAATCAGATTCCTCACTTCGTTCGGAATGACAGCTTTGAAGAATAATTGATACTTTTCAGATAGACAATAAGTAGAATCTGGCTATATTGTATCGCAGACAATTGTCTGCGTAAAATTATCGGCAGAAATGGGAGTTGGATAATGTTGACAACCTGTTTTGTTAAAGATTAGGAGAATAAAAGATGAGTAAAATCTCAATACTCTCGGAACTCTGGCAATTTTTAAAAGTCAGAAAAAAATGGTGGCTGGGACCAATCATCTTTTTTTTATTACTGTTAGCGTTTTTGATTATTTTTACAGAAGGATCGGCTCTTGCTCCATTTATATATGCATTATTTTAATTGCAAAAACTTCTTGAAATAGATCCCCGGCACAAAGAAGCGTTAGGTTTATTATCATTGATAGCTCAGAATAAGAAAATTCAGATTCAATTTTAACATGTACATAAAACAATATACGTACTACCTGAGAAAACTTGCATCTGTATTGAGTTTACTGATCATCATGAGCGTATTGACGATTATGTCTCCTCGTTTTTTAACCATGGAAAACACCCTTTCAATTGGATTGCAGATGTCAGTTATTGCCATTATGTCCATCGGTGAAGTTTGGATAATTATTTCAGGCGGTATTGATCTTTCTGTTGGCTCAATCATGGCGCTTTCGGGTGTGGTTACTACGATGATGATTGCGGCGGGAATAGATTTTTTTCTTTCTACATTGTGTGGTATTTTAGTCGGGGCTCTGTGCGGATTTATAAACGGATTTTTAACGGCTGTTGGTAAGTTGCCACCATTTATTTCAACCTTAGGTATGATGGGAATCGCGAGAGGAGTCGCACTTATCATTACCAAAGGCGTTCCTGTATTTGGTTTACCGGAGTCTTTCTCCATGCTTGGTAATGGGCGATTGATTGGAATTTTTCCTATCCCGGTCTTGATTACAGTAATTTTAGGTTTTATTGGGCATGTAATGTTAACAAAAACTCCCTTTGGGCGATATACCTACGCTTTGGGGAGCAACTTTGAAGCAGCCAGACTTTCAGGGATTCGAACAACACGAAACCTGGTTTATATTTACCTGTTAGGTGGATTTTTGTATGGGGCTGCGGGTATTATTCTGGCATCACGGTTGAGTACAGGTCAGCCAACATCTGGGACAGGGTATGAACTGGATGTCATTGCTGCCTGCGTTATTGGGGGCGCCAGTTTAAGCGGGGGCAGTGGAACGATCTGGGGCGCGATTCTTGGCGCACTTCTCATCGGTGTGCTCAGAAATGGATCGAATTTACTTGATATTTCAGCTTTCTGGCAGCAAGTGGCTATTGGGACGATTATTGTAATTGCGGTCTTTATTGATCAGTATCAGAAATCCAGGTAATTGGGTAAATAGGTGATTAGGAGCTGATAACGCAAATTAGACCAGTTTGTTGTCGATAATTTGTGTCGATATTTTCAAACAATGGAACAACGGAATATTGGAATGATGGGATAGTGGAATATCACACGACCGTTAACATCAAGATTCCATCATTCTAACTTTCCACTATTCCTTTTTTTCTAGTGAAGTCTGTAAAAAATCGTAGTACCTAAGATGGCGAAATCCTTGCCCAAAAAGCAAATAAAATTATGGTATAATAAGTTAAGATAAGGAGAGAATCAAATGTTAAGACGATTAGTTTTTATAATGTTAATCTGCTTATTCATAATTGGATGTTCTGGTAAAGGTGAGCAAAATAAACCTAAAATTCTCGTTTCTCCAAAAGGTCTGGTACACTCATTTTGGGTTACAGTAAAGGCTGGTGCTGATTCAGCGGGCAAAGAGTTCGAAGCTGAGGTCATCTGGAAAGGTCCTGCGCAGGAAACCGACATTGCGGGACAGATTGCCATTATTGAAGATTATATCAATAAAAGCATCGATGCCATTGTCTTAGCGGCTTGTGATGCGCAGGGATTAATTCCGGTCATTGAGAAAGCCCACGCCAGGGGAATTCCAATAATTACAATCGATTCAGGAGTAGATTCGGAGCTTCCGATCAGTTTTATTGCGACGGACAATATTGCAGCAGCCCGTAGAGCAGCACAGGAATTAGCAGAATTAATTGATGAACAAGGTAAAGTAGCATGTATACCGTTTGTTCCAGGCGCTGCCACTTCGATTATGCGCGAGCAGGGATTTGTTGAAGAAATTAAAAACTATCCCAACATTGAGCTGTTGCCGATTCGATATTCCCAGAGCGACGTTGCCACCGGCATGGCTGTCACCGAAGATATTCTGACCGGGCATCCAGATTTGAAAGGGATTTTTGCTGCTAACGAAGCAGGAACGATCGGAGTGATTCAAGCCCTGAAGACGAAAAACAAAATCGGACAGGTAAAAGTAGTCGGATTTGATGCTGCTTCCAATGAAGTTAAAGCGCTCCAGGCAGGGGAGATCGCTGCCCTGATCGTGCAGGATCCGTTTAAAATGGGCTATGAGGGCGTCAAAGCCGCGATAAAGACACTCAATGCTGAATCCGTTTCAAAGCGGGTGGATACTGGCGTTTATGTGGTAACCCGGGAGAATGTAAACCAGCCAGAGATACAGCGGCTGATTCTGAGCAAATAATAAAAAAACCTTTCTATATTGGTCTTCATAACTGAGACAACTTACTATTGAGACTGTCGCTTCTTACCAGCAAATTGGGGCAGATCAAAGGCGGTGGTCAACTCATTCAGCCACAGAAAGGGTTGGCCCCTCAAACTTGCTGTCCTTTCAATTCAATTCAACATTGATGATACAACTGTTCAAACACCTGTTTCAACTATTTGATACCGGGCTCAGCTTCTCGTGGCAGATGACGTTTGACCAACGGCTGGTGATGGTCTCGGTTCGGTAAGCTGAGCACTTGAAAGACCGGCTGCTCAAAGGCAATAAGCGATTGCGCGATCAATTGACCTCGTGCCCCCAGGTACTGTTCCAGGTCAAGTTTTAACAAAGAACAAATTTTCTCATAGTCATAATAACTTAATCCCTGACGATCAGCCACCAGACAGAGAAAAAAATATAACAGTAAGCTCTCTGGCGCTAATTGTTTCACCAAACCATGATGCCACAAATTATGATCGATCCAGCCAAAACTGCCGTGACGAATATTTCGGATCCGATCGTCAACAATAACTTTCGCATCAATCATGTTCGTTCTCCTTTCAGTTCAAATCAATTGTTGCTGAAAGATACGGCTGAAAGGAGCAAAAATCCAGCTACTTTTTTTTATCAATTTTATTAGTATCAAAAAAACAGAATGTTAATTACTCTTTTTTATCATAATCGTAATGAAAACAATTGCAATTTTTGGGCTTTAATTAAATAGAAATAGCTTGGTAACTCCTCTTTTTTATCAACATATAATGGGGAGTCGCTGATTATTTTTATAGAAGTTAACTCCTCTTTTTTATTGCGGCGCAAGCTGGTTTTCAAGGCTTGAGCCGAAAAAGAATAACTATGATTGTTTGTCATCTTTTTTTTATGACGGTATTGTCGCTGGTAGTCAGGATTGTTTTTGTTCCACGCTTTGCCATAATCCTGATACCAGTCTTTATAATCAACGGGATGTCTTTCAAGCCAGTCGATGTGATTTCGCTTCTGCCTGATCTGTTGACAAACAGCGCGACGACACGCATATTGTCGATCTTTCACTTTGGGATGAGGCGTAAATGGTCGCTTACAAAAGCGACATCGCTTTTGTCCGCTTGATATTACCAAATCAATTTTTTCCATGATTCCTCAATTGTTCATTGTTTTGCTAGTTTATCAAAAATACGAATCAACAAGGAATTATGGAATAAAAATAATAACAAGAAATTTTAAACAGCTCTTTCTTTGAATGTCATTAATAATATAACATTACTAGTGTCCCAATATTAACTAAATAAATTCAATTGGTTATAAAATCTATCTTTTACAGGTTTTTGTTCAGAGTTTGTAACTAATTGTAAAATAGGAATTTTTTCAAACACACTAACACTCAAAATTTGTAAAAAAGTGTAGAGCGTAATGTCCAACTTAAGGCGTTTTTTAATTATCGAAATCAGAATTATACAGAAATGGCGATCCAGATTTGGATCTTTACTGCATTTTCCGTGGT
>SMTZ1_10008157_pt1 | contig 10466 bp, 6 predicted proteins | sample DeeMarSWOR136_30_FD_25667 | JGI IMG/M metagenome (IMG submission 25667) | reverse complement strand
TCATACATGCTTGCGATAAGGTCAACAGGATAAACGGGCCTCTCCTTCACTGTTTCCCCTTTCTCATCAGAAGCCCCGACAACATGGCCGCCTTTGAATCCTCCGCCGGCTACCACCGCCGAAAACACCTTGCCGTAATGACCGCGCCCGCCGTTCCAGGGCGCCTCCCACTGGACCTTGGGCGTTCGACCGAATTCGCCGCTCCACCATACAATCGTACTGTCCAGAAGGCCCCGGTCCGACAAATCCTGAAGCAGCGTTGTCATCCCGCTGTCTAATTCCGGCAGCTTTCGACGCATCGCCTGAAAATGCTGTTTATGTGTGTCCCAGCCTCTCGAGTTGATGGTGACATAAGGCACTCCCCGTTCGACCAGCCGCCGTGCAACTAAGCAGGATTGACCAAGCGTATTCATGCCGTACTGCTCTCTCAGTTCCTTCTTCTCTCCCGAAAGGTCGAACACCTTTCCCGCGTCGCCCAGTATCAAATCGTATGCTTGTTTTTCACAATCATCCAGCTCCGCTAATTGAGGATTACCTTTCAGGCGGTTTCCCAGAGTATTCAGCTTGTGGAGAAACTGGCGCCGGTCTTTTTGTCGTTGCTCCGTAATACCCCGCGCGACGACTCCCTCCACAACAAAGGGCGTCTGTCTCGGATCTCCACCCGTCGCGAAAGGTTTATACCGCGACCCGAGAAATCCCGCCTCGGAAAATCGGCCCTGCGGAGTCGTCAAAACAATATAAGGTGGAATCAATCCTTTATATCCTGCATCGTATCCCTTGAACAGCGACACAACCGCACCCACGCTCGGATATACCTGACCACCGCCCGGCTTCCTGCCGGTCTGCACTATGTAAGCTGCCGTCTCGTGGGAATTGATACCGTGTGTCATACTGCGGATGATTGAATATTTGTCCGCCTGCTTTGCCAGCAGGGGAAGAAGTTCACCGATTATGATTCCGTCCACATTGGTCTTGATTGGCTTGTTCAACTGACCGCAATAACCATTACCCGCATCCGGCTTCGGGTCAAATGTATCAAGGTGTGACGGACCGCCCCACATCCAGATTTGAATGACCGACTTGGCTTTCGGTGCCGCCCCCCAGGCACGAGAGCCAAGGCTATTTGCCATCAGCAGGCTGGCCGTGCCGAACAAGCCTCTCTGCATCAGCTCACGTCTGGACATTGACCTTCCACAAATCCGCCGAGCTTTATACGCCTTATTCGGCTTCGACAATCTGATATCTGAATTATTTTCCATAATATAATTGTCACCTTATCTGTATTCGCCTGTGCAATCAATGCCTGTAGAGAAATTCCGCACTGTTAATCAATGCCCAGGCCAGATCAATAGCAACTATCCGCCTGTTCCCGCGCTTAGACTTGGAATACTCCTCTACGATCTTCACCTCTTCATTCGTTGGAAAACGCGAAAGAATCGTCAGGTAAAACATAGTCGTAAGTTGTCGCATATTTCCCTTGACTTGCATCAGGTTTCGAAGCTTACGGCCCTGTTCGATCTTGCGCTGTATATGGCTCGAGTTTATAAGGTGCAGCCGCTGCGCCGCAGTAAAACTGTTGTTGCGCTCTGATTCAAGACCCGTGTCACGAGGTGGCCGGCCGAACATTTCGAGAAAGGAGCTTGTGATGCTCCCGTCCGCCAGTGCGATCGAGCGCTGTTCCGGAGGAACAAAGGTAAATGGCTCCGGTATTTCACTGGAATACTTCTCAGTTGTCCCGGTAATCTGGTTCAAAGCATCAATCAGCACCTCCGCCTCAAGCCTCCGTAAAGGATAGTGTGAGAAATTGACTATATCTTCGGGCTTGTCGGTCTTGGGAATACAGCAGCGCTGGTAAGTGCTCGAATTTAGAATCAAGCGGTAGATGTGTTTTAGGTCATATTTGGCCGTGATTAATTCCTTCTCCAGAAAAGCCAGCAGTTCGGGATTGCTCGGTGGATTGTCGGGCCGAATATCGTCCGGCTCATGTATAATCCCGCGACCAAGCAGCCAAGACCAGATGCGGTTCACAATGTTGCGCGTAAACCACGGATTCTTCGCATCAATCAGCCAGTCGGCAAAAACCTTACGCGGATCTTTACCCGGCGACAGCTTTGCTTCCTTGCCGTCCGGAATGACCGCCCGCACTCCCGTGCTCCCTCTGTTCGGATCGAAGTAAACGATTTCCTCCTTCCATTCCGCCGTGGTCTTGAAACCGACCTGCGAGAAGAATCCCGCCATCCCCGACAACCGCTTCTTGTCCCACTTGTCCGCCCGTTCACCCATAAACGTCAGCGCCACGGTCTGCGCAATTACTTCCGGTTCCTTGCTTTGCATCGCCCGGTAGAAGTTGACTTGCGCCATACGAAAATTACTGCCGCTCGAAACAAGCAGCTCTCGAACAAACTTATCATAGGGCATATTCTTCTTTATGCTTGTCCGTATCCAGTGGTGATAGGCCTGTACCGCGTTGGGCCATAAGTTGATGGGAAACTCCGCCTTGACCCGCAGCAAATCACTCCACTTCATCGCCCAGTAATCCGCAAACTCCTCACGCTCCAAAAGGTTGTCAATCAGGGCGCTGCGCTTCTTGGTATTCTTGTCTAATATAAAATCTCTCGCCTCCTTCGCTGTAGGCAGCGTGCCGATTACATCCAGATAGGCCCGGCGAACAAACTCATGGTCTCTGCAAAGCCCGGATGGCTCGATACCGAGTTTCTTCCATTTGGCCGCAACGAGCTCATCAATCTTATTGTTTACTTCAAAGTTGGAAAAAGCAGATGGTGCCGCAGTTTCGACCAAAGCCGATACGAGAACTACCGCCGAGATCAATGATATCTTCGTCATATTTTATAACTCCGTGTGGGCGTCAGGGCGCGCGGTATAACAGACCTTGCTCTATTAAGACGTTCCACAGCATCCCCATATTGCATTAAAATCCGGACGAAGTTTGGCCTCATTCTCATCAAATTGAAATTTCCTATTTGTGGTAAATTAATCGCTGAAGCTTGAAATACGACCTCTACAAAATCTTTCAATGTCCCTTGCTACGATATCAGCGATAATTTGTTCTTCTTCTGATAACGCCGGCAGTACCTGCTTTTTAACACCGCCATCCGGCTCAGCTTTTTTCTCCTGCTCTTGAGTTTCTTCTTGGCCGGGCCCCTTTCTGCGTACCGCAGTGATTCTACGCTGCTCGGCCATAATCTTTTCAGCTAAGTTGAATTTCGGTACTTCACTTTTTTGCTGCTCTGTCGCTGTAGCTTCCGCCGGTGCAGATTCGACCGGCTTTTTCTGCTCTTCTTTTATCTCATGTGGACTTCCGGTGCTCTGTTCTTTGTCGGGTTGTTTCTGTGGCTCGGCAGGGGGGGCAGGAGCATCTTGGCTTGTTTGTTGCGAAACTGGTGCTGGTTCTGCTGGTCTCTTCGATGACGGTATGATATCTTTCGCTCGAAGAACATCAGGCTTGCGAGGCTCGGCCTCGGCATCACGTTTTCCATTACTATCGGCGTTATTCACCGCTGTAACCTCCCTTAATACGTCAACACTGTAATTGGATTGCCGCAATTAATCAAGAAAAAAATACGGCTTGGCTGTTAAGACATTTAAAGCCATAGCGTTTTCTTTTCATAGTCTTGCCACAACTTTCTGATGCAGCCCCCGCTCCAACACTCTTAAAAAACCACGTCGCACATAATCGAATATACTCATTTTGGGGCCTTCTCCGTTTATGGAAATTCGACAGATATTGCCTATAACTCAGTTCAATCTTGTTTCTGAAAACAAAAACATATCTTTTACCAAAAGCGTCATTTCAGTCTGGAACTGTCCGCAACAACTCTTTTGCGATTCTCCGGGCCAAAACAGCCGGATACCTTGAACGGCCAGACTAAAGGCCTCACGGATCTCACAGCCAGTATCCTATACTGGGATTTCTAACGGTTCACACGCTGATAGAAAGTCCCATTGCTTCTGAAGCACTTCGATTCTCGTATGATAGGCAGGGCCCTCGGAGCCTTCGGCGCCGGTTTGAATAGCGACCAAACGGCCCTGAAGATCGAACAATCCGCCTCCTGAGTCACCACTCAGGATGAAGCAAGAGGTGCTGAGCACTCCCGCTCCCGCCTTGCGTGATATGCCCTCAACCACGAAACCCAGTCGAACAGCCGGAGTTCGTCGCGGTTCAAGCATCCCGTCATCGATGGGGGCAAATGGATACCCCACGAGGATGCTCATATCTCCGCGCTTCATAGTAAGTGAACTGCCGAATTCCACATGAGGCCACGGGCCCTTCTCAGTAAGCTTCATCAAGCCAATATCACAGAAAGGATTCGAGCCAAGCACCTTCCCCGCTACGGTACGGCCATCGGCTAAATATACTGTGACAGCTTCTTTAGGTGCGCGCCAATGGTGTTGACATGTCGCTATATATCCATCAGGGGTCACGATGACGCCGCTGACGCGGTCGGTCTCCTTATCTCCCCACACAAGTCGTACGGTTGCCGACTTGGCATTGGCGATCGCATCTGCAAGGCGTTCGACCATCGTCCCCGATTCTGTAGCAGCCTCGCTGGAATCAGCAGGCACTAAGCCGTCAATTTGCTCGCCCGCAATCAGGTCGCCCCAATACCTTCTGAACAGCTCAATCGCCGGATTAAATATTTTATCCACGTAGATTTTCGAATGGATACCGATAAGGCGGCCTTCCAGATTAAACAGACCGTCTCCCTGATCGCCCGAAAAAATTTGACAGGAGCTGCAAAGCCACCAGGAGGCGGCTAACGTGAGAATACGGACCACACGCGGCGATCCTGCCTGCTCATTATTCTCAGATTGGAAAGAGGGGTATCCAACGGAGATGCAAACATCGCCTGGTCTCACATCAGCCGAGCTACCGAATTCCACGTAAGGCCATGGGCCTTTGTCGGTAATCTTCATCAAACCAATGTCCCAGGACCAGTATGAGCCCAATACTTCTCCTGTTACACGGCGACCGTCGGGCAGATAGACATTAACGATTGTTCCCGCAGGTAGCCCATGTTGACCCAGTGTCGCGATATGGCCATTGGCTGACACGATAACTCCGTTCATAATTCCGCCTCTGCCTATCGATTTCGTAGACTCCCAGGTAATCCGTACAATAGCTGGCCTTGTTTTTTTGTAAGCCGTAGCGATGCGATGCTTAATCGCGGCCAGGTGTGCACCCTGTCCTTTCAACCTCTCCCGCACGGCTTCTCCACAGCCGGACAATATTGATACTGTCCCTATTGAAGCTGCTGCGGAACCGACAGTCTTAAGGAACTCTCTTCTTGTTTGTATGTCCATATTATAATCGTTTCACATACACATAATACGCACCACGGGATTCACCTTTATCGTCTGTGAACCATGTCTGTAAGCGTGTCTTGCCTGCCTTAAGCTTTACCTTGAACGTCACCGCATGCGCATCCGCGGAAACCGGCTTACTCACATCCACATCTGCAATCTTGAGCCTTGCCTTGGTTACGCTTATCGCCTTACCCTTCGCAATAGCTGCCGTGATTGGTTTATCCACCTCTATCGGCCACCGCCACAGCGAAAACTCATACCTGCCGTCGCGCTCTACCTCCACCGCCCAGAAGCCGTTCGCCTGCATCCCGTTGCGCACCGCTCCCTGATGCCAGGGCACTTTTGGAGTATGCCAGTCATGAGACATCAGCCGAACCGGATTTTCTTTATTTGATCCGATGATAGTCTCGCAGTACTCATTGAATCCTCTGGATAAATCCGCCCACCAGTCTTCGTAAGCCTGCCTCAATTCATCAACTACCTTTGGATGTTTGTCGGCAATGTTGTTAGCCTGCCCGGCGTCCGCCTTTATATCATAAAGCTCCTTGCCGTTGACCAGCCGCCACCTCTCCGTCATCACCGCGCTCTTCCGCCATTTCTCCGGATATTCAATCCGCTGAGAATGAACAAGCAGCGTACGGTCCGGACACTCATCGGCGTGGTCCTTCAGCAGTGGTGCCAGACTGTCGCCATCGAACTTGACATCCCGTGGTTTCTTTAATCCGCACAAACTAATCAGCGTAGGCAGCATATCGATATGTGCCGTCAGCCGGCCGATGTCCCTGCCTCCCTCCAATCCACCGCCCGGCCATCGAATAAAACATGGCACCCGATGCCCGCCGTCGTACTCGCTCCCCTTGGTTCCGCGCATGCCGGCGTTGAAGCCCGCTCCCTTCCGGAAGCCCGCCGCCGTCCCGTTGTCAGTCATAAAGATTAGAATCGTGTCCTTCTCAAGACCAAACGCTTTCAGCTTTTCCATCAGACGTCCCATGTTCTCATCGATATTGGTAATCATACCGTAGAAGGCCGCGTTCGGCACATTCTCCTTGCCCTCGTACATCTTCTTGTATTTCTCAGCGACAAGATAAGGCCCATGCGGTGCATTGGTTGTAAGGTAACAGAAGAAAGGCCTTTCTTTATTTTTCTCAATAAATTTCAGCGCCCCGTCAAACCACACGTCCGTACAGTAGCCGGAAAACTTCTTCCACTTGCCGTTGTGCAGATAAGTATCGTCGAAGTAATCATTGCCCCAGTAATCCGGTCCCTGCCCGACACCGCCTCCTTGGTGAATAAGCACCTCGTTGAATCCCCGATCCTGCGGACGGAACGGATAGTTATCACCCAAATGCCACTTGCCGAATATACCCGTACGATACCCGCTCGCCGAGAAAACGTCTGCCATCGTTACTTCATGCTTGCCCAGCAGCGACCGGCCCATAATCGTATGCCACACACCTGTCCGCGTTGAGTAATGTCCCGTCATCAAAGCCGAACGAGTAGGCGAGCACGTTGGATCGACGTGAAAGTCCGTCAGGCGAATACTTTGACTGTGCAGCCTGTCGAGATTCGGTGTCTGGATGGCCGTATTGCCGTGACATCCCAGGTCACCGTAACCCTGGTCGTCGGTGATTACCAGAATAACATTCGGCCGCTTGCCTTTCGAAGCCTTCACTCCGCCCGTGCTCGTACAGCTTGGCAATACCGAAAGAATCCCCGCCGAAACCGCAGTCTGACCTGTTCTCTTAAGAAACTCTCTCCTTGTTTGCTTAACCATATTTGTTCGCGCCTCCTTTTATTCAACTCTCGAAAATGTGAACTAACAACTATGAACTACGAACTATTCTGTACCGGCCCTATGGAAAGTTGTGTGAATTCACCTAAATCGAATTGCTCTATCAGTGAATGAACATCCTCGACGGTGACGGCTTTTATAGAATTAATATCCTCTTCGATGGCGCGATATTGCTCAAGGTACATCCAGTTAAAACCGAGGTCAAGCAGCCGGCCCATCGGCAGTTCATTCTTGAGCACCAAAGCGCTTAAAGTCTTGTTCTTTGCCTTTTGCAATTCTTGCTCGCTTATCCCGTCCAACGAGAGACTTCTGAAAATCCCCTTGATTGTATCAAGCACCTTCGTTACGTTTTCACTGCTGCACCGTATATAGCTGTGAAACACCCCAGTTCCATCCATAGCTCCGAATTGCATCGCTGCCGCTTCCGCCAGTGCCTTGTCGACCAGCTCCCAAAAATACCGCGAGCCGACATCATCGCCGACGACGACCCCCAGTAATGCAGCCGCAAATCGCCTCGGGTCCCGCGCCGATACACCGGGACTCATCAGGCAGATATGTTCACGGGCCAGGTTCGCCTTCTCAATGCGTTCCTTCTTTTTGCTCCCCGCACAGTCTTCCAATTCCCGACCTGCTTCCTGCCTTTCCCACTTACTGCAGAATTTTTCCGCAATCGAACAGATTTGTCCCCACTCGAAATTACCTGCACACGCCAGCACCATGTTATTCGGTGCGTATCGCCTCATAAAATAATCACACATCTGTAAGGAAGTTAAATTCGTAATACTATCCTCACTGCCAAGAACACTATTGCCGCAGGGATGCCCGTCGAAATGCAGATTTCTGCACCTGTCCATAACATCGAAGCTCGGCAGGTCTTGATACATCGCAATCTCTTCTTTGATTACGTTTTTCTCGATATCGAAGTCTTCATCCCGAAGCGCCGGCCTCATCAACTCTATCCAGAGCTTCGTTATCTCGACTAAATATTCCGGCAAAACCTTCGCGTAAAAAATTGTATACTCCTCACCCGTGGCCGCATTGAATTCCGCACCCGTCCTGTCGAACGCCTCATTAACTTCAAACGCACTCAGCTTGTCCGTGCCCTTGAACAGCATATGTTCCAGAAAATGCGACACCCCGTTTATTTGTAAGGTCTCGTCCCTTGCCCCGGTCTTGACAAAAAATCCCACCGCCGCCGACTTGGCAGATTTGTTGACCTCGCCAATGACGCATAAGCCGTTCGCTAATTCTTTCTTCTTAAATTCCATATCTTGATCTTAGCCGATATCTATTCCCACTTATCCTGATACTTTTTGTTATCCTGAGCGAAGCGAAGGATCCCGTTTTGAATTTTGTGTTTTGAGCATTTGATATTGTTTCGTAGTTCGTGCTTCGTATTTCGAGTTTCCTTTATGCACTTGTGCTCTTATGTCTTGTGCCCTTATGCTCTTACTCCTTTCGGCCCTATTGTTACTACTGTGTAATCTTTGAACCTATTATTTCGCAAAAACGCCAGAACCGAATCCACGCTGGTTTCTTCAACCTTGTTCTTAATTTCATCCAGACTTCGGACCCTGCCGTACATATAGTAATCACTCGCAATTCCGCCGGCCCGGCTGCTCGATGATTCGCTCTGCAAAATCAGCGCCGCCTTCAGCCCCACCTTCGCTCGCTGTATTTCCTCTTCGCTGATCCCCTCGCTTAGCCGGTCGAACTCGCCGATTACACAATCCAGCGTTTCCTGTCCGGTTTCCGGCGTCGTCCCTGCATAGCACATCATCCCCGCCGCCTCTTTCAAGCCGTGATACCTTGCCCCTATTGCATAACACAATCCCCGCTTTTCTCTCACCTCTGTAAACAGTCTGGCGCTCATCCCCCCCGAAAGGACCGACACCGCCACCCGCGCATTGTAATAGTCCTCATCGGTCGGCTTTACCGTCTCGGTCATCAGCCCGATATGCACTTGCGCACCATCATTATTTATATGGGCATATTTACTTATCCTTCGTCCTTCGTCCTTCGTTCCTTGAAGTGTGGCAGCCTCAAGCGAAGCTTGGGGATGGTTGATGCCTTGGTTTCCAATACCATTGATGAATAATTCTTCCATTTGTTGGCAAACGGCATCGAAATCGTATTTGCCCGCTACCGCAAAAATCACCTCCGAAAGATTGAAATTCTCCTTGATAATCCTTCTTGTGCTCTCAGCCGTTAAAGTCTTTAATTCCTCGATATCTCCAACGGTGCTCCGTCCTAATGGACTTGGATAAAACCGCTCTCGCAGTTTGAGCATAACCTTTTGCCGCGGGTCATCATCCAAAGCCAGCACCGAGTCAATCGCTAATTGTCTGGCCAATTCGAATTGCTCCTCTTTCAATTGCGGCCGCAGTATTATATCCGCATATAAATCTAAGGCATCCGTAAGGTTCTCCGCCTCCAGCGCCGACCCGATACTTATATGCGAGCTGCCAACCGAGCTTGCCCGATGCAGCCCTAATCCGTCAAGTGTATCCCCGAGTTGCCTGCTGTCCCTCTCACCGGCACCCCTGAAAATCCAGTCAACGACAACATTGCCCGCCCCGCAGCAGCCCTCCGTAAGCCTCGCCGCGCCCGCCGGCAGCATAAATCCGAACGCCGCCGACTCCACCGCCTCCATCGGCTCACCTACAAGAACCATCCCATTCTTCAATATATGCTTGTCAACTCTTTCCGTCATTACCGTCCTTGTATCTTTCCTGCAAATACTGCATTAAATATCCAAAAAGAATGTCGCATTCTACAAAGTATCACTCCCCATTTCAACCGCCAAATTGATTATCTCACTGCCGATTATGACCAAAACAGCACTTTATCCCCCAAATTCCCATTCAGCACCCAATCTGACTTCTGATATTCCAGGAAATAGAGGCCTTGACAGGTCTGGGACTTCTGAGTAGAATGTACGAAATGGAAAGGCTAATGTACTCTTTGATTTGTGGAATCGGTTATAACAGAGGCCATTGTATTTCATACTTGAATCTTGTGTTAACGCCGCGCGAGGCTGTCTTAGATGTGTCAACCCGCAGGATATGACTGGAATAAAGGTCGATTTTTTCATTTACTAAAAGTTAAGGAGTCAGGCTCATGTCAAACATTACACGTCGTCAGTTCATGAAACGTACCGCTGCCGTTGCAGCCACGTGCTCTATTGGTTTCCCGAGGCTCATTCGGGCCAAGGGACTCAACGAAAAACTCCAGGTGGGATTCATCGCAGCGGGCGGACAGGCTGGGTCACATACGGGCCAATCCCACGGGGCGGGCCTTCAGTGTATCGCTTTTGCTGAAGTCGATAAAACCCGGTGGGGCGGTGTTC
>SMTZ1_10008156_pt1 | contig 10467 bp, 3 predicted proteins | sample DeeMarSWOR136_30_FD_25667 | JGI IMG/M metagenome (IMG submission 25667) | reverse complement strand
TAGATGAAGAATTGAGGGAAATACTGAGATTTTTTCCCAAAAGCGCGCAAGATTCAGAGAATCCTTCGGATTAAATACCAGACAGAGAATCGACGATTCGATCAGGATGTTTACGTATGGAGATACAGGCTCAGCTAATGAGCTTGTGTGGATAATATGGTTATGAAATACAATTCTTCGTTTGGTATAGATCCTGAGAAGCTGGATCACCTTCTTGCTATGGGGCTGGAAAAATCAGGTTCTGGTGGAGATATGACCCATACGATTTCTTTGGACCTGTTTGTAGAAAAGTGCGGTACTCAAATCGGTCGGTACAAATTGCTCAACGTACTCGGCGAAGGTGGTATGGGTATTGTGTACTCAGCCGAGCAGCAGCAACCGATCAAGCGACATGTGGCCCTGAAGGTAATCAAGCCGGGCATGGATTCCAAACGTGTCATTGTACGCTTCGAGGCCGAACGACAGGCACTGGCCTTGTTAGACCATCCGAATATAGCCCACGTCTATGATGCCGGGACAACGCAGCTTGGAAGGCCTTACTTTGTTATGGAACACGTCAAAGGCGTACCCGTAACCGAACATTGCGACCGTCAGAAGCTCACTATCGAGCATCGCCTTGGCTTGTTTTTGCAGATTTGTGAGGCCATCCAGCACGCCCATCAAAAAGGAATCATACATCGAGATATAAAGCCTTCGAACATATTAGTATCAATACATGGCGAGCGGTTTGTTCCCAAAGTCATTGATTTCGGTGTTGCCAAGGCACTGGGCCAGCCCCTGACGGACCGGACGATGGAAACCCAGCAAGGCCAGATGGTCGGCACTCCTGAGTATATGAGTCCCGAGCAGGTGGAGATGACCAATCAGGATGTCGACACACGTACGGATATCTATTCCCTCGGTGTGCTTCTTTATAGACTAATTACGGGAAAACTGCCTTTCGAACCAAAAGAAGTCCGGGAGGGAGGGATTAACGGACTTAGACATGCTATTTGCGAGGAATCACCTAAAACACCAAGCACCCAGGTCAGCAGCCTGGCCATCGAAGAGTCGACCAAACTGGCAAAACTCTATCAAACTGATTTCGGTACACTTCGACGCAGACTCCGAGGTGACCTGGACTGGATTACTCTTAAGGCCTTGGAAAAAGACCGAACGCGTCGTTACCAGACAATCCAGGCCTTCACGGAAGATATCCAGCGACATCTCAATGACGAACCTGTATTGGCCGGACCACCGGGCAAAATATACCGATTGAAGAAACTTCTGCGTAAATACCGAACACAGGCTATTGCAGCAGCAATGGTGGCGATAATGGTCGCTTTAGTAGCAATCATTTCTGCGATGTATACTCATGCAGTTGGTCAAAACAGGGAAGCTGAGCTTATCTGGCACAATGATATTCTTTCGAAGGCCCAACAACTCCACACTAATGGAAAATCCAGCGAAGCTTTAACCGAGTTGGAAAGCATTCTCGAGAGCAAACACATCGGCCTGAAGGCACGTTTACTGCGTGCACAGCTTATTCTCGAATTAGAGGGGCCTGTAGAAGCTGTGTGGGAACTGGAAAAACTGCTGGGCGAGAGAGAGGAGATTGCGTGCCAGGCCCATTTCCTTCTTGCGAGAATTTACCTGGAAAGTGATCCCGGTGATCCCAAAACAACGAAACAATATCAGGAAAAAGCAAGAGAACATCAGCAAAAAGGTGAGAAATTATTCCCCGAAACAGCTGAGGCGTACTTCAATCGCGCTATGCTTACCGGAAACGTAAAGAAAACGCTTGAATATCTCAATAAGGCAGTGGACCTGGACCGAAGTTACTACGACGCTTTCGAGTCACGAGCACAGGCATTTTATACCCTTAGAAACTATCGGCGCATGGAAAGAGACGCGGTAGCAATGACTGCGTTGAGAGAATGGAACCCACTCGGATACTCTCTTATAGCGATAGCCCTTCGAGAGACACATGATGCTGCTGATGCCCTTGAGTACCACGATAGAGCAATCCGATTGTCACCTGATGACCCCGAATTATACCAGCAGCGATATGAAACACAAATCTTCTTAGAAAACTACCAGGCTGCGCTCAAAGATACACAGCATTGCATCCGACTTGATCCAAATAACGTTCGCTACCATTTCCATGTTTTCTGTGCTCTCGCGGCTCTCGGACAATACGATGAAGCCAAAGCTGAATATGAAAGGGTATTTCAATCCGATTCAGAGGTCACAAAAAAGTTCCAGGAGTGGTCGAGTAAGTACGTGTTTGACACCCTCGATACCAAACGCCGATGGCATCCGGCCGCAAGTACACCTGATGGGGCTGCCTTTGCAGCTATGAATGAGGCGGATGAATACTATCGCACTTTAAGTCAGAAAGCTGTCCGAGTCGTCACTGCCACTGAGGGATTCACTTGTTCCTGGGCTCCGGATGGAAACGAACTGGTTTACAGCCGTATGATGACCGCCTCAAACGGCATTGAAATTCTCAATGTTGAGACGGGTGCAACCCGTCTTTTGGCGGTACCGGGCAAGGATCCGGCATGGTCACCAGATGGTGAGTATATTGCGTATGTACGTGACCGGCGGGTGATGCCTCTAAGCCATCTGACGCAGGAGCGCATGGGCATCAGTATGCCGGAATCGCAGCAGGAAGTCTGGCTGGTAAGAGCAGACGGTACCGAAGAATCCAGATTCCTGGCCAAAGGAGTCTTTCCCTCTTGGGGCCACGACCCGAAGCAGGTCTTCTATCTATCAGGGGAAGATGCCAGAATCCACAGAATCTCTATTGAGAATGCCGCCAAATCCCAACCGCTGGTGTGGCTTTCCTGGGGGCGACCGATAGTGTCGCCTAACGGCAAACAGGTCGCCTGCATCGTGACGGATAGACTTTGCATCGCGGATATCTTCGACAAACGCTTCCTGTACAACCTGCTCGCGCCGGCCCATACATGGTCGGTTGGGTCGGTTGCATGGCTTCCTGACGGAAAGGCTGTAAGTGTTGGTGGAAATGAAGGCTTGTGGATATACGATATCCAAACACAAGAGACTTCCTTGCTATTGCCGGGGCCCGTCATTTATTCACGCTGTTCGGGAGATGGCAGCCGAACGGCCTTCGCTCTTGGTTCACCCTTTAGCGGGATTTGGATTGCCGACAGTGACGCCCTCGAGCCGCTCCAAACCCTTGAGCAGCATTACCAAAACAGAATCACAGAAATCACACTTGCCATTGAAGTCAATCCCGAGGACGAGGAAACCTACATGTCACGTGCACAGTACGGTATGCGTCTCGGGCAGCCGGAAGAAGCTGCGGCCGACTGGCGTCGCTATCTCGCGCTTATGGACCGTGCGAATCCGTCTGATCTCGTTGGTACACGTATGGGCTGGGGCTACGGGCTCCACTTGAGATGGGTAACTCCGGAAACTGCCGTACCTGTGTTTCAAACCCTGCTGGAAAAGGTATCCGGAAGCTCCTTGGGTTACCATTTACTCGGCGCCGCACACTGCCTCGCAGGTCAATGGGAGGAGGCCGTTGCTATTCTAAACAAATCCTCAGAACTACCTGGCGGCGAGGGACAACCGAACGCGATTTTTTTGGCCATAGCTTATGAGCAACTGGGTAACAGGGCTGAGGCAATCCGTCACTACCGCCGGGCGGTTGAATGGATGGGAGTAACACGGCTCGACTGGGTAGGGTCGCGATGGAACTACCTTAGGAAATATTATATAAGCGCAACGCAAATTTTGGGTGTAAAGGCCAAGGGGTTTCGCCGTGACAAATCCATCACCGGCGAGCAGATCCCCGTGGCGGCAGTAATGGCAAGCAGCACTCAGCCCGATACCGCAGTGGACAATATCATCGATGGAAAAGGCCTTTCCGACCAGGACCTTGATGATCTGCTGGAACACGATGAAACTACTGAAAGTATGTGGCTAAACAGTCAGGACGATGTGAATAGCTGGATAGAATTTGACCTCGGAGAGGTGCATAAACTGGGCTCCATTTTACTTTGGAACTACAATGAGAGAGGCCAATCGCAACGAGGAGTAAAACTGGCCGATATCTCTATCTGGACGTCGCAGACGGGCTGGCAAAAGATATTTGATGATTTCGAGTTTGCTGAAGCTGAAGGCAGCTTCGACTATGATGAACCTGACCATATAAGACTGGATGGTGTGAAGGCTCAGAAGGTGCGTTTCGATGATCTTTTCAACTTCAGTAGCGACAAACATGCTGGTCTAAGCGAAGTACAATTTTTTCAAAAACGTGGGCCCGAGGCGGTTAGACCATATCCCGCTGACGGGGCCGATACAGGGACTGCCCCGGATGCCTTTCTCAGTTGGACGCCGGGAGTTGGCGTCAAAGCCCATAGAATTTATTTCGGGACTAATCCTGATAATCTCAAATATATGGGCCGGTTTGAGGTGAACGATACCAGTCAAGTGCAATTGCCTGAGTTGGAAAAAAACCAAACTTACCGGTGGCGAATTGATGCTGAGAAACCGGATGGGTCAATATTGGAGGGTAAGCTCTTCAGCTTCTTGACGGGACAATTGATTGGGTGGTGGCAGTTTGATAAGACAGACGGGAAAACAGTTTTTGATTCATCCAAAAACGAACTGAACGGCAAGCTTGTGGGGGATGCGCAAATAATTTCCGATCCGCAGAGAGGCAGTGTCCTGAGTCTTGATGGGAATGGCGATTATATGTATGTGGGAAACAGCCCGCTTTTGAATTTTGTCAACTCCAAGACCCTTGCGGCCTGGATAAAAGTCACTCCTTCGGATAAGCTTGTCCATGACATTTTCAGTAAAGGTGAAGGCTGCTGGAGGTTTGGCCTGGACATTTGGGAGGATTCTCTTTCCTTCTACTGCTGCGGTCTCCACATTCCCCAAGCTGATGCGTACTACACCATTGTTGCCCAGGAGAAATTGAAAGATGGAAAATGGCACCACGTGGCCGGCGTATATGACGGCCGGAATATGTCTATCTATATAGACGGTCGACTCAAGAAGTCGGCCGCTGCCGTAGGCGCCGTGAACACGCGTACTTGGCCTGTCCTAATCGGTTCGAATCCGTCAGCGATTGAGGGTGAACGCGACTGGAACGGCCTCCTAGACGACGCTCGCATCTACAGCTATGCCCTAAGTCAGGACGAAATTGCAGCCATCTATGCCGGCCAGGGCTCCGACTCAAAAAGAAAATGAAAGTTGAATCGGCCATTGAATCTGTTTATTTTTCTAAAAATGGCGTCTTAAAGTCAAAAATTGATATTTTTTCGGTCTCGATCTACGAAAAATCAGCATTTGTAGTGACTTTTTGGAGACATGAATTTTCGAAGAATTCTGGCCTTTTCCTACCTATGTTTAGAGTGTCTTGTAGTATAGTCTCTTACTTAAATTCTTCAGTCAATATGCACAGTTACCATTAGGCAATGTGATAGGTATCACTGAGATTGTATATGTCTCAGATTATATCATTGGTTTGCTCCTTATATTGCTTATTAGTTGCCCTAAGATGGAAAGGTGACACTCCTTAATGACCTTCCAACGGTCGTTTTATATTGGGGTGATGGTGAAGAGGAATCACTACAAAACAGCTCAAGCAGAGAACTAAGCCTGTTTTTTCCTTGATTTTCCAGGCGGAAGGAGTATATAATTACACTGAAGACAATTTACAAAAACGACTACAGGAAAATGTGCGTTTGCCTCTCTTTCGGTTTGTATTTAATGTAAAGCGGTGCTCGTTTACATAAGCAGCACAATAAACACGAAAAAGTACGAGAATCTTTTGAAACTTGAAAAGACGTGAAACTAAGAACCAGGACAAATCAAAATAACTTGTTGTTAGTGTTTTTACTGGGGACACTGTTCGCAGCTAGGGGGCAGACGTTCGTTCAAGCTGATGACAAAACCTCCAAGAAAGAGATTTTTATCGTGACCAATCACGCAAAAATGGCAGATAATTTGTGCTGTACGTTTGACTCAGTACTCGAGGCTTGCAGGTCTCTCGTGGAAGGGAATGATAAGCGAATCCTCAATGCAGGCAGGGCTTACCAAAAGCGATTTGGAAAGCCGCTATGCATTGATCGTTATCCCTCCGAAGAAGCGACGAAGAAAGCCCAGTGGTTGCGGGATTGGATCTCCTTCCGCGCCTGCAAAGGTAGCACTATTGTTTTGTTGGGTGATGAGAAATCCGTACCTACTTGGCAGATAAGTTTGGGAGAGATCAGTTTTACCACAGATTCTCTCTACTCTGATCTCGACGGCAATGGTATACCAGATACAGCCGTTTCACGAATTCTTGGCACGCCAACTATGATGGTTCGACAGCTTAAGGGCAAAAAAAAATATGGTTCAAAAGCCGTTATACTTTGTTCCGAGGACACCAGAATACACCTGGAAACCCGTGCTTTCGCCAAAAGTTTATCACAACTCGGTTATAATGTAGCCATTCGTGGTTCACAGGATGATGAGACCCTAACGGATTCCGATTTCATCATTCACTTTGGACATGGCAATCCTAGCAATATTTCTAACCGCTTTGGAGAGACCTTCATCTCAGCCTCAGCTATGCCAGGTCTCCCGCGCTCTCCCATCGTTTTTGTGGACGGATGCGAAACGCTGCCGGTTGGTTCCCCGCTTCTTCACTCTTTCCTCAAACAAGGAGCTATAGCCTATGTCGGTAGCACAGCCACTGTCCAAGGTATGATCCCCGCCCGTTTCTCCAATGAGCTTGTGGAGCATTTTCTCCATCTTCGCGCCGAGCGTCCGTGCTCTACTCTTCCTCAACTCCTAATGGACGCTCGGGCTGCATATGTGCAGGGGCATCCAGGCCTAAGTGACAAGCTGAGTCAACTCGGCAGGACAGGTAAAATCGACGTTTCTGGCGACAAAGCCACTCACCTTTTAACTGTTAGTGAGTGGGTTTATTACGGTGACCCGAGAGCTATCATGCCTAAAATTGAATCACCTAAGGAAATGAGCCGTCAGGCCTTTTCCCTCACCAAACCGACTTACCTCAATGAAACAAACAGCTCCTGGAAAGTGTCTTTTCCAACGAACGCAGAAGATGGACAAGCCGTTCTTGCCCTCTATGCGGATATCCCTCTTTCAGACCGTGGTGACTTCCTTCTTTCGGTCCAACAGAACAACCAGGAGCTTTCCCGACTGGATAGTCAGAATGACACAATGTACCAGCATATCGGACAAGACTGCCGGGGAGGTTATATCTCAAATGATACTTATCGTGCCCGTTTTCTTCTGCCCCTAGCCGAGATTCAGGGCAAACAGCAGTTGGAAGTCCGGTTGGTTAAGGGTACGTCCATCATGATTAGGCCCGGAACGGAAGTCGATGTTTGGCCGCCGGATTTCGAAGAAAGGATTGGGCTTCGCAGGACGGCTCCTGACCGGAGTAAAATGGTAACGAAGCAACCTGTAAAGGTCGTAGGTGTGGCAAAATTGCGTTCCACCGGTGTTCCAAGTTTCTTCTCTATTGACCTCTCTTCTCTTTTCAATCGCTCGCACAACTCCCTTCTGGTTGGTGGAGGAGACAACGCTAGTTTCAAGACATGGTTTTCCGAAGACAAAGTCTCAGCCAATGGTGTTCCTTTTCTCGTGCGAAGAACTTGCAGTGATGTTCTGGTTTCAGAGAACAATACCGAGAATGTTTACGAAATAAAGGGCATAGAAGCCTCAGCGCAATCTTTGCATTTTCTCATCTGGGGGTATATGAATCCTCGTGATCCTGCAAGGCTTCAAATAAACTTTAGCGATGGCAATTCCCAAGAATGCGAATTCCCACTCACTGAATGGACCCAGGCAGCGTCCCCTGTAGCTTTTGACTTTGAGAATACCATGCAGTATTTCAAACATGCCACCGTCGCCCACCAAGTCGTAAACATCGCTCATCCTGAAAAGAAAATCATGAGCATCGCCTCCACCTCCGGCACCTACGGACTTATCGCCATTACTCTTGAGAAGGACTAACCCAAGTTCACCTCCTATCTGACGAAAAAACGAAAGGGCTGCAAGCAGTTAAGCTCACAGCCCAAAGGTCATCGGAATCACCCATTGTTAAAGATGTCTATTCCTGCTCTCCTCATTGGTCATCATCTTCGACAACCGTGATGTTGTAAGTAACATCCTGCGTCCAACCCCAATCAGTGATTCCACCATCAAAGTGGATCACATGCTCACCCACGGGCAAGGGGGGAATCATTACCCAGTATCCATCACTGACTGCAAGCTCGGTTTCACCAAGTACTTCACTACTATACGCGAAAGCAGGTGATTGTTCCCGAACAGTCGGAACATAGATGGCACTGGCCCTGCCGTCAACAGTGCAGTGCACAACATCCACCGCATCAACGGCCTCCGCAATTGCATCACGCATCCCGTCTTCGGTAATTTCTTCGCCGGGCTCGTAAGCCCACCATACGTTAAATATGGGGAAAAACAGGGGCGTATCCGCCGGCACTTCGCCTGTACGCACGACGGGGCCGATCCAGCTCCCCGCAAGAAACCACACGTGGCCGTGTTGCCCTATACTAAGGTCAACCTCCCCTTCGCTGAACATGGGACTTTGGTCCGCAGGTATCGCCGCTATATATTGGAACCACTCCACGGACCACTGGCCATAAGTCTTGCCAAGCGCCTTGACTTGCATCTTTTTAGATGTGCCACCATCCTCCCCGCCGGCCAAACGCAACTCCCCCCAGCCAGGCAAAGACAGGCTTAGTGCCAGCGCTACTACGGCCATCATAATCAAGACTTTCGTAAACGCTTGTTTTTGATTCTTTCGTGACATAATTGTTCTCCTTAATAGTAAGTTACCTGATCTTTTCGACTCCATTCATCATTTTTTGCTTTCCATGCGACAATCAATACTTTTCTCCATAGACCTCCTTTCTGCCTCTTCTCGAAGCCAAATTGCAGGATTCGTATCCCATCCGGACAATTAATATCACCTGCCTTGTGTTTGTTTAATGTTTGCGGTATAATTGAAATAAACTTGGCTCGGGTGCGCAAACAAACCACCCGGGTCAGGCCGGGCCGGTGAGTTCTTGCTTGGTGGCACTGCACTCACCGGCCATCTTTTTGAAGTTTTCAAGTCTCTGCGTGGCAAAAGATACGCAGAATGTACAACATTTGTTTACGCTATTGCTTTACACATTGGCAGCTTTGAACTATCCTTCGGTAAAGATAAATTGTTCTTGTTTCTGTTTGCATCTAAAATTATTCCGACTTATTCTTCGGTCCCGGGCCTCGCCCGGCATAGACTTCTTTAACTTCATTCTCACTTAAGGCGTAGCTGTAAATCCGAACATCGTCGATAAGGCCATTCCAATAGCGCCCTCGCTGTTCAGGGTTTTCGCCAACCATGACTGAAAACTCATTTGTGTTAGTGAATCCAGAAGCATCCAAGGATTTGTCCAGCATTCCATCAACATAAAGGTGAATCTTCGTACCATTATAAATTCCGGCGATGTGATGCCATTTCCCATCGTTTACGCCCACAGTTCCCCAGACATTACCCCACTTTGTGCCTGTGACATTGAGACCTGTACAAGCGAATTCGATGCTACCCTTCCCTTCGTATCGCTGCAATCTCCAGGAAGAATCACCCTTATTGATAATGGCTTGCCAGGGTTCATCAAAAGCACGGGCCTTTATCCATACTGTGACCGTGATTGATCCGAAGATGTTAAAGGCTGAATTGTTCCCAAAGTCAACGTAGTCACCGCTGCCGTCTAAACTTAAGACAGTACCTCTCTCTGGATCAGAAACAATATTTGCATCTCCTAAAAGTTTACCGTTAAGGTTGTTGCCTGATGAATCCAGAACAGTTTTACCCTCGACCTGGTCAAATTTCCACCAGGCAATTAAATCGCCTGATGAAAATCTTTTCCGCAGGTATTCAGTGCTTGGAGAGATTTCATAGCCTTCTGAGGCGTCCCAGAGCTTGATTTGTCCATCCGGGCCTGCTGTTGCAAGACATCTGCCGTCAGGGCTCCAAGAGACTGATGACACCTCCTCAGAATGACCGCGAAGCGTCAACAGTTCCTGCCCTTGAGCTGCATCCCAGATTTTAGCTGTTGTGTCTTTACTACCTGAAACAATCCGCCTACCATCCGGAGCCCATGCTACTGAGAAAACCGCTCCGGTGTGGCCATCCAGAGAGTGCAGCTCATGACCAGTACTCGTATCCCAGACCTTGACTTTCTGGTTGAAGCCACCCGACGCCAAAAGCTTACTATCCGGGTCCCAGGCGACCGTTCCAATCCATTTCCCAGGGTCATGACCACGTAAGATTAGAATGTTATCCCCTGTCATGGCATCCCAGACAAGGATCAATCCGTCGAAGCCTGCAGAGGCAAGCCTTTTCCCATCAGGGCTCCAGCTTACTGCATAAATCCGATCCTTATGTCCACGTAGCAAAAGTGCCATTTCTTTGTTCAATGGATC
>SMTZ1_10008989_pt1 | contig 10469 bp, 10 predicted proteins | sample DeeMarSWOR136_30_FD_25667 | JGI IMG/M metagenome (IMG submission 25667) | reverse complement strand
CCAAGGAAAAGAACAAAGAACTCCAGGAGAGGGCCGTCACCATGCTTTCCATGGACAGGAGTGAAGAGACGGTGGATAAGCTCATCGACCTCTACGACAGTTTAGCGGATGAAGAGCTTAGGGAACGCGTTCTTATCAGCTTTTACCACTCCAAAAGCAAAAAAGCCACGGATAAGCTGATCGACATCGCTAAAAACGACAAAAATCCCAAGGCAAGGGAAAGAGCGATCATGATACTGGGTCAGCAGAGAGGCGACGAGACGGTAGACCTCTTCGCTGACTGGCCCGGAAAGAAAAGGACATGAGACTGAAGAGACAGTTCGTGTTTTACCTCGGCCAGTCCAAGAACGAAAAAGCCATCCAGTTCCTCAAAGAAATCATCGAGAAATAAGAGCGAGGAAAGAAAAGGAATAAAAATGAAGAGCACCAAATCAAGCCCGAAAGCGGCACTTGGCCTGATCGGAGCGCTGCTCATCGTGCTCTCTGCGGCTTCTCTGGTAGCGGAAGAACCCTCAGAATTTTTAAAGGGAAATGTCCAGTACCTGGACAAAGAAGACCTCAGCCTTGCTAAAAAGGTCGCACTGGCCGAGACAGAGTTCAGGAAATCCAAGAGCGGGGACACCTTCCTTACCGGATATGTCTTCCTGAGCAAGCACGAGATCCATATGGGGGGAAAATGGGATTCAGCAGGACCTTACAGAGTCTCTGTGGATGAGGATAAGATCAAGGTGTGCCGGAAATCCAGGTCGGACGATCACAGCGAATCATGGGACTCGGAAGAAGGCGGAGAGCCGGTCGGCCTCCTTCTTCTCCACCGCATCTCCAAAGGCAAAAGCGAAATCCAGGATACCCAGATGATCGACCTGGACCAGACCTTTGAGTTCGAGGAGCAGCCCCTCTATTGGCTGGGAGAGGTTTCAAACGAGGAAAGCTTCCGTTTTCTCGAGGGTGCCTTCGAAGCTGCAGGCCATAAACTCCAGAGGATGCTGCTGGGGGTCATCTGCTCGCATGACAGGCTGAACGCTCATGATTTCTTGCGCGGCGTTGTCTTCGGGGACTATACGAGAGAGGTGAGAAAAAACGCCATCTTCTGGCTGGGGAACTTAAGAGATGCAAAGAGCCTCGGCTACCTCAAAGAGGCCATCCAAAAAGAAGACGACACTGAGCTCAAAAAGCAGGCCGTGTTTGCCATCCAGCTCAGCGACGAGAAAGAGGCCATGGCTGAGCTGATCAGAATCGCCAAGACCGACAGCGACCAGAGGATCAGGAAGAATGCCATCTTCTGGCTGGGGCAAAAGGCATCGAAGGAATGCGTCAAAGCTTTAAAAGAAGTGATTGAAGAAGAAGAAAATGTTGAGCTGAAAAACCATGCTGTCTTTGCCCTGACCCAGCTTCCCAAGGACCAATCGGTGCCGATGCTGATCGACATTGCCAGGACGAACAAGAGCCCTGAGGTCAGAAAGAGAGCCATCTTCTGGCTGGGTCAGACAGGGGACGAGAGAGCCCTGAAATTCTTCGAGGAAATCCTGCTTAAAAAATAATTGGGGACGGATCTCTCCTCAGCTGCCATCATCAGCTCCAGGAATTAACTGGAAGATAATATATAGTTATCAGTATTTATAGAGATAATATTTCGTTAGTCATTTGATGACGAATATAATCATTTTTTGAGGGGGAAAAAAATGAGGTTAAACAGTAAGAGAGTTCTCTATATTCTTATTCCAGCGTTCATTCCGGTCTCCTCTCATTACTGCAGCAAAGAGATATGGGAAGGCAGGAAGAGAGGGTCAAGGACCTGGCGAATTCCAGTGGCCCGAAAGTATCGCTTTGACTTCTGATGAGGGTATTGCTGTCCTGGCCAGCCCCTTTATGCATTATTTCACCAGGGATGGAATCTTCCAGCGAACCCTAAGACTGAGAGAATCCCTCCGGGACATCCAGTTTCTTCCGGATGCCCGCGGCTGAAGCCGGGCCGCATTTCTTAAAAAAATCAAGTGTGCTTTATAACTCGCTTTCTTCAGTTCCGGTTCTTCCTCAATTGAACCGTTCCAGTTTCATCGGCCTGACATCGAGCATCGGCTTTTCCCCGGTCAAAATCTGGCTGACCAGCTTACCGGTTACCGGACCAAGGGATACGCCTTGCATGGCGTGGCCGCTGGCCACCACCAGGTTGTTATATCTGACGCTTCTTCCCAGGAGCGGCACTCCATCCGGACTGCACGGCCTCAATCCTCGCCAGAGCTCCACAAGCTCCATCTTCTCCGCCTTGATCCCTTTCAGATAATTCGGCGCCGCTTTGATGATCGCCTCCACCCGCCGCCGGTTTATGCGCAAGTCCACTCCTGCCAATTCCAGCGTCCCTCCTAGCCGAAGTATTCCCGGCAGCGGAGTCACTGCGACCTTCGTTTCCGACAATATCATCGGAATCGCCGGGCTGATCGCCGGCTTCTTATAGCTCAAGCTGTATCCCTTGGCCGCCTGAATGGGCAGCCTTAAACCCAGCTCTTTCGCCAGAGGAGCTGACCACGCGCCCGCGGCCAGCACTATCTGATCAGCCGATATCTCCCCCCGCGTCGTCATTAATTTCTTCACCTTTCCCTGTCCCGTTTCCCATCCGATCACCTCTGTCCCTGTCATTATCTTCGCACCCCTGGCTCGCGCCTGCTCCGCCATAAATCTGACAAACTGATAGCAGTCGATATGCCCATCCTGGGGAAAATGCACTCCCCCTGCCACATCGTCCCGCAGCGCCGGCTCCATCTCCAACAGCAGCTGTCTGCTCAAAACCGTCGCCCGTACATTCAGCTTCTCCTTTGCTTTGACTTCTTGAAGCGCCGCCTCCAGGTTTGACTTCGTCCTGCAGACTATGAGCAAACCTCTCTTCTCAAAGAAAAATTCCGCGCCTCTTGCGCTCAGTTCCTCGAACAACTGCTTGCTCGCTGAATTCAGCTGACATAAATACTCCATTGACCGATGCATCTTTTCTGCGCTGCATGCCTGCCGAAACCTCCACAGCCAGCTGAATAAATCTCTATCGCTCCTCACCTTGATATAAAAGGGACTCTCCGGGTTGAGCATCCAGCGAATGCCCTTGGCAATAACCCCCGGTGTCGCCAGGGGCATACTATGCCCAGGCACCAGCAGCCCTGCATTGGCGTTCGAGCATCCGGACCCCACCTCCCCTTTCTCGACAAGCGTCACTTCACTGCCCTGCTCCGCTAAATAATACGCCGTACAAACCCCCATCATGCCGCCCCCTATCACCACTGCATCCGCCTTCTGCCGGCCGATTCGGTCTTCCATTAGTATTCCTCTTTTTTCATCAAAAACGGATAATTTTATCTCTTATAAAGCCCATTATTAAATTCTCTTATTATATATTAAGCAACTGTCTGCCGCCATAACGGACACGGCGGCTCAATCGTCCCGAGTGACGTGATGAGAATGACCCGAAATCAGCATTGCCGCTTATAAACTTCTCTTTTTGAGTCAATCTCAACCCGGATTTCCCTTTTTAAAGGCCGGGCCAGGAGCGGGGAAAGAAAATCTCTTCAAAAAGGTTTAAAGCATAGCGGTCTGTCATCCCGGCGATAAAATCCCCGACCCTTTTCTTTAACGAATCAGCTTCAGGATAAGGCTTGATGTATTCTTTTGGATTCTTCAGTAGATATCCATAGAGTTCGGTAAGGATCTTTTCTGTTTTTTCCAGCTCATCCCGGGATTGGGGGTTGAAATAGACTCTCTCGTACAGAAAATCGCGAAGCTCCATCACGGCCTTTTCTATCTCATCGCTCAGGGCTATCTTTTCCAGGTCCGCCTTCAGGCTGGCTTCGACCACATCCTCGACCATTCTGTCTATCCGGGAAGCGTGCCATTTTCCGAAAACCCGGACCAGACGCGGAGGAATGTCTTCTTCCTTGATGACCTCAGCCCTTATGGCATCATCGATGTCGTGGTTGACGTAGGCGATGACATCCGATACCCGGACCGCCTGGCCTTCCAGAGTCTCCGGCATGTTTTTTTTGGCGTCATCGAGAATATCTCCCCTTCCCTTTGAATGCTTGAGAATCCCATCCCTGACTTCGTAAGTCAGGTTCAATCCCTTTCCTTCATATTCGAGTTTTTCCACCACCCGCAGGCTCTGCTCGTAATGGGTGAATCCTCCGGGAATAAGCTTGGCCAGGGTCTCTTCTCCGGCATGCCCGAAGGGAGTGTGACCGAGGTCATGACCAAGAGCGATGGCCTCGGCTAAATCCTCGTTCAGCTCGAGCGCTTTGGTGATAGTCCGGGCAATCTGGGAGACCTCCAGGGTGTGGGTCAGGCGGGTTCGGTAATGGTCGCCGAAGGGAGCGAGGAAAACCTGGGTTTTATGCTTCAACCGCCTGAACGACTTGCAGTGGAGGATCCGGTCCCTGTCCCGCTGAAAGGCGGTGCGCAGAGGATGGGGAGATTCCGGACGCTCTCTTCCCTTAGACTTCGAGCTCAAGCAGGCTTTAGAGGATAAGGTCTGCTCCTCCCTTTTCTCAAGCTTCTCTCTTATGCTCGTCATCCTCGGATATGCTTTACAAATATCTATTCTATCAGAAGAAAAGCATAGCGATTCATCTTCTGCTCATAATCGGAGAGGACCTGGATCGGATAGCCGAGCTTCCTCACGGTAGAATAGACATCGATACCCAGAGCTTCCGGAGTGGGTCGAGCCATTTTCGGCTCTTTGCACCCCTCTTTTGTTCCCTCGCATTCTTTGCAAATGTTGCAGCTGTCCAGGAAGAGGAGGAAGGCCTTCTCGAAGCCGGAGGTAAAGATCTCTTTCTCCAGTTTCAGAAGCCTCAGGCTAATTTTTCTCGTCCAGGCAAAACGGTCCTCCGGCTTATCGACCTTCTTCTCGAAATGGAAAACCACGGCTTCCCCGTATTCGCGGAAGAACCGTTCACACTCAGGAATCGAGGGCACATTGGGAGGGCAGGTCGCTGTCTGTCCGTATTCGTTGCAGCCGAACACGCATTTCATCCGAACCCACTGTGCAGTCACGATATTCTGTGGGTTGAGCCACTTGAAATCCGTGAAGTCATGAGCCAGGAACATCTCTTCGAGTTTCTTCTTGTCCATCATAGGATAAGCTCTCCGCGATCGAAATTTGATAATGCAGCCCATTATAACACAGGCCCAACATCACTTGAATTTTTTTGTGGGTTTGATTATGGTTTTATCTTGGAAAAAGGGCAAAAGTTCGAAGGTTCAGGCCATGATCGAAGAAAATGTCAAAAGTATCCTGGAGGAACTGCCTCCGGGCGTCGAGTTGATGGCAGCCGCCAAAGCAAGGACTCCTGACGAGATCCTACAGGCTGTTGACGCAGGCGTTAAAATCATCGGAGAAAACTACGTCCAGGAGGCTCTCGCCGCCTTCCAGGTCGTGGGCCCAAGGGTGAAATGGCATTTCATCGGCCATCTCCAGAAAAACAAGGTCAAAAAGGCCGTGGAAATCTTCGACATGATCGAAACGGTCGATTCGGCGGAGTTGGCCCGTGAGATCGACAAAAGATGCACCCAGCACAACAGGATCATGCCCATCCTTATCGAGATCAACAGCGGCAGAGAACCTCAGAAATTCGGAGTGTTACCCGAGGATGCGGATGCACTGGTCATGGATATTCTTCCGCTCCAAAAGGTCAAAGTCCAAGGGGTGATGACCATGGGACCCATGTTCGGAGACCCGGAGGATGCCCGGCCCTACTTCATAGAGACACGGAAAATATTCGACAAGTTGAGGTCCCTTTCGCTTCCCGGAGTCGAGATGAAATATCTCTCGATGGGCATGACCAATTCCTACAAGGTCGCTGTGGAAGAAGGCGCCAACATCGTCAGGATCGGGACAAAAATCTTCGGCCCAAGATAGTAAGTAAAGAGACAGGTATATAGGATCAGTAATCCGGCAGCACTTTTTGGATGTCATTGCGAGCGAAGCGCGGCAATCTCTTATCAGGGATGTCATTACAAGGAGTTATAGGATTCCCTCGCTTCGATCGGCGCAGAGTTTATAATCTCATATAAAAAATGGATTTCTTTTTAGGGGATTGCTTCAATCAATTCGCAATGACACAGGTACGAAATTGCCGCGCCTCGCCCGCAAAGACATAAAGTGAAAAAGGGGCATGAAACTCTTATCTTCCCTCTTTTATTGGGCTTTTATCTAAATCAGTATTCCTTCCTTCCAGCCCAGCATGATGAGTTGAATTCTGTCAGGGCTGCTGACTCCGAGGCCATGCCGGGTGTCAGCCAGAAAGATATGCTTGGCAGGAGGCTGGAGAGGTCTGTCATCGCTAAAGAACTCACGGCGCTTGGCCTCCAGGATCCGGACTCCCACGGCATCGACAGCGACCGGATCCTGGCTGACCAGTACTCCCTTATATTCCCAGACGTATTGATCGCTGTAATGATGGGGACCGATGCCGTGAAAAAGAGGATTCAGCATGAGCAGGATATTCAGCTTGGTCCTCTCTTTGATATTATACTCGGTCCAGAGCCTGGCCAGGTCTGCACAGGAATCACCGTGATAGTCCGGCAGGTTACGGACGAACGTGATCGGGTTCTTGATGCATCCTCCCATCCCGGACCAGTGATGGGTTCTTGCCGGCCGGGCATTGATGAGCGCAGTCGCATTCTGGAATATCGGATTCCTTTTCACTCCCCTGTCGTCTATGCCAATGTTTTCCTCAGGGACGCCGGCATCCATGACCCTCCGCTTCAACGCCTGCTCAACCTCTCTTGTGGTTGAAATCGGACGCCAGACGTTGCTCTTGATACCGACAATATCTGACGGCTTGATGATCTGCTTCCAGGCTGCGACAGGATCTTTCACATCAAAAAGAGCACAAACAGCATCATCCAGCATTCTCTGGATGACAGCGGGATCGGGTTTATTGAAAGAGACCAGAACATTCTCGTCCCTGATAAGAACGACTTTGACTTTTCCGTCATCTCCGCTTTTTCCGGGGAGCTCTTCTCTTTTTTTTGTCTTAAAACTGCAGGCCCAGGCCCCTGTAAAAGGCGTCATAGCCGCCACCTTCAGAAAATCCCGTCTGGTTATGACTTTTTTCCCCACTCAGACCTCCTTCTCATCCGATGATTTTATGTGTAAAAAGCAATCAGAACAGTCTTTCGAAAAGCATGTATTATGTTCAGAGACAGTTTCCTTACGAAATTCCTATTCTATTTTAGCGACAACCTTCCCGACCATATCCCTGGCGAATGGGACCGAGGGCGCATTGAAGACGACGATGACAAAATTCCTCATTAGCTGAGTTGCTGTCCACTTCATGTCCTCTGTCTGAACCAGACCGGCCTCCTTTGCATCTGGCATATAGGCAGCAGTGAAGCTCTTGAATGCCTGGGAAGCCTTTGTCTCTTCAGGGTAGCGAATCACAAGAAGATGGCTTTTCTCGTTTTTCTCCCGGTAAGTGCCGAGAAGCGCTTCTGTCTCCTGGTCAAGAAGAAGGATATTCTCATCAGACACATAAAAATGGTAATTCAGGATCAAATGGTTATGAAAATAATGGACGCTTTTCTCGACAAGGTCTTCCTGGGGGAGAAGAGCCACGATATCAGGCATTTCTCCTTCGCTCGGGATGGAAGAAGCCACCTTTTCTCCCAGGAGAAACAGAGCCTTCCTGGTTTCCTCTGTCTCCTCTTCCGCGTAGAGGGAGACGAAGAACCGATCCTTCCAGAAAGAAAGAAGCCCCCCCTTATAAGTCGACCCTCTGCCGACTCCAGCATCCTCCCCTTCGAGGTCATGAGTAAAAACTCCGTAAGCATCCCGGGAAGACGACATCTCGAACACATCCGCTACAATGTCAGGCTGGTTTTCCTTTGAATACCGTCTCGCCAGTAAAAGGGTGAAATTATAGGAACGGTAGACCTCCCCTGCTCCATCTATGTAATCAAAGATAGTCCGCTGATTATAAAGCTCGTCCTTCCCTTTTGCCTCCCAGCCATGCACCTCATGAGGCAACAGGTCTTCCAGAATCCTTCTCTTTTCTTTCGTATCCATACTCATCGAGCTTATCCCTCCTATCAGGAAAAGGAGAACGAGTATCCAGGATATCCTCTTCATGTTAAAAATTCTAACAAAATATTCCAAAAAACGTAAGGATTTCCTTAAGCGGAAGAAAGCGGCAGTCGATTCATTTGCCTTAGGAAGCTCACAAACGCCTATTTTCATCGCCTAAATTTTCATAACTTACTTAAAAAAAAAGACTTGATTAATTCTTATAATTTCTATATATTTATGTTGAAATAAGTGGAAAAATCAGCTACTATCATGTCTTAATAATATAATATATGGCATACAAGGAGGAATCATGATAAGGCTCTCCACAAAGGGAAGGTATGGGGCCCGCTTAATGCTCAACCTTGCTTATCACTTCAAGAACGGAAATGAAGCGGTCATTCTCAAGAGCGTATCCGATGAGGAAAATATATCTATTCGCTATCTGGAGCAAATCGTTATCCCGCTCAAGATCAACAGGCTCGTCAAAAGCATCAGGGGTGCTGGCGGCGGCTATACCTTAGCCCGACACCCTTCCAAGATCAAACTGAGTGAAATCCTTCATGCTTTGGAAGGATCATGCTGTCTGGTGGAATGTGTGGAGGACAACGACTTCTGCAAACGCATGGCGGTCTGTGCAACCTATGAGGTCTGGAAAAAAGCCAGCGATCTTTTGAAGGATTATTTCGGAAATATCACCCTCCAGGACCTCATCGAGATTTCCAACAGAAAAAACAGCAAAATCAAAGCAAAGGGCAAGTCCAAGAACAATTGATCCGGCCGGGTATCACTGCGCAACGTGATATCTTTGTGAGTAAAGGCATCAAAACGATTTGAAGACACTTCGCAAAAAATAAAACAACCCGTTTCCTCAATAATTATTTTTTATCCAGTCAACCTCTTCCTCTGTTTCTGGTCATCCTCACAGCCATATCAGCTCCTTTAGTCACTGACCTGAAATCCTGATATTTTTTTGCAGATTACCCTTGCCAACAATGTCTATTTATTGCATAATATTTATTTATTTTATAATAATTATCTATTGAGTATTATTTATAAATATAGTATATATCTCATTCGTAGATTTAGTATATAATCTGGACATCGATTTTCTGATTTAGCTTGAGCTGCGCGAACAGCTGAAGCGAACTCACGGAAATCAAAAAAAAGAGCTCAGCGCTAAACACACAGGCTTTCGATCCTGTGGAAAAAATAGAAAAAAAATCGAGGAGGTTCACATTGCGGACGAAAAAAACTAGCAAGATGAAATTACCTTCTGTTCAAGTGATTGGCATCATCGGGCTAGCCATAGCTATTTCCGGCCTTCTTGCTGGTGCCAGGCCTGCAGCTCAAGAAGAAGATATGGAGACCTGTGCAGAATGCCACGATGAGCTAGCTAAAATATTCACGACTAATCCTCATGCAGCCATAGGGGCAAGCAGCTGTACAGACTGTCACGGAAGCGCGGAAACACACCTGGAAGAAGGAGGCGGAGCTAACATCTTCTCTTTCAAGGACGAAGAGCTACCCACTGAAAAATCCAAAAAATGTCTGACCTGCCATTCAAGAACCAACTCCAGGTTCATGGCGAGTTCACACGGAAAATCAGCCCTGGACTGCTCGACATGTCACGTCATTCACGCCGAAACAACCAGGCCCTCGCTGCTTGAAACCAGTGCTGTAAAAAGCTGCTTTTCATGCCATCAGGATGTGTATTCCCAATTTCAGCTCAATGAAAGGCACAGACTTCAAGAAGGGATCATGGGCTGCACAACCTGCCACAATCCCCATGAGCCTGCAACACGGGAAAGACTGGCCGGGTTCAACCATCAGGCATGCCTGGAATGCCACACGGATAAAAGCGGCCCGTTTCTGTATGAACACGGCGCATCCTGGATCGAAGGATGTTCGTCATGTCACGATGTCCATGGATCACCCAACCGGCACATGTTGACCCACCAGAGCACCTCAGATCTATGCTTTAGCTGCCACACAGCCGCGCCAGACTGGCACAGCCGCTTCGGCTCTGAGAAGAAAAAAAATCAGATTAACAGCCACAGTTTTTGCCTGCGTCCTATCCATGGGACTGTCTCTTTTCGCTCAAGACCAGGATAACACATTCTACGGAAACTTCAGGATCGGATTCCGGTCGGTCGACACCAGCGGAGCTGACTTCAAGTACAAAGAAGATATCAACCTGGATACGGGGGTAAGATTATTCGACTTCAGCCTCCATTTTACACCGAGTGAGCAGTATAAGAAGCTATTCGACCGCATCGACATCAACATCTACAACTTCGGTGGCGACCCGTATGAAACACTGGGCCTGTACATCCAGAAATACGGAAAGTATAAATTCCAGTATGACCGGAGAAAAGCCACCTATTTCTACCATGACCAGCACGAAGTCAGCGGAATCCCTTAC
>SMTZ1_10011321_pt1 | contig 10470 bp, 12 predicted proteins | sample DeeMarSWOR136_30_FD_25667 | JGI IMG/M metagenome (IMG submission 25667) | reverse complement strand
CGACATCCTGCCAGCGCCAGCGTTGCCTCTGCCGTCCCCCGGCGCAGACGTACCCTTCACTGACCATCGCCATGTGGTCGCCATCCTGGGCGGTGAAATCGCCCTTTCGGACCAGATGCCCTTGGGAAACCTCCTCCACCACAGGCAGCAGGACCAGCCGGCCAGCGCGGGTCAGGAACAGGGGCGGGGCGTCACATTCGACCAGGTGAGCCTGCAGACCTTGGAAGTCTTCTGAGACTTCCGAAGTCTTGACCCAGAGGATGGAAAAGGGCATGTGCTCCCCATCGGGCAGAGCAGCGAGCAGGACTTCTACCACTCTCTCCAGGGGTGTCTCCTGCTCCAGCAGAGAAGCTGCTTTGTCCGCGATGGACATTGTCTTCGCCCTTCCCTCCTCATAGGCCTGGGGACTACTGACGAGGATGGCGAAAAACTGTTCTTCGGTTTGCAGGGTTCTCACGACATCGCCACACACCTTTGCGCCTGCTTGGGTCAGGCTTTGGTGCGCGCTCTCGATCCAAAGTCTCAAAGGCATCTCACCGAGCAGATCCCGTCCACCCATACGGCCCTCTCTCCCGCACCGGCAAGGGCCAGGGCGATTTCCGCAACGGTTGCTTCTGCCATCTTGAACGTCGTGCGCGCGGCCATGTCCTTCAGTCGGTGCGCATCGCTGCCGGCCACCAGGCTGTACCGTTCCAACTGCGGGAACCGGCCCTGGGCTTCTTTCAGGCTGACGAGGTGAGAAATCTCGACCCCTGCAAGCTCCAGATCGGGCGGTATAAAGCCTAGGTTGGCGATGATGCTGTAGGCAGGCCGGTCCACATGGGCCGGGATGCACAGGCCATTCAAATCACAGACTCGATGGACCACCTCTTCCACTGAAAAGGAGGTTGAGGTCAGAAGCAGCCGCTCGTTGTAGCTCAAGTCCCCCTCTGCGTCAAGCACTATCTGAACTCCGAACACATCCTCTTTGTTCTTCAGAGGGGGAAGGTGGGCATAGACCTCCTCCTGCCAGCAGGTCACCTGCTCCAGGGTATCGAACAGACACAGCAGGTGCACTTCCTCTCGCGTTTGCACTTCTATCCCTGGCAGGACGATGACACCTGTCCCCTCTGCTGCAGCAAGCATCGCTGTCACGTTCTCCGCCGAGTTGTGGTCGGTGACGGCGATCAACCCTAGACCCAACTGCTGTGCTCGCTCCAGGATGAATTCCGGCAGCATCTCTGTCTCGGCACAGGCCGAGAGGACGGTGTGAATATGCAGGTCGCTGAGAAAAAAGCGCAACACAACCCTTCCTCTGGTGAGTCACCTCAGCCTTGTTTCCCCTTCGCTGATGAACTCCTCTAGCCACCGGCGCACCACCGGGTGCGTCAGCGGTATCTCCCCCAACTCGGCGCGCATATCGGCCGTGTGGAAGGCGAACTCCAGCCCATCCACCCGATGGACATAATGCACATCGCACGACCGTGACAGTATGATGGCCAGCAGAGTCCCTACAATATCGCCCAAGGGAGCACGATCTATGTGGCTGTGCTGGAAGGTGGCTTGCAGCGTAGTGCCTTTCCCCAACTGCGACGTAATGGTCAGGCTCCCGTTGCACCGCTCTGCTGCGGCCTTGAAAAGTGGAAGACCTAATCCCACGTGGCGTGTGCTGCGTGTGGTGAAGAAAGGGTCGGGCACGTGGCCTAGCTGCTCTTGGCTAATCCCCCGACCATTGTCCCGAACAATGATGGTCAGCCAATCTGCGGCCAAATTCTCCTCAATGGTCACCTCGATGAGAGTGGCCCCTGCTTCCAACGAGTTCTCCATAGCGTCCAGGATGTGCAGACTTAGCTCACGCATACATGCGACCAGTCGGCCAAATTCGGAGATTCGATCACTCTGGACTCACCCTGACCGTCCATGGGTTTTCTGAGGCCATTATCCGCCGGGCTATGTCTCATCTACCCCTCTCACACCCAGCACCGACAGTTTGCCGACCACGGTAAATGTTGTGAGAGGGGTCGTCAGAATGGGAATACCCTGCTCCTCTGCCTTTTCCAAGGTGGCGGGGTCGGGAGCCATCCCTTCGGTGATGATGACGCCAGCCAGATTCAGCAAACTGGCCACGGCCACGATGTTGGGATGGCCTTGCAAGGTGACCCAGACGTTGCCCGCTTGTGCCTTGGCCATCACGCAACTCAGCAGATCGGCGGCGTAACCACCTGTAACCTCCGTCCGCAGTTTCCCGGCTGCGGTGTGTACTTTCAATAAAAGTTGACGACCGAGTTCCTCCAGCGTCACTTTTCACCTCTTCTCCTGTCCAGATAGAACACCACTTCCAGAGATGTCCACCTGCCCCCCGGAGACTCCAGCCGCATTTCGTCCGCGCACCTCTGGATGTTGGTCAAGCCCATGCCAGCTCCAAAGCCCAACTCCCGGATCCACTCTGGGGCAGTCGAAAAGCCGGGTTGCATGGCCTGTTCAACATCAAGGATACCCGGCCCTGTGTCCACTGCCCGGATGACAATCTGTCCGGGCTGGATTTCTGTCACAATTTCGCCCCCCTCGTCGGTGTGGAGGACGATGTTCATCTCCGCCTCGTAGGCGGCGATGGCTGCCCGGCGGACGATCTGGGGCGAAGCTCCTAGGCGACTCAAAGCACGTTTGATCTTGCTGGAAGCTTCCCCGGCGTGATCGAAATCGTGCGCCATCACGTCGTAGCGCAGGATGAGACTGGTGCGATTAGAAACAATGTCCTCAAAAATGTGGCTGACTCGATAGCGGCGTATCTCCTCCTCATGATACTCAACCTCTAGCTTTTTCAGCAAACCTTCTATGATATCGCCCCGGGTGAGGATACCTACCAGTCTTCCCTTCTCGTCAATCACAGGAAAACGGCCAAAGTCATACCTGGCGAAATAGTCAACAGCTATGACAACCGCTTCATCGGCGCGGAGGGTCACAGGGTTGGGGATCATCTTCTCCCCCACCGTGACTTCCATCTCTCTCCCCGCCAGGGCCTTAATTAAATCCTCAACGCTGATGATGCCCACCAATTCGCCATTCTGCGTCACTGGAGTTCCGGAGATGCGATGCTCCCGCAAGACTTCCCTCAGTTCAGCCATGGAGGTCTGTGGGGTGACCGTGATCACGTTCCTGGTCATCACCTCCTCGATCTTTAGCTCGTAAACGAGTTCCTGAACTCTGGTAATCTCGGGCATTTCAAGGACCAGACGACTGGAGTGCCCTGGGGTTTTCGATCACCGCTACCCCACCGGCCCTATACGGCAAGATATATCACACCCTCTCAAGCCCGCCTGACACAGGCGACCACACGCCTCGAACATGGTGTGGGGGGTGGTCACCAGGGGAATACCCTTTTCCTTTGCCAGGGCGACCGTTTCCGGAGGAGGATGCTTACCGCGCACGAAGATAATTGCTGCAATGTCGGCCATCTCCACCGTCCGCACGACCTGAGGATTGCACAATCCGGTTAGCAGCACGGAGCCAGGTTCGGCGAAGGCCAGGACATCGCTCATCAGATCGGCCGCACCAGCGCAGGGGATCTCCATACCGATGTCGGCATCGGAGAGAAGGGTTCCTTCTACAAGAAAGACAATCTCGCCAAGTTTCATATCCACTCCAAGATCGCAGGCCTTTTTCCATCGGCCATCGTGTCAGCGGCAGCCAGCTATTTCTCCATCGCCTGCCAGACCAGCTCGGTGACGTCCAGAACCCGAATGCGGGTCTTGGTCTTGCGCGCCGCTTGCAGCAGCGTACGCTTACACTGCTGGCAAGATGAGATGATAGCCTCGGCTCCAGTGTTCACCGCCTGCGCCAGGCGACGCTCGGCGATGTGCTCCGTGACGTCGGCCTCCATCATAGCCACGTCCCCACCTCCGCCACAGCACATGGCCTCTTCTCGGTTGTCGGGCATCTCGCGCAACGTCATGCCGGGGATGCTCTGGATGATAGACCGGGGGGCGTCGTACACTCCGTTCTTACGGCCTAGGTCGCAGGGATCATGATAGGTGACCACCCAGGGAAGCCCCGCCATCTTGATCCGACCTTCCTCGATGAGGCGGGCCAGGAACTCGCTGGCGTGCAACACCTCGAAGCCAAAGTCACTGCTGCCATTGTTGTACTCGGTGTAAAGGTGACACCAGGTATGGTAGCAGGAAGAACAGGTGGCGACCAAGGTCTGGGGCGCTATGGCCTGAGCCCGCGCAATGTTGTGCTGGGCAAGTTCAGCCACCTCATCTTTCATCCCCGCCCCGTAAAGAGGATAGCCACAGCACCACTCCTCACCACCCATGGTAGTATAAGTCATCCCTACCTGCTCCAGAACCTGGACCAGGGACTGGGGGATGCTGTAGGCCATAGGGTAGAAGGACGACACGCAGCCGGTGAAGAGCAAGACCTCCGCTTGGCCCGGCCGGACATCCTGGAGCTGTTCGGGCACCGGTTCCAGGTTTTGGGCCCAGATAAGGCGCGACTGGTTGTCCTCATTGAGAATATTGTAGGTAGTGTTGACGGCCTCCCGCAGTTGTAGGAGAGCCGGGGGCACGGTATAGCCCTGGGCCACTGCCCACTCGCGCAGATTGCGCATCGTCTCGCTGGTGATGATCCCACGGGGGCAACGAGCCGTACAGGCGTAGCACTGGGTGCACAGCCAAAAAGTGCGGCTGTTCATCACCAGGTCGACAAGCCCCATCCGCACCAGTTCCCACAACTGCCTCGGCGTATAATCCATCAACTCGGCGGCTGGACAGTATGCGCTGCAGGTGCCACACTGAATACAGGTCAACAACTTCTGCCAGTCGGGCTCAACCTGCTTCATAAACTGACGGTCTAACTGTTCCTCGGTTAACAGGGAAGGGATTTCCTTAATAGTCATATAGGGCGACCTCCTTAACAGATCAACACTGGTCAGAAAAAGGATTCCGACCTTGGCTAGAATTTAGATAGAGGTTGCGACAAGGCGCAGCCCGGAGAATCTAGTCCACAAACCGTCGGACCGTTTTCAAGAGAACTCCTGGCTGGATCGGCTTAGAGATCCAAGAGTCAATGGGGATACGCTCGTCATCAGGAAACTCGCTGGCGTACTCACTGGTGCCGATGGACGAGATCATGACAACAGGCACATCCTTCAGCTTAGGATCGGCCTTTATTTCCTTGTTCACGTCCACCCCCTCCAAAGTGGTAGACATCATGACGTCCAGCAACACCAGGTCCGGCTTTTCCTGACGCATGCTCTCCAGTGCCTGATCGCCGTTGGCTGCCTCGAGGACCTGATAGTCCTCGGCCTCCAGAATCATACGACAAATCAGCACAAAGTCAGGGTCATCGTCCACAACTAAGATCTTGCTCATTTTTTCCTCCTTTTTCCCTGCTCTTGGCGTAGCCTGCGCCCCGGAATATGTGATATTTTTCACATACTATTATACAATAATAGGCGAGACTGTCAAGTGTGGGCCTTGTGTTGGCTTATGGTCCCGAGAGTGCCGGCAATTCCCTCATGGCAGAGCGCGTCGGACGTCTACTATTTCCACAGCCAAAGGCTCCAGGGCCTTTACCAGAGCCTCTTCTTCCACATCCTGGACCTTGGTCGTCAGCAGAGCATGGGTAGGAACCCCTCCCGAGAAAGTTACCAAGCTGACGATGTTACCCCCCAATCCGGCTATCTCGTTGGTGACCTTGGCCAACACCCCTTTCTCGTCTGGGACCAGCATAGTTAGGAGCACTCCCATCTCCCGAGCTCCCAACAACTCCAGGAAGATTTTGAACAAATCGGTCTCAGTAATGATACCCACCAATTCTCCCTTACGCTCCACCGGTAGGCTACCGATCTTGTTGTCAGCCATCATACGAGCTGCTTCTTCTAGGGGGGTGTCTTCGGTGACTGTGATGACCTCCGTGGTCATCACATCGCCCACTGTTATCCTGGACAGCAGATAATGGAGTTCATAAATGCTCAGAGACGTGGCCGGTGAAGGAGAGGCGTACAACAGGTCCTTCTCCGAAACGATACCTGCCAGCGCACCTTTATCGTTGAGAACAGGCAGGCGACGGACATTGTTTTCCCGCATGATCTTCAAGGCCTTGTCAATAGGAGAGTCATCGCGAACGACGATAGGGTCCCTGGTCATCCTCTCACCTACTAGCATTTTGCCTTCTCCTTTCCTGAAAACCGTTCATCCCGCAGACCTCGTCGGACTTTCGGGGCGTTGACTACACGGGCACGTCCACCGTCACTGTGGTCCCCTTGCCCGGTTCGGAGCGCACCGTCAAGGTGCCATCCAGGAGATGGGCTCGTTCGTGCATGCCGATGAGGCCTAACTTGCCCATAGTAGCCAGATCGCCCGTCCTGCCTGGCAACTCGAATCCCTGCCCATTGTCGTCCACGGTTATCTTGACCCTGCCCTCGTCAAACTCTACCACCGTCACAACCCGCGAAGCCTGGGAATGTTTCCTGACGTTGCTGAGCGCTTCTTGAACGATCCGGAACAGCGCCAGTTCTGCTTCGGGTGGCAGGCGACGCCTGCCACCATACACCTTCAACTCTGTCTTTACCCCATCCTCATCCACCAGGTTGGCCGTCAGCCATTCCAGCGCCGGCAGCAGACCCAGATCATCCAGCACAGACGGCCGCAGATCCCGGCTGAAGCGGCGCACGCCTCGTAAGATACTGTCAATCAGTTCCTGGAACTCTTCCAGTCGCCCTATCACAGTTTCAGACAACCGTTCATGGGAAGTGGCCAGATTGTCGAGGCGACGTGAGAGGTCTATCAGGGCCTGAGCGGTGTCGTCGTGTAGCTCCCGGGCGATGCGCTTGCGCTCGTCCTCCTGAGCCTTGGTGACCTGCCCGATGTAGAAGTGCATATTTTCATAAAGGCGCGCGTTCTCGATGGCGATGCCGGCTTGACGTCCTATGCCAGTGAGGATAGCTATATCTCTGTCGGAAAAACTCTTTGCTTCATCGAGAGTGACAAGGCTCAGCGCGCCAAACAACTGATCGCCACTTACGATGGGTACCGCCACGATACTGGTGACGCCAACCTCGACGAAGGCAGGTATGGCGCCCGTATAGGTTTGGTAGTCCTCGATCACGGTGGGGCGACCGGTGGTCATCACCTCGCCAGCCAGCCCCCCTCCCTTGGGCACGGTTACATCTGTCAATTCCTGGGGCAGGTTGTGAAGGTACGGGTAACCGATGAGGTTGCTCTCTCGGTCCAGCAAGGCAATGACCCCCCCGTCAGCCCCTATGAGCTCCTCGGCGATTTGAAGCACCTTGGGCAGGATCCTGTCCAACTCTAGTTCCGAGGTGATCTTTTCCGCCACTTCGTTCAACCGTTGTTCGATCCGTAGTTGCCGCCCGACATCCTCATGTAGTTGGGCATTCTCGATGGCCACGCCAATCTGGCTGCCGATGGAGGCAAACAATTGCCTTTCTGCAGTGCCTGGTTGATATGTGCCCATGAGATGCAAGTCCATCACCCCCAGCACTCTGTCTCTGAACTTCAAAGGCACGCAGATATGGGAGTGGGGATCTAACTCTGCGCACCTGGTGTGTCGGGGGTCGTTCAGGGCATCGCTGACGAAAAGCACTTCACCTGACTCGGCTACCAGCCCACACAGGCACTCGCCCACCGCCATTACCGACTCTTGCCGGACAAACTCCAGCGATAACCCGTGGTGTGCCCTTAAATGTAATTTCTGGCCCTCTGCATCCAGCAGGAATATCCCTCCCTTGGCTTCCAAGCTGCTTAACACCTCTAAGACCTTGCCCAGAGCCTTATCGAGGATCACGTCCAGGTCAAGCGATTGGCTGACTGTAACAGCGATGGCGTTGACCGTTTCCAACTCTTCAACGGCCTTTTGACGCAGCTTCTTCTCCCTGTCCTGAATCTCAATCATCCAGACTACGATATAGGCGACCAGGGCAACGCCAGCCGTCTCCACAAGGGCGTCTATGGGACGGGGTGAAATGAAGAGGACGCGTAGGAGCATGATGAGGACAGCGATGAACAGGGTGATCAAACCACCGGCTTGCCCAAAGGCGAAGGCTGCCCCGGCTACGGGCAAGATGAAGATGATACGTCCTATGGCTTGCCGGGGGAGAGGGAATGACGCCAGAGATGGAAGAAGTGTCTGCAGTTCAAAATAGTGGAGGAATGTACTGGCGGCTAACATAGCCACGATAATCCAGAAATAATGGCTGGTTATAGCTGTTTTCAAACGATTCTTCGATGAAGCTAAAGCCATATCATCTCCCTGGTAGCCGACAACTGATAGCCGATGGCACTCTGCCATTGGCTATCTGCTAAAGCGTGTCTTCAAGCTTGAGCCAGCCCTTTTGCAGAGCCTGCACCACGGCCTCGGTGCGCGAACCGACTTGCATCTTGCTGAAGACGGTGCTCAGGTGGGCCTGAATGGTGCGTACGCTGAGGTTGAGATGGCGGGCGATGTCTCTGTTGTTCATGCCCCTCGCCGCCAGCGTCAGAACCTCCAGTTCACGCTCGGTGAGTTGATCCAGCACGCGTTCCTCAGGGGGTTCACTTGGGGGACGCGCAAAGCGATCTATCACCTTGCGAGCAACGGCTGGATGAAGCACGGATTCCCCAGCGTTCACCGCTCGGATGGCCTCAATCAAGTCACGGCCACGCACGTTCTTCAACAGGTAGCCTGCTGCCCCTGCTTCTAAGAGAGCGCTCCCGCTTCTAAGAGAGCAAAGACGTAGGGGTCATCATCGTAAGCAGTGAGTATGAGCACAGCGGTGGCCGGGCAGAGGGCCTTGATTTGTCTGGTGGCCTCAATGCCGTTCAGCTTGGGCATGGCGATGTCTATGATGGCTACGGCAGGTCGCAACTCGGTCGCCAGCCTGACGGCTTCCTCTCCATCACCGGCTTCCCCGACCACCTGCAAGTCTTCTTCACGCTCCAGCAGCTTACAAGTGCCCTCTCGTACCAATACATGGTCATCAGCTAATAGAATTGTGATCTTTTCCATGATATCCTGTCCTTGACCCCAGGCTCACGCCGCCCCCCATCGAATGGGTTTACGCAGCAGATTGGGGGCTTTGGCCTTGAGACTTTACTGTGAGCTACACAGCGAACCGGTCAAACCACCGGTCGAACGCTCAGGCAAACAGACGTCTCCTTAGAGCAATCTCTACCATAATTATACACCCATGCTGCTGATATTTCAACAGCTAACAGACGTATTTCAGAATGTGCAAAATACCTAACTTCGGGGTGTCGGTCCTAGATAAAAGTGCCTAAGCAAAATAGGTGCTACGCTCGATGACATATTTCACAGAATATGATAAGCTATGAGCGAAGAAAAAGAGGGCATTTGCCCTCTAGTTCAAATGACTAGCGATTGGCCATCCGATAAAGAGGTGTAACTATGGGGGATGTCGAAGCGATCGTGACGCTGGTCATTGGCATCGCAGGTGTGCTTTGCATACCCCTGCTGGTCTGGATCACAGTCATCGCCGGCCTGTATCAAATCGTACGAGACAAGGTACGGGAGACCCACCCCATCCAAACCGAACTAGCCCAAAATGCGGTAGCCAATGGGCTCGAACGCAACTGGAAAACGCCTGACTGGCCATCAGACTGATTGTTCATCCATTAATGACAAGAGCAACAGCGCCCCCGATGTAGCCTATGCCCTGACCATACTGAACGCTATCAACAGCGAGCCGGGCACGGTCGTGGCTCCGGCTGAACTGCCGATCAGCGGTGGTGCGGCAGTGAACGTCCTGTCGCTCGCTACCATTAGCGGTGGTCTGCTTTGACCTATGACCCTTGCCCAGAGGGTTTTAGGAAATCTCTACGGCGGAGGAACTCGACAAAGATGTCGAGTTCCTCTTTTTGGAGATGGGTCCTTGGGTTGTGATAGGCGCGAGATATTTGGGGCTTGCCACAGCAGGGTGCCCTCCGCTGGAGGAGACAGCAAACCAGACTTTTGAATGGACATGAACCGGGGGCTGCTGGGTTTCTTGCCAGGATGGGCGAGGTGAAGTATAATGGGGTGCTGAAAATTGGATGAAACGAGGTAATGACCTATGGGAACTGGAATCGCTAAAGGCGAGGAAGAACGTGCCCGGCAAATGATGGAAGCCCTGGAGGAAGCCAAGACACAGAACCCAGAACTGGCCGACTTTTACGAGTTTCACCAGAAGGTGTTCCGCTTGCAGCATGAGGCCCAAGCTGAAATTGCGGCCACTCTGGAGATGTTAGACCCAGAGGTCTTGCGGGCGCGGCTGCGCCAGGGGTTGCCCCAACTATCCTCTGCCCAGTTGCCCCTCGAAGCCAAGAGCTTCAGCCGGCTGGCAACCGAGATCGCACAAGCCCTGGTGCAATACGATCCCAAACTGGCGGCAGGTACAGACGGCTTAGAGGAAGTTGACTGGCTCTCCCTGGCCGGAAGGCGGTTCGAGCAGGGCATGGCCAGTGAGGGCGAGGAGGAAACCTCAGAAGAGGC
>SMTZ1_10008155_pt1 | contig 10470 bp, 6 predicted proteins | sample DeeMarSWOR136_30_FD_25667 | JGI IMG/M metagenome (IMG submission 25667) | reverse complement strand
AGAACACATAGCCGGCGTCCAGCATGCCGTCGCCGTCGGTGGTGCCCACGGCCACGTCGTAAGCTATCGCGTTGATAATCACCTCACCCGAGACGGTACTCCCGTCCAAAGGATTCGTGAATTGCACGACCGGCGACAGGGTTCCGGGGTCGTAGAGCGCATCGGCCGTCAAGGATTCATCCTGTAACCATGCGGCCGCAAGCATCGCAAAGTCTTCGAAGTCCACTTTGCAGTCGTCATTGAGATCACCCATCGGAGCGACGTAGCCACTGGGATTATTCTTGGCCGCTTCACAACTGTCGGCATAAACGTAGACTTCCATCATGTCGGAGTCTTCGTTTTGGACCGCATCTTTCGCGTACAGCTCCAGTATATACCGACCCGTCTCGGTAAAGGAGGCCGTGGTCGCAGCAACCGAACTATTGGCGATATTAACAGTCGAGCCGGCAGGTGATGAAACCACAGACCACCGAATCAAAGTCACATCGCCGGTAACATCCGTAACCGTTCCGCTCAAATCAACGGTGGTTGTGCCGGCCTCAAGCCATGTCACGATACTGCTGCCTGCGTCCGCGTTAGGTGCTGAAGTAACGGTCTCAAAAAACCACGTAGTGCTCCATATTATTTTAGCCGGATCGGTCTCAAGCGGGCCGGAAGACCCGGTGAGACCTTCATCCACTACCCAGTAGTACAGGGAATCCCTCTGCAACACTCCAAGAGTTTTCGAAGCGCTTGGATCCACACTGCCGTCGGCCGGATTGGTATCGGCGCCGATTGTAAATTGCTGAACGGCGGGATCGTTCCAGTCCGGTCCACTTGGTGGATTCTGCGGATCATACGGCTTGCTAATCCACAGATAATGTTCTTTAATATTGGGATTCGGAAAGTCAAGATTAGCCGGATCCACACCCGTTTGCCAGCTCAGAATAGTACCTGCGACAGGAACGTCCTTCGCCCCGTTCTCCGGCTGCGGGTCATGGGCCTGTGTCGGGTTAGCTCCTGCCGGTGCCGAAATAGTAAGCGAATCATGTCCCGACGCGGTTATTCTGAGGCCCTTAACGGGCACGTCGGTTTTCAAAACGTAGCCAAAGGCATTCTGACCACCCACGTTAACTCCCGTGTCGGCGTAAGGAGCCCCCCCGCTCGTAAGCGTAAGCGCCGGTCCGAGCGAACCGTCCGCACGAATCGCCTGAACCGTACCATTGTCGTTGCCGTTTCGCTCGAACACGAAGATAGTATCCGTCAGAAACGGAAAGATCGTCTCCTGAAAGTCGATGCCGTCGATCGATGAGATGTCATTGCTCCCATCCAGCCTGAACAGGAAGTTGTCGGCTTTCGAGCCCACGTCGCCGTCCTTAGGGTTCGACGTCCCGCTCACGGTCGTCGGCGCAGTCGGCCCCCCTTCCTCCCACAACGTTTCAACGCCGGTGCCGGGGTCAACATACCACCGCGTCGTCGTACCCACTGCAAGGTCCCCATCGGCGACCACATACTCGGTCCCCTCATACCTCAGGCTGACGAGCGCATCGTCGACCACCGTAACATCCGACAATCCACTGAGCGTGTCCGCCCAAGCAGCGCTGCACAACAACATCGAAAGCAACGCGGTCACGGGGAATGTTACCCAGAAGTGTCTCTTCATGACTACACCTCCTTTGCCAAAAAAACCAAAGAACTCTTCCGACCAGGCACGGCGCCCGGATCGGTCTAACATCATATCTATATCTTTTACCAAAATCAGGCGACCCATGTCAACAAAAATCCGTGCTTGTACAGCATAATATCCGTAATTGCCCGCGAAAAATTAAAGACGTCGAGGCTGTGGAAAAGCGCCAGAGTAAAGATCCCAGATCGCCGCGTGCTTCTCCGAACCCCGCGCAACGACATTGTGGCGACATTTCCTTCCGTGTGCCTGCCCAACGGCTCCCGCGAAGGGTGCGCAAGTGGATTCGGCCCTCGGAATGGGCGAGAAGAACCATTCGGGACCCCAAAGACCCAGATTTCCCCCCGCCCGGTCAAATTTGAGCCCTTGCCCGAACGATTTTTCTCTCTAAATAACTCCAAGGCCCGAACTGACGGGGCCACCTACCCCCTAACCGGATGAGGGTTTTGTTTCTTCGGTTGGTGTTCATTCGCGGTTAACACAAGATTTCACTTGACGGCAAACAACCCGCAGAGTATAATATATGTCGAACTAATAGACTGTTCATCGTTGATCGTTGATAGTCAATATTGTAGATTCGCCGGCTTCAGGCCGAGCAAATCAGGGGGCTAATGGCCAGTGCAGCCAAATCCTCGCCAACCGGCGTAACGCCCGTGAATCCACCGGCCGCCGGAGCACGCCGACGAATTCCGGCTCGCCAGCAGAGTCTTTTATGCAAAACAAAGCCAATTTCCGAAAGGCCCAAGTGAATGTAAATCCTTTTAAGACATAGGATTATGAAAATGAACCCCGCCAGCGACTCCCAAAAAACAAAGCCAATTCAAACCAATCTCAAAATCCCAACATGGATTGACTCGTTTACTTTCCGATTTTTCTCGTTGACAACTAACAGTTGATGAGCTACAAAAGAAGTGGCCAAATAACGATTTTTTTCTGGAGGTACGCACTATGAAACACCCAACATTTTTCAAGGCAATCCTGTGTTGTTCGCTGATAGTTCTGATGATGCTCTCAGCACAGCTCTGGGGTCAGCCGCCCACATCCCGTCGAGGAGGATTGTACGGCGACTGGCAGATTAAGTACCAGGCGGGCGAAAGGCAGAGGGAAGCGATTATTTCGTTTTCTCGCGACAGTGAGGGAAATCGAACCGGTCAGTGGATCAGCTTCATGAGCCTCAGCGAATTGAAAGACTTCAAATATGAGGACGGTAAGCTCAGCTTCACCCGGTCCAGTCGCGGCCGTGACGGTCAGACCACTACGTCCAAGTTCACGGGAACGATTCAGGATGGCGTACTGTCCGGAACCATGTCAAGTGACAGAGGAGAGTATAAGCTCGAGGGCAAGCCGATCCCGCGAATTCCCCGCGCCGTCGGGAACTGGGAAATCAAGTTCAAGGCGGGCGAACGGGAAATCACGTCCATACTCGTGGTCAAGGCTGACAAGGAAGGCAAGCTATCCGCCCAGTGGCGGAGCGAGCGGGCCGAACATGAGATCACAGATTTGGAGCATGAACGAGGCAGGCTGACCTTCAAGTTTAAGAGAATTCTTAAGAGAAAAAGCAAGATGCAGGACCGCGAGTGGGCCACCCTTGAGGGAACCGTCCAGAGGAACACAGATACACTTTCCGGCGTGATGAAAGCTGACGATGTAGAGATTCCATTTGAGGGAAAACGGATCGGTGGCCCCGTTATCGGCACGTGGGACCTCGAAGTCACATCCGAGCGGGGCACCCGCAAACAGAGGCTGATGGTCAACCCGGACATGAGCGGACTGTACGGGGCTATTCCCATCAAGAAGGTCAACTTCGAAGGTAACCAGGTTAGTTTCAAAATCGTCTCGGAATTCGGCGATCAGAAGTTCGAAATGGACTTTCAAGGAAAGCTGGCCGACTCGAAGCTTACCGGAGAGCTGACCAGCCCCAGAGGCAGCCAGAAGGTAACCGGTACGAAGGTCGTCCGCACATTCAGAGGACGCAGCTCACCGTAAGCAAAGCACAATGTCTTGAGCCTGCTGGATCGTGTCGTGTCTATAGGCCTTCATGTGTCTTGCCGCCTACGTGGGAAGCCAGGGACTTTATTGCCAAATGACTCCGGTACTTGTACAGCAGATTATTCACATGGCTACTTACAGCTCAACCGAATTATTCCTATCTTGAGCGAGCGGGTCTCTGTTGAACGGGTCGCTACCTGCCAGCTTAATACCCAAACGCTCTTCCGCGGCATTGAGGATGGCTCCAAGCATCTGAGAATAGGACATGTCGGCAATCTTGGCCATCTTTGCGAGGTGGCCATCCCAGCACCACCCCGGATTAGGGTTGACCTCCAGTATCTTGGGTTGGCCTTTTGAATCAACGCGCCAATCAAACCGGCAATAATCTCTACACTCAAGCCTCTCAAAAAGCTTCAAACAGCACTCGACAACGAACTTCTCCATCTCGTCAGGCAAGTTAGCCGCTATCGATTTGAGGTTCCAGTATGGCGAATCCGGCAGCCATTTGGCTTCGTAGCCGCAAATCCTTGGCAGCCCCGGAGGCAGCGTCGAATAGTCTTCCTCAATAATCGGCAAAACTGTATAGGCATCAGGAAGGTTACCGATGATTCCGACGGTGAAGTCCTTTCCGGTGAGGAACTCCTCAACTAAGATGGGCTTGTCATATCCGAACTTCTCTCTTATCTCCGAAATGGCATTGACGACCTGTTCGATAGTGTTGGCAACACTTCGCGTTGTTATTCCAAAACTGGAATCGCCGAAGTTTGGCTTGACCAAAACCGGGAAACCGAATGGCAGTTCAAAAACGTCATCTTCAGGTTTTACGAACGCCGCTTCAGGTACGGGGATCTGCATCTCCTTGCCGACGCCCCGTACGAGTGACTTGTCATAGCAAAAAGCGAGGCACTGAGGTCCGCTGCCCGTATATGCCAAACCCAGCATGTCCAGCAGAGAGGGTATGTGAAGCTCCTTCCTGGCGTCATTATGGTAGCCTTCATCACAGAGATTAAAGACGAGTTGTGTCTTGTTTTTGAGCTTCATCAGGTCATGATACAGGCCATCATGATTATTGAGATAAGTGATGTTGTACCTGTTTAAGTTGCGCAACGCGTCCTTGAGCTGGTCAACGGTGTAAAAATCATCATCATCGAAAACACACAGTGGTTTGAGGGGATCTGGTTTGGTCGGATCTCCCAGAACGACAACGAGGTTGTTGCTCAGTTCCTTACTCTTTATGGGGGTCCAGTCCTTTTTGACGATCCCCGTGACTGTAATTCGTCTCTCCATCATCCCCAAGTCCTGGTTCCGACGCGAATCACCAAACATTTTTCCGTGGATTGTCACGTCGCTGAAACTCGCCATCCCCAACAATTCCCGCATGTCCTTACTGGTGTAAAGTCGTTCAGCGTAGAACTGGTCAGCAACCACGCCCTTTTGAACGTGAGTGATAACCTCTCGGGAGATCAAACGGTTTTTGTCCATCGAAAGGCAGCGCTCCCTACAGACGAAATAGTTCTTGTCGATCCACTCCCAAGATCTCGGCTGGAATCGCTTGCGCAAGTACTCTCCATCAGCCGCATCGATGAGAATCCTTCCCCAGGGCTTTAGAACCCTGAATACTTCCCTTAGGACTCTGACATCGTCCTGAGGTGTCTCGAAATAGCCAAAGCTGTTGCCGAGAACCATGACGACGTCGAATGTATCCGGCTGATACGGTAGCTTTCGAGCATCTCCTTCTTTGAACCTGATACTGAGACCTTCCTTCCGGCTTTCAGTCTTCGCCTTCTGGATCAGGTACCGAGAGCGATCCAGTCCCTCAACGCAGCCGAATCCTCGCCGGGCTAACTCAAGGGATATGCGTCCTTGTCCACAGCACAAATCCAGAATCCGGTCGTCTGGAGAAAGACGGACTATTTCGGAGAACGCATCGACCTCCTTGGCGGTAACCAGTGGATCATCAACAACATCGCCATCGGTTTTGAGATACAGCGAATTGAAAATGCACCGCCACCAATCTGACTGAACATGCTCCTCGAGATTGGAAACAGGCCCCAGTGACTTGACTATCCTGGCCGTGCTCTTGACTTTTTGTCGTGATTTGGCGTCAATGACTTCTTCTCTTTCTTTCATGGCAATTTTTCCTCACTTGTTAAATCCTGGAGAACGATCCGCGGAAGATTCATTAGCCGTTGCTGTCCGGTCGGCCCGTTGGGCACAAAGGGCAAGGAGGACAGGCTTCTGGCCTGTTTCCTTTGACTTGGCGACCAGCGGCCCCCCTGCCAAAATCAGCCAGCTCTCTTTCTCAGGAAGCAGAATCAGTTCCAAGAGCCTTACGTGGCTGTCGGACCTGACTGAGCTTTCTATAACACCAGCTATGAGGGACTCGGCGAAAAGACTTACAGTCAGGCAGGCGGTGAGAGCTACTCTGCTCATTCCGCAGAAAAGACTCCTTCGGTGTACTTCTGTCATGTAAAGTTTCTCCTATCACTGTGATGAGGAAGGCTGCCTGAGTTCATCGAGGAACGGGGTCTTCTTCTGCTCGACGCACGCGGCGGCATAGAGGTACATAGCTGCCGACCAGGTTTGCCAGTCCTCGCCCTGGGGTGTGCCATCCTGCGCACGGTACCACTCGTTGAATCCAAATTCAACGTCTGCTTGCCGGGCTGATCGGACGAGTTCAGTTAATGCGACAAGCTTCTTCTCCGCTAATTGTTGCCGCCCCGCAGCCACCAGCGCTGCGATGTAGAAGCCGCAAACAGAAGGCCAGAGGCCACCGTTGTGATACTCGCCGGGTTGGTTGTACTTTTCGTATCTGGGCATCCAATCTGGTTCTCCCGGCCGGACGAATGGAAACAGGTTGGGCGGCAGATCGACTGCCAGATCTTCATTCCGTCGCAGGGCCGCAGACTCTGTCTCGATCCAGACCACGAGACTCCTGGCTCTGGATGTTGCCGCGATTCCCGACAGAATTGCCAAGCTGTTACCCAGCAGATCAAACCGTTCATTTCGGTGGACTTTGTAGGACCACAGGGCATAGTATGGCTTGTGTCTGAGCACTAAGCCCTCGTGCACATGCCGCTGCTGTCTCTCACCTTTGACCGTGAACCGGCCCATTCGGTCTCGGAGCTCCGCGGCGGCATCAAGGTGTCCCAGAAGTCGCAGATACGTGTAAACAACTGTGTTTACATAGAGACCGTAGCCTAATACCCATTGCTCGTCCCTCCAGTCACTGGTAGGCAACTGCGCGACGATAAGACGATCAGAAGGGCTCTGGTAGCGCATCCAGGTAAGGGCCTTTCCGACTGCTGCTTCCAGAAAATCCATCTCACCCATCGCTTTTCTGAAAAGCCCGACGGCCATGAGGAACAATGGGGTCGTGTCGCTGGCACCGCGGTCCTCCGGATCATGCACCAACGACGGGATATGACCAAGCTCGCTCTGGTTCTTGGAGAGAATTTCGAGAACACGTCGCAGAGATCGCATCAGTCTGTCATTACGACAGGTCAACACCCCAAGTGACGAGATCATTAGATCTCGCGTGTACGGCTCGGGATAAGCCCACCCAGCCGTTCTTGGAAGCTCGCGGTACGGGCCATGAGCATTGTGGAGCAGTACTTCGACCGCAGCTTCCTTAGCCCGGCCGATCAAGTTCCGGTCGCGTTTTTCCATTTTAGACCACCAACCGCTCGGAGACAATCTCCACGAATTTCTTGGCCACTACCCGATAGTCATAGTTCTCCACTGCGCGTTTTCTTCCCTCTTGCCCCATTTTCTTCCTGAACTCGACGTCTTGCATTAAATCCATCAGGCAATTTGCGATATCATGCACACTGGCGCGATAATCGTCCATTCGCACTCCGGATGCATGAGCACAGTCCGGCCCATCCACAAGGTTTCGTCATCCGGGTGGGCGACAATCACAGCGCACCGATCACCCGTCTGCATACACACCTCACTGCCTACTTGACAACTCTTTCTGAGAACAGAACACAGCATATTCTGTCGATTCTCTCCTTAACAGGGCTCGGTGGCAAGTGACGCCACCATGAACGTTCTGTTCAACCACCTGTAGCTTCTTTGTTTTCAGCCCTGTTTCCACGATACGGCCCCAACTGACTATGATTGACGTCAGACACCTCTGAGCTTCACTCATGCAGGCCGACTATTAGTAAAAGAACGTCGATCAGAAACAGCAACACGATGGTCCCTTCCAACACGACCATCCAGAAGTTGATCCAGTCCTGATGCAGGAGCTGGTAGAGTTCAGCGAGGGTCTTGAGTTTTACGGTGATGACGTTGTGCCAGTCGGCCAAATGAAATCGGTTGAACAACGCCTGGTAGATCCTCGCAAGGTGCCAATCACCAAAGAACTTTGTCGTGTTCAGAAGCTCATCACTGAGTCGAGCCAGATCCACCCTGATCTCGCGCAGGTGACGACGGACTTCGCGCCGCAGGGCAACAGCCCGCCGGTCCAGATCGCGATAGGCCCGTTCGAGCGAGGCATCCAGGACACGATCATACGCGCCCAGTTCGAGGAGTTGGACATTGGCCAACTCAACAACGTGCAGGATTTCATCAAGGCTGTCCCGATCACTCACCACCAAAGCCGCGTCCCAGTCCACAACCACCAAGTCGCTGTCATAGTACGTCAGATACCGCTCGGTGGATTCTGTAATCTCCTGGCCAGACAATCGGGCGGCATTCGGTTCTTGGGACAGCAGCGCGCCGATCTGTCGGCGATTTACCAAAAGCCAGTCTTCCGCACGGTCGCCGCCCCTATCCACGATAGGAATGTCATAGATGCAGAAGACGGTGTAGGTCTCTGCCTTGCCCAATTGTGACGCAGGACGGATGCAGAATGGCTCGAGTTCCTTTCGGCTTTCGTCCGCCAGATCATGAACCTCCCCATCCAGGCTCTTATCACCAAGCCTGAGTTCGTAGAATGAGACAAGGTCCTGGAGCCTGTTGACCTCGAACGGAACTCGCACTTGAATGCTGATAGCACCAATGCTGAAGACCTTGACCGTCCGTGATATGGGCACGAGTCCTTGAGGAGTCTCCTTCTCGATCGCCGGCAGAGAAACCACATCCGGCCGGTAGAAAAACCACTGCTCAGGACTGCGCCTGCTCGCACCAACAGAGTATTCCTCTGCGGGCTGGCCAAGTAGCCCCTGAAGCCGTTCTCGCTTCATATCATGGGCGACGTCATATGCGTAGATATACACGACTTCGCCGCGAAGCAGCCAGCCGCTATCTGGCTCGTTGCTGAGGACTCGTTCCGATTGTGTTCTCACGACTGTGACTCCTCAACTGTTTTTTTTACAACCCCGAGCGCACCTCATTCGGACTTTTGCCAAACCGCCGAATCGGATCCCACATCCTCTGGAAACCGATCCTATATTCGTGGAGACGATGCAATAGAGCCTTAGATGCTCCCAAGGCGATACCTCCACATACATGTTCTGCGTACATACAGTCGATCTCTACAGCGCTTCTATCCGAAGCAGACAGAACGTCAGGTCTCTTTGACACGGACAGCACTGATAACCTCGGCTGCTTGAGTAACAAGCTCGTTCTGTGCAGTTCCATTTTCCCAGGGCGTCGCACGCCTTATCTTATGAAATACGCAAGGACGTTCTCTTTTGAATCGCACCCCTCTGCCTGTTAGAAGGCGCTTCTGTTCTTGAAGGAAGTCAACATGCTGCAAAACCGCCCACGCGCTATTCTGCCACCGCATTTGATATCCCCTCTGATGAGCCTGCCTCTCTATTTGGAGGCGCCTGTCACAGTGGAAAACCAGGTAGTCGAGAGCTTCGGCGATTTGGTCAGGTTCTGCCGGATCCACCAGAATGCCTCTCGCATGGCGCCCGATGACCACACCGGGAGGACAACGTCTGTTGGAGTGGATCAACTCGAGGGCGTACTTGAATTTCGTGGAAACAGCCACCCTTCCCGAACCGAGCGTGTCGGCGAGAATCCCGCTCGATATTTGCTGCATATTGAGGTAGGGTAACAGCATGGCATTGGTGGCCGCGTAGAGTCTGAGCAAAGTGACCTCGTCCAGAAAAGTATCCAGAAAGACCACGTCGTGTTCTGCGTAGTCAACAGCTCGAAGATTCTTGACGTTGCACCATCTCAGACCTGTTCTGTCCAATGCGCCCTCGAGGAGGGCCTTATACTCACGATAAGGTCCACCACCTTCCACTCTCATGAACTCCGGATGACACCTTCCGGCAACAAGATAGATAATCTGTCTTCTCTGGCTTTCCGTGAGCGAAGTGTTCAAAAATCGACCATACCCTTCGATCGCATACTGAATGCCTTTGTCGGGTGAGAGCATCCCAACAGTGGTAGCTAAAAAGAATCCCTTTAATCCGAGTGAATCCTTGATGACTAATCGGTCATGCTGGGACGGGTGTTCCATCCGGATGCCGTGATCGATGTGCTTGAGCTTGTTGCGCTCGATGCCATAGATTCTGGCCAGCGTCTCAATCGCGTTCTCCGTTGTAACGACTAATCCGTCACTACAGCGAGCGAGCTGGTGAATGGTCTCCTTCTGATGCTCGTCGGGATCATCCAGTACGGTATGCAAGTACACCAGTCTTGTCAGGCCGGCCTCGCCACAGGCCCTGGCAAGATTCACGAAATTGCTGCCCTCTCCATCGTGACCTTGGGGGTCTGGGTCGAGTCCGTACTCATGTTGCAGCAATATGATCGTCGGGTGCTGTGCTTCATGTGCTCTGGCGACAACCGCTCTGGTTGCATCCGCCCAGGATTCCGGGTCGTACTGGTTGATCACGATGTCAACGGGCAGGTTG
>SMTZ1_10008152_pt1 | contig 10472 bp, 8 predicted proteins | sample DeeMarSWOR136_30_FD_25667 | JGI IMG/M metagenome (IMG submission 25667) | reverse complement strand
ATGGGATTTGATGTCACCTATGTGAGGAATTTTACGGATGTTGACGACAGGATTATCGAAAAGGCCAGGGAGACCGGAGCGGATAGCGCATTAGTGGCTAATGAATACATTGATGCCTTCTATGAAGACATGGACAGGCTGGGTCTCCTGAGACCGGATAAAGAGCCAAGGGCGACTGCACATATCAATGACATGATAGAGATGATAAAGATACTGATAGACAAGGGGATTGCCTATATCGAAGGCACTGATGTCTTTTACTCGGTTGAAAAATTCCCGGAATACGGGATGCTTTCCGGAAGGCGCCTGGAAGACATGAAGGCCGGAAGCAGGGTTGCGGTTGATGAAAGAAAAAGGCATCCCCTGGATTTCGCGCTATGGAAGGCCGCCAAGCCAGGAGAACCTCAATGGGACAGCCCCTGGGGGCCCGGACGACCGGGATGGCACATAGAATGCTCGGTCATGAGCAACTTTTATCTCGGCCCCACCTTTGATATACATGGCGGCGGCATGGACCTCCTCTTCCCACATCACGAGAACGAGAGGGCACAGTCCATGGCGGCCTATGACGGTTCCGGGTTTGCCCGTTTCTGGGTCCATAACGGTTTCGTTACCGTTGAGTCAGAAAAAATGTCAAAATCACTGGGCAACTTCATCACTATCCGTGACGCCCTGAAGGAATATCCGGCCGAGGTCCTGCGCCTCTTCCTCCTTTCCAAGCATTACAGGAGCCCTCTGGATTTTTCTAGAAAGGATGTCCTTGATATGCAGTCAGGACTTATAAGGATCTACAGGAGTCTTCAAAGGCTTGAAACGTTTATCGGCACATATGGTAGCAAAGATAAAACATCAGGCCCGGACCTCATCAAGGATGAACAGGAGGACAGTTTCCTGGGACAGTTCATCAGCACCATGGATGACGATCTTAACACGGCCGGCGCCATAGGTCTTATTTTTGAAAAAGTCAAGGAAATGAACAGGATCTTGGATGCATACCAGGCCAGACCCGATGACTCCGCCCTTACCCTCCTGAAGAACGAGAGGGAAAATCTTATAAAGGCGGCCCGAGTTCTCGGGCTACTGGAAGATAATCCAGAGGTATTTTTCGGTAAAATATCTCAAACTCCTGATATTGATCCTGAAGAGGTCGAGAAGATGATAAGGGAGAGGTCCGAGGCCAGGGCCCGCAAGGACTGGGTAATGGCGGATTCCATAAGGGACCGGCTTCAGGAGATGGGCATTGTGCTGGAAGACAGCCCTCAGGGGACGATTTGGAGAAGGATGATACCTTAGGCTTATTGATAGCTTTGGCAGTAATATCCTCTTCTATTACTTAGCATGCAGGCGCAAGGTGTACGGTATGAGGTTTAAGGTGTATGGTATAATGTACATGGTCTATAATATATGCTCCTGCCGTAAACCTTATACCCTAAACTTTATACCATACTTTATCCTATGTTTAAGATTGTAACCGACCTCAAACCATGCGGGGACCAGCCCCATGCTATTAAAGACCTTTCAAGGGGGATAAAAAAGGGTTTTAAACATCAGGTCCTGTTAGGCGTGACCGGCTCCGGAAAGACCTTTACCATGGCCCATGTCATAGAGGCCAGCCAGAAACCCACACTGATTATCGCCCCTAACAAAACCCTGGCGGCACAGCTGTATGGTGAGCTGAAGAATTTCTTTCCCAACAACGCTGTTGAATACTTCGTGAGCTACTACGACTACTACCAGCCCGAGGCCTACATACCCCAGTCTGACACATATATCCAGAAGGATTCCAGTATCAATGAAAATATCGACAAGATGAGACATTCGGCCACCAGATCTTTGCTCGACAGGGATGACGTCATTATCGTGGCAAGCGTCTCATGTATCTACGGCCTTGGCTCGCCGGAGGCATATCATAACATGCTTCTCTACGCTGAAAGGGGAGCAACCATGTCAAGGGAGGAGGCCATAAAGAGGCTTGTCGATATACATTACGAACGTGGAGACTACGATTTCTTCAGGGGCAGGTTTCGCGTAAGGGGCGACATCCTTGACATCTACCCTGCCCACGAGGAGGATAGGGCAATCCGCATCAATTTTTTCGGTGATGAGATCGAGACCATACAGGAGATCGATCCCCTTCTCGGAAAGGTCACCAGGGAACTGAATCGCGTCACCATTTACCCTGCCACACATTATGTTACAACCACAGAGATACGCGAAAAGGCAATGCAAGGAATAAGGGAGGAGCTTAAGGAGAGGATAGAGTTTTTCCGTTCTCAGGATAAATATATAGAGGCCCAGAGGATCGAGGAAAGGACCCTCTTTGATCTGGAGATGATGATAGAGATGGGTTACTGCCATGGTATTGAGAACTATTCAAGACACCTAACAGGAAGGTCTCCGGGCGAACCTCCTCCGACACTGCTTGACTATTTCCCCAGAGACTGTCTGGTTATAATAGATGAAAGCCATATCACTGTTCCGCAGTTGAACGGGATGTACAACGGGGATCGCTCCAGGAAGGAAACCCTCGTGGAATACGGCTTCCGTCTCCCTTCGGCCCTTGATAACAGACCATTGAAATTCGAGGAATTTGAGGCCAAAAGAAAACAGACCATCTATGTCTCCGCAACACCCGGTCCTTATGAACTTGAGGTCGCTGAGGCGATTACCGAACAGGTCATAAGGCCCACGGGACTTACTGACCCGCAGATGTTCATCTCACCCGCTGCCGACCAGGTTGATGATCTCCTCATAAGGATAAGGGATAGGGTCGAAAAGAATGAACGGGTCCTTGTCACGACCCTTACCAAGAGGATGGCGGAAGACCTTTCAGAGTATTACGCAGACCTTGGAGTTAAGGTCCAGTACCTGCACTCGGATGTCAAGACCATTGAGCGGATGAGGATCATCAGGGATCTCAGGCTCGGCAACTTTGATGTCCTGATCGGTATAAATCTGCTCAGGGAAGGGCTCGACTTGCCCGAGGTCTCCCTTGTGGCCATACTTGATGCGGATAAGGAGGGGTTTCTTCGTTCAGACAGGTCACTTATACAGACAAGCGGAAGGGCCGCAAGAAATATCCATGGCGAGGTTGTGCTGTATGCTGACCAGATTACCGGCTCCATGAAAAGGGCCATTGATGAGAGTAACCGACGCCGCAAGATACAGCTTGACTATAACGTGGAAAATAATATCACCCCCGAATCGATCCAGAAGAACATAGATGATATCCTGGGCTCCTCCTATGAGGCGGATTACGTGACCGTCCCCATAGCGGCTGAAAAGGCCGGGAAATACCTTGCTCCGGATATTATACGCGACATGATAAAGGATATAGAAAAGGAGATGAAGGAGGCGGCTGCCAGGTTGGAGTTTGAAAAGGCCGCTCACCTGAGGGATGAGATCAAGGCGCTCAGAAAAGAGGAACTTGAAATACGGACATGGTCGGCTGAGTGAACTCTCCTTGCCTTAAAAGGCTTGGCTTCTCGATTGACATTATTTTATAAGACCTTTGAATAGGTCCCTTTTCCGTCATTCCCCGGCTTGACCGGGGAATCCAGTGTTTTCAAGGACTTTCTGGATTCCGGATCAAGTCCGGAATGACAGAAAAAGGAATTATGTGGATTATATCAAGTTATCTAAGCCGTTCATTATAGATCAGCATCCGTGAAGGGACCTGAGCTTGAGGATGCCGCAGACCTTATCGCCTATCGAGAGATTGAGTGTCCTGAGATATTCCATGGTAATCTCCACATCTATCTCCTCGACCCCGACCGTTAGGCGTATCATGGCCATTCCATCGGCCTCTGTTATATTCTTGATCCTTCCCTGAAACCTGTTTACCGGCGGGCCCGGAGGCTCAAGGTCTGAAATAAATATATCTCCCGGCCTGATAGCGACCCGATTGAAATCCCTGCCTTCATCAGGGACAAAGAACCGGAGACCCGCCCATTCAACCTCTATCAATCCGTTTCCGGTCTCTTTTTGATTGCACACATTAAGTATATTGGGTTGTTCAAGGAAGGACCCCTCTCCCAATTCTGTTTTAAGCCATAGATCATCAGGCCTCACAACATGGACCAGCCTCCCATCCTTGAGCACGCCTATCCTGTCCGCCATCTCCCGCGCCTCTTTCATGTTGTGTGTCACGAACAGGGCGTTAAAGCCGAGCATCCTTTGAAGGCGTTTAAACTCCAGGCGCAGATATCTTGCCACACGAAAGTCGAGGCTGCTGAAGGGTTCATCCAGGAGCAGGATGCCCGGAGAACTCGCCAGGGCCCTTGCCAGCGCTACCCTCTGCTGTTCGCCCCCGCTCAGTTCATGAGGAAACCGTTTTGCCAGCGCAGATATCCCCATAAGCCGCAGCAGTTCCGCCGCCCGTTCGGTCTTCTGTCTCTTGCCCGTGATATCTCTTCCCATGGCAATGGTGAGGTTCCTTTCCACTGTGAGGTGGGGGAAGAGAAGCAGGTCCTGGAACAGATACCCCATGTGGCGTTTGTAAGGAGGGACCCTGTCCAGTGAATCGTCGCCAGAGAATATCTGCCCTTTATATGGTGTAAGGCCCGCCAGCACCTGTAACAGGGTTGTCTTGCCGGCGCCTGACGGCCCGACCAGAGCGAATATCTCCCCTTCATTGATCTCAAATGAAACGTCCTTCAGGATCATGTTACGGACGTTTATGAGTGATATAACCGCCATTATCCCACCTCTTTCATCGACAGCTCAGATCTTTGATTATTTCCGATCTGTTTGAGTATGAGGAGGATAATAAATCCGACTGCGATCAGGATCAGGGCGCAGGAAAGGGCAATGCCAATCTCACCGCTTGATATGTTAAGAAAAACGGCGATCGGGAGGGTCTCTGTCTTCATCCTCGTTGAGCCGGCTACCATCAGGGTGGCTCCGAACTCGCCGATCGCCCTTGCCCATGCAAGCACGATCCCGGACAGTATCCCCTGTCTCGCCATCGGAAGTGTTATCCTGAAAAATGTCCTCAAGGGACTGAGGCCAAGGGTCTGTGCAGCCCATTCATATCGTGGGCTTACCTCTTCAAATGCGGCCTTGCATGTCCTTGCGATGATAGGTGCCGCGATAAATGCCTGTGCCAGCACCGCGCCCCATGGAGAAAATATAAGGTTAATCCCAACCCTTGCGAGATGCCTTCCCAGGAAGGTCTGACCAAAAAGAAATAGCAGACCTACGCCTGCAACAAGCGGGGTCATGACAAGGGGTATGTCAAGGAGTGTATCGAGTATGGCCTTGCCCCTGAAGGACTGCCTTGCGAGGATATACCCGGAGGGAAGACCCAGTACCAGGGCAATAGCTATCGCCGCGAGCGAGGTCAACAGGCTCAGGCGGAGGGCGAAGAGGACCTCTGCTGAAGATAGGGCGTACCAGAGTTCCCTGAACGAAAGACGAAAGACAAGTGCAAAGATAACCCCCGCCACAAGAAGGGCCATAAGGAAAAGGGCTATGAAACAGAGGCGATGCAGTCCTTTCATCTCAGATACCCCTTCTACCTCTCTCCTTCTCCAAGAGGAAGGAAACCAAACTGCCGGAAGATGTCTATGGCCTTCGCGCTGCTCATGAAATCTCTAAACTGGATTGCCTCAGGCCTGGAAGCGGCATCTTTCAAGAGGGCGATAGCTATAACCTCGGTTACAATATATTTATCCGGTATGGGGATAATCCTTATCCTGTCTTTGTATTGGATAGCGTCAGCCCGGCCGATAATTGATGCGTCCGCGTCTCCTTGTGCCACATAAAGGGCGAGCTGTTTTACCGTGGCCCCCTGGACGACCACGTTCTTCAAGATCTCCTGCTTCATCCCGGATTTTTCTAAAATCTCCGTGGCGATCCTGCCGTATGCCATAGCCTCCGGATCCCCCAGTGCAAGACGCACCCCCGGCCGCGCCAGATCCTCAAATGATCTGATCAGTTGCTCCCTATCGCGATTCACGCCTATTACAGGTGTATTAGATACGATCCCGCGAAAGGAATCTACCATGCCTTCCTTTTCAAGTGCCCGGATATAATATAAGGAAGGGGACAGAAAGAGGTCTCCCCTGCCTGAGGCAATAACGCGGGCAATCAGGTGTCCGCTTCCGGCATAGTCCACAAACACCCTATTGCCGATCTCTTTCTGGAACATATCAACCAGTTGGTCAACAGGCTGCCTAAGACCGGCGCCCGCAAAAAGATGAATATCTTCAGCCCGGATCTCCTGCACTGGCCATGTCAATGACATTAGTAACAGGAAAGATATAAATAAATTATGGTGTTTCATGACAGCCTATTTACCAGATATCCTGAAAAAAGCAAACATTAATCCTGCCTTGATTGAACCGGGAGTGCTGATTAAAATGTAAATCGAAGTATATTTATAGATTTAACCCTAATGGGTGATCCTATTGTTAAATTATGACACGTCACATTATTGTCTAAAGTTTTATGCCTTATATATCTTATTTTCTTTTTGTTGATCTTCTAGAAAAAAACTTTTATATTCCCCCAATCAAAAAACGATCTTTTTTAAGAATATTTCAGGGCATTCCTGTAATAATTTAGGTAATTTACAATGAATGTTAATCAAAACAATTCTCGAATAAAGAGTTCACGGATCTTTTTGGCTATTGGTCTCCTTGCTTTAATGGCTATTGGTGTATATGGCTATTGGTATATCTATATGAGAGGGATCGTTTATTCTGATGATGCACGCTTTGGCGGCCACCTTGTGGATATCTCTCCGGAGATTGGCGGAACCCTCATAGATCTATCGGTAAAGGCAGGTGATCATGTTACAAAAGGCCAAAAACTATTTCAAATCGATCCAGCCTTCCCTCAATCCGCTTTGACAGAAGCCCTGGCTAAACTGGAAACCGACAAAGGCAAACTGGAGGTGGCTAAAGCTCGATATGAGCGGGCGTTGAAAGGATATAGGGTTGAAGAGATCATGGCTGCAGAAGCAACCCTCGATCGGTTTAAGGCAGAGGAACAGCTTGCAGAACTAGAATACAAGCGTATAAGCAATTTAGGCCAGAAAGGGGCAGCCAGCCAGGATCAGATAGACCGCAGCAAATCCAACCTAGACTCTGTGACTCATGCCCGGGAAACCGCGTTGCATAATCTCACTTTACTTCAGAAAGGCACCCGCAAAGAAGATATAAATGCAGCCAAGGCCGATCTGGAAACGGCTAAGGGACAGGTAGCAGAATCGCAAGCTGCTGTAGAAAAGGCACAGCTGACCCTTGAACGCACCTCTGCTTATGCCCCATTTGACGGCTGGATTGTCAGGCGTTGGCTTGATCCAGGCGTAATTTTGACCGCAGGCCGTCCTGTGCTGACTATCTTTGATCCCAGCACATTGCTTGTTGAGGCCAATATTGAGGAGAAGAACCTCAATTCAATAGCCATTGGAGATGAGGTCGATATCAAGATAGACGCCTTTCCAAAATTAAAACTCAAGGGTCATGTGACCAAGATATTGCGTGCAACAAATTCGGAATTCAGTCTGATCCCTGCTGAAGGCTCCTCCGGTACATTCATAAAAGTTACCCAGAGGGTACCTATCAGGATTGCCGTAAAGACCCCTGACGATATTCCACTGGGCCCCGGCCTTTCAGTTGAAATAAGAATCCATATAGGAAGCAGTCCCGATTAAAGTTAAGACTATGACCAAATCCAATACCTCTACACTTTATCGATGGGGGGTGCTGGGCATTATCATGCTCGGCACCTTTATGGCCATCCTTGATTCCAGCATAGTCAATATTGCTTTGCCCCATATGATAAGCGCCTTCGGCGTGACCCGCGATAAGATCGAATGGGTAACAACCGGCTTTATGATCGCCTCTGCCTCAATAATGCCGATAGTAGGTTGGCTGACAGTCAAGCTGGGCTATAAAAAGTTATATCTTAGCTCGCTTTTTATTTTTACATTAGCATCCGGTCTGTGTGCATTATCCTGGAGTTTTGAATCCCTGGTATTTTACCGCGTGATTCAGGCATTGGGGATGGGAGCGATTCAACCTGTTGGAATGGCCTTTGTGGCGGAACTTTTTGAACCGGAGGAACGCGGCAAGGCCCTTGGCATATGGGGAACCGGGATCATGGCCGCGCCCGCATTGGGACCGACATTGGGGGGCTACCTTACAGACCATTTTTCATGGCGAAGCATTTTCAGCGTTAACCTGCCTATCGGAATGGCAACCTTCATTCTTGGTCTTTTAATCATGCGTGAAGTATATCCCAGCAACAGAGAGCGTACCCTTGATATATGGGGTTACATATTCCTTGTCATGGCACTTGTTGCAGGGCTCACCGCCTTATCAAATGGTCAGGATGAAGGTTGGAATTCGACCTATATCCATGTTTGTACGGCCTTTACGGTTGTCGGTCTGGTCATGTTTCTCGGCATTGAACTGGCTGTAAGACACCCGTTATTGGACCTGCGCCTGTTTTTAATACGCAACTATTCACTCAGCATGATCCTTGGTATATTCAGAGCCATAGGTCTGTTCGGAAGCGTATTTCTATTTCCTATCTTCCTGCAAAATCTGATGGGATTCACCTCGATCCAAGCCGGTATACGAATGATTCCGGGTGCATTAGCAGTAGGAATAACCATGCCCATTGCTGGATGGCTGGCCGATCGTTATAGCCCCGCAATCCTTGGCACATGTGGGATTATCATGACCGGCTTCTCATTATTTCAATTCGGACAGCTTGACCCCCTCTCCGGACTACCAATGATTATTATGCCTCAGATTTATCGAGGCATTGGTCTGGCATTTATGATGGCTCCATTGATCACGGCAGCAATTAATGCCGTGCCCAAGCATGAAATCCCAACTGCCTCCAGCTTTCTCAATATCTCTCAGAATGTCGGCGGCGCGATGGGCATCGCGCTACTGAATAACTTTGTTACCAACTCGATCCATCAACATGCCGTGCGTATAGGAGAAAACTTACCTGCGCAGTCCGTATATTTTTGGCGCCTTATGGGTAAGGCATCCCAGGTAGTAGTTCATCATATACAGGGTATGTTGCTTACAACCCAAACTCTGGCAGATTATAGTGCGGTCCAGGAGATCTATAGCAAGGCCCAGGTGCTGGGATATGAAAATGGTTTTGTCTTTGGCGGTATTATTGTCATCTGTTCGATACCTCTATGTTTATTATTGAAATCTCCACCGCATAAACAGACCGAGGAATCATAGCTGATGATATTAATTAATTATTCAATATATAAGGTACGGGATAAGAAACCTATTGAAGTCTATCTGCCCTTTTTACAGAACCTCTCCCTGCTTATCAGCTAGTCCCTCCCTGGCAATCCAGCAGTGCTCCTTATATTGGTCTTTAATATTGTTAATTCTTTCCAGCATATATACGCCGAAGTATCCGCTTTAATATCACTCGAATCCGCGTGAGAGGGGTAATTCTTCCGCCTTCAAGGCGAACTCTAAGCTGGATATATAATTTGGACAGTGAGCGTAGCGTGATCTTAAACAGGTCATCCCGGCCTTCGGTCATGCCTCGGCAAATATGGTGGTGGCAGCCTATTGCTACGGTTTGAACAGGCACAAGCATCTGGATCTTCGAAAGATCGCCAATATCCAGCCTTTTATCCGATGATTCAATCTGCATCGCGGCAGCCCGCACGTCATGCCTGTCCCTCGAATATTCTTCGTAGCGCATGTCTATGAGCTTTTCCCACTGCTTAATGTATTCAGTCTCCACACCCAGGCTCTTTAAGTAATCCAGGTGTGCTTCGGGGATCTTTTTATTCAGGGCAGATAGATAACCGCGTAATTCTGCCGCAACCCTGAGATCCGGCGCCTCGAGTATAAGCATGATGAGGATGATGGACGCTACAACAAGTTCATTAAAAATCCTGTCCTGCTCTGTCTGACTCATCTGGTTAAAGCCCGCTGACCGACGAAATTTTCTGTCTTGAAATAACTGAAACGCGGAAAGGTTTGCGACCTGTAACAGAGCTCTGGCGGTCTCATAAGCCATCTGGTCAAGTGATTCAATTTGCTGTCTATTCATTTCTCACCGTTCTTCCAAGTTTAATTTACATTGAGACCATTAAGGTTAGGAAACCTTTGAATAATTACTTTTTACGTCATTCCGGATTTGATCCGGAATCTAGAAAGTCCTTGAAACCACTGGATCCCCCGGTCAAGCCGGGGGATAACGATATTACAGCTTTTGCATCGTTTTGCAAAGGTCTCGGTTAGGAAGCTGTTATCTTTAGTCGAGATGTCCAAGAGGTTGCTTAAGAACATGACAGCATGACTATTTTACAGCGTGTGGCAATCTTTACAGGCCCTAAAAGGCGCATCTGCAGACCCCCATTGGCTTTCTATTTTTCGATGACATCCAATGCAGTTTTTATGGAAGACCGTTTTAAGCTTTTTAACCTCGCCCTTGCTTTCACATGGATCATGGCATTCAATGCATTTATT
>SMTZ1_10008151_pt1 | contig 10472 bp, 6 predicted proteins | sample DeeMarSWOR136_30_FD_25667 | JGI IMG/M metagenome (IMG submission 25667) | reverse complement strand
GTATAGGGTCTTTGAGGATGTCTTGCCAATTGTACACGCTGCCACCGCGTAAGTTTAGAATAGATATCTCTGCGAACTTTTTGCGCCTTCTTTTCGAGTTTTGTTATTTCTTCGCTAACTTCGAGATCCTCATTTAAAGAATAATCTTTCATTTCCTGGATTTTCTTTTCCAGCTCGATAAGCGGGCGTTCAAATTCTAAAACATATTTTTCCATAACTAGATCTTAAAAATAGATTTTATAATAATTTCAATATCTAATATAAAAGAATAATTTTTTAAATAGTATAAATTATAACGTTCGCAATCAATATCTGCTAATGCAGTTCGTTTATTTATTTGATAAAGCCCGGTCAATCCTGGCTTTAATTCAATACAAAGGTTAGATTTCTCATTGTTGTTTACTTCAAAAATTTCCGAACCAACTATGCTTAATTTCCCTGCCAATACTGACCATAAATAAGGTAACTTTCTTTGCCTGGTCGTCAAATTGGCATCTGAAAATTCAGAAATAGTAACCTGTTGTGAATTTAAAGTATAGATATGCTTTTTTTCCAGTTTTATACGTTTTATCAATGTTAAGAATAAAATTTCAGGCAAAAAAACAGCTAATGCAAAAAGAGAGAACATAACATCAAAAATTCGTTTCAAATAAATATTAATCGGCTGATTTAGTTTATAATCAATATCCATCAGTGGTAAATCGCCGATATATTCAATCGATGCCTTTCCAATAATCACATCCATGCTAGTGGGGATGAGCTTAAAAATGATACCTCGTTGTTTCGTGTGCGCAATGATTTCAAGAATTTGATCATACGATATTTTTTCGGTCGAGAAAATGACTTCCTGTGCCCGGGTCTGTTTGATAATAGCATCTAAATATTTTAAATCTCCTAAACGAGGCACTACCCTATATTTTTCATTAAATGAATCTGTTTCAGGAGACACCACTCCACAAATTTCATATCCTGTATCCAGACGTTCTTTTAATTTAGCTGCAATTCTCTGGCCCGATTCAACTGGGGCAACAATCAACGTGCGACGACCTAACCATGTGCGACCCGGCAAATTTTTGAATGGAAAAATCCTGCGCCAGGATAAAATTTTCAATCCGAAACGCCAGCCTCCTAAAAGCAGGATATTTAATGTTCCCGAGATCAATACGACCGCTCTTGAAAAAGCATATTGATTGAAAAAAAAAGTTAACGACGCGTTCAAAATTAATCCGATGAGTATGCCATAAATCGTTCGTAAAGTTGAAAACTTGGTTCTACCATAACTTCCAACTATCATTAAACATAGCAACCAGATGGAAGTATAAACAGCCATCACAATCAAATAGGCTCGTAAATGAGCTAGATTGTGAAATCTAATCAAGATCCCAAAAATCATTGAAAGATTTAATAAAACAAAATCAATCAAACCAGGCAGAACCCAAATGAAAAATTTACCTAAAAATGTAAGGCTGGCTCGCAACGAGATCCCCAACATTAAAAGCCATTGTGGGACATGCAAATATCGGTGGTGATAATGCTTTTCCACAAAAAGCTTCATCGCCCGATAAAACTGGAGAATCAAATCAATATCGCTCTTTTTGGAACTTTCTCCCTTAAAATGGATGATTTTGGTCTTTGGCACGTAATAAATTTTCCAGCCAGCTTCCCTGATCCGAAAACACCAATCCAGGTCTTCTCCATACATGAAAAACGATTCGTCCAGGTACCCCACATCATCCACTACTTCTCGTCGAACGAACATGAATGAGCCAGATATGGCTTCCACCTCATAAGTTTCATCAGGATTGAGATAGGTTAAATTATACCGACCAAATAATTTGCTATTGGGAAGGAGCTTACTGAGTCCAATAATTTTGGTGAATGCCACCCATGGTGTGGGAAAACTGCGTCGGCAGGCAAGTTGTAAGCTCCCATCAGGATTCATAATCTTACAGCCTACCATACCGCAATCCGGCTGTTTTTTAAAAAAATCAAGTATGACAGAGAACGAATCTTCCTGAACGATTGTATCAGGATTGATTAATAAAATATAGTCACCTTGTGCCTGTTTAATCGCTTGATTGTTCGCCGCAGCAAAGCCTCTATTTTCAGTATTGGCAATAAGGTCAATCTCTGGAAATTTTCTCCGAATCAGTTCAACACTTCCGTCACTGGAAGCATTATCTACTATAAATAACTCATATTGAATAGCTTTGCAGGATTTTTTTATGGAAATAATCGATTGTTCTAAGAATTCTTTGACATTATAATTAACAATGATTATTGTCAGATCCATTTGAACATATTAAATTATCTATTCTTCAGAGATTTTAATTTCTTAAAAATGAATTCAAACTTACAAAAATTTTAATTAATTGTCAAGGTAAATTATTGAAAAGGTCGGAATAATAGGGGGGGCAGCCTTTATAAAGTATGCTGATCAAAACGTACCACGCAATTCTAAAGTGCACGGCACGTCAACTTTTCATTAGAAGCTTTCATCCTATTAACATAGTTAAATCTGCAAGAAACCATATCAAAGGTTTGGAAGCTTTGATAGCATACCTATGATCATTTCTTAAAAGTTCTATGCTACCATGATAGTTATGTCTAAGATGAAATTTTCAATATTATTGTTTGATCTAAAATATACTCTGATGTAAAAAATGTGTTATCGTCTCACGTCTGTCGTTTTACGTCTCACATTTGCAGTAAGCCGCGCTAAGCTTTATGATACCCGGTACCTTTTAGAATTGTAAACGCCCGATAAACTTGCTCCAACAAGATCAGTCGACTCATTTCATGTGTGAATGTCATGAAGGATAAACTTAATACTTTTGTAGCTGATTTTAATACCCTGTTATCTAAACCAAGCGTTCCCCCAATAATAAATGTAATTTTTCCCAATCCTTCATTCATCTTCATTTGAAGATATTCTGCAAATTCTTCAGAGGATATTTGTTCGCCAGTTCGATCAACTGCGATGACGTAGGAACCTTTTGGTATTTTATTCAAAATTCTGTTAGCTTCTTTTTGCTTGATAATCTGTCCAGACCTGGTTGAGACAATTTTTTCCTCTTTCACGACAATCCATTCCAATTGACAAAATCGTGCCAAATTCCGCTGAAATTCTTCTTCACCCAGTTGTAAAAATTTTTCTTTCGTTTTTCCGACAATTATTATACTTATTTTCATTAATGGTACTCTTGCCTGCTCTGAAGGGATCGGTAATCCCGATTCGATAAGCGTTTCCAGTGCGATAACAGACGTTATCCAGTAAATGAGAGATATTGTCCGCCTCATCTTCTACGGAAGAAATAAATAGAGCCAACGCACGTTGGTTGCAAAGAAGCGCAGCGGAATTGCAATCCGTCTTAATGTGCTTGTCGTGCATTTAGCTGTATGCTGAACTTTTTCAAACGGTAATCTTTCTATCTTCCCCGAGGAGAACTCGATATATCTCGCGCGCATCCCATTTAGGTTGGCCAGGGACTAAAGAAGAAGATTTTTGTACGAGAAGCGTACTCCCGTATCGAGATTTGATAGATTCTTCCTTTTTTTCTAAATTTTCGAGGCAGAACTTTACAGCATCCATTTGAGAAAAATTCGTATGTTCCCATAAAAAGAAGAGATCATTTAGCCTCAGACGGCGATCTTTCGGCACCCAGTCAACTGGAACAACGCATTTCCATAAATATCCGGAATAGACATCTGACAACTTGCTGGTTATTATATCGATCTTATGATCCAAATTGTCTTGGTCAAGCCAGAGACAATAGTCAAGCAGACCGCCGAAAAGTACTAACTGCTTGCACTCTAAACAAATTTCCCGATCGGAATCACAAGACCGACAAAAGTGTTGTCTTTTGCCCAAGAGACCTGTTACTTCCGCCTCAAGACATATTCCTCTTTCAGAAAATAGCTCTTGAAGCCTAATCGCAGTTTTTCGTGGAATAAAAACGGGCAATGAGTCTGCCTCATCACCTCCTCCGATTTGGGCGATAAAATGTTGTCGACTTGAAGAAATCTCCCAACGATCAAAATCCCAAGTAAAATCCCAGGAAGGGCCCCATGAATCAAATCCTGTGAAAAGCCATTCCTGGATTGCATCTCTCCACTGAATTGCATTAGAGGCATTATGATAAGTTTCTTTGATTCGATCCCACCAGCCACATGAAAGTAGTGCTGCTGGAAAAAGGGAACCGTTAACCGTTATCAAAGTAGGCTTATCTACACTGGCGCCTCTTATCAGTTTGTTTCTTAAATCACTTACATGAATCTTTTTTCCACCAGATAAATCCATTTTGCCAATTGGAGGATCAACCCAAATGCTGTGAGGGCTAGCTCGGCTAATTAAATAATTATTGATGTTACCAGCGATGGTAATTGTTTTAGAGTCAATCTCTTGTAGTGATATAGAAGTTCGCGAAGAGTTTTCGGTTGAAAATGATGATTTTTCCGCCGACATCGCTAAATGATTTTTGTCTGCTACTTTCCTGTCACCTGCCGTTACTCCACTAATATGGATATCTTCGACATTCGCATTTTGAACCCGTACTCCATCTCCATTTGATTGAATGTTATCAATGAGCAGTTTTTTCCCGGAAAGGACCTTTAAATCTACCCCAACAGATTTTGCATCTTGTGGTTGATGCACACGAATAATTTCAAGAAGTGTCTCAGCAAGATCCAACACTTGAGAATCATTTGCCGCTCCAGCTTCTTGAATATCCTCTCTGATAACTTCTTGTCTTGATTTTGACTTTGGATCTGACTCAAGGAGTTCAACATTAATTTTCTTCCAACGGCTCAGAATCAATGTTTTCAAAGCGTTATAGGCATCTTTGACTGCTGTTTCAGCTGTAGGCTTAAGTGCAGCCGCAGCTCCCGCAATCAAAGCAGAAACCAACGTAGTTATAGGTTCCATGGGTTACCTCTCCTATAGAATATTTGTACCATTTCATCTAGTTAGTTATAAGCTCAACGTTGAGCATCACTGGCAAAAGGGCTTAAATCAACATACCTTGACTTGTAAATGGATTGGGATAGTTTTGATACAACTTGAAATTCTTAGGTATAGAATGTGTATCATTCTTTTCTACATTAGTTTCAATACTGCTATGATGTAATTTCATAAAATCCCATATTTGTCATAATCAGGCCAGTCATGCATACAGCTTTCAATTTTATACAATACGACATCACCATTTCCAGACAAGCAAGCCCATTTTTTACCAATAATTCCATTTTTATTATATATCATATCCGGGATTGAACTGCAGTCATTGACACCGCGCCATATTGCCATGGCTGAATCTACATAAGGAACAACGATAATGCTGTCACGCTTTCCTTCATAAGGGCATATAGGATCACTTAAGCCATGGAAATGAATAATTGGAACAGGAAATTCAGGATTACAGTGCTCATACACCATTTGTCCTGAATTTACCGCTTATAATGGTAATAAATATTAACTTCTTAGTCTGTATAGGTAGTCTCCTTTAAGCAATTTTTTAATTGAACGTTTAATTAAGCACAGGAGTGTTTCAGTTATTTCTTTGATCTTTCCTCCCAAAGCACTTCGAAACGACTTTTTCAGTTTTGAGGTTGTCAAAAGTGAGGCGACTTTGGGAATGATGTAAGTGTTACGGGACCCTGTATCAAACAATGTCTAAACCTTTCGTCCATCAATATTTATCATCTGGCATATTCTTCCCATCAAAAGGCTCCTTTAAAATTTTATGATCAAAAAATGTAGAACGCTTTTCAACAAAAAAGCATCCCCATTATTCACTATTGACCTGTACAAATTCAATTTAATTTACAAGTCAATATATAAAAATTTTGTTTATTTGTCAATAAGTAATTTCATCGTGAATTTAATGAGCTGAAAGCTCTATGACCACCAAATCCTGATTTATTGAAGCTTCAAAAAATAAAAGGGAGAGAATCACGGACCCTCTCCCTTTGAGCTATAAGTAAATGAAATCTTGACGCCTGTCTACCGCAGGCAGGGATTAATTCCATTGCTACTTACTTGATCAACAGCATTTTATTCATCTTTGAAAATTTGCCCGCTTCAATTCGATAGAAATAGATCCCGGTGGAAACCGCTATACCATTGTTATCCCTGCCATCCCACTCAACGGCGTAATTTCCAGCCAATTGTTTTTTATTTACTAATGTTTTTACCTCCTGACCCCTCATGTTAAATAATCTCAGAGTCACCGCTACCTCTTTGGGCAAGGAATATTTAATGATGGTGGTTGGATTAAACGGATTGGGATAATTTTGTCCAAGAGAGAATTCATTGGGTGTGGCAGTATCAAATTTTTTAATTTCAGTGACAATATCGCCAACCAGGGCTAGAGAATAGGAAGAGCTATCCTGGATTGGATAATTATCATAGATTGTTACTCCCACAAAATACGTACCTGGTACAAGATCGGTTTTTTCAAATTCTTCATCCACAACGCCACCTCGATGATTGGAACCCCAAATTGTGATAGTATTTCCGACTATTTGCATCAGGTAAAAGTCCAGATCAGCAGTGAAATCATATAATTTAATTTTTATGCTGCCTGATTGTATTTTGAATTCATACAAATCTTCAATATCATCCTTAAACACAGAAAGGTAAATATCACCAACATCAGAAACCGAGATGTTTCCTTTTATTCCGGCTGGTGAGGGCGGGTAAATTTTCTGCGCTTCTGTTTCACTGTTATTCGGTTCTGTCTCTTCGACAAAATTCACGTCCAAACCGCCTCTCATTTCTAACAGCAGAGGCAAGTCTAATAGTGGCGTCTCAGGATCATTGGAATTTATGGTGAGGTTACCGTTATAAATTCCATTGAACAAGTCCTTAGCAGAGCACATTATCTTTACCATCTTCTCTTGTTCTGGTTTCAGTAAAAAATTAGTAGTGTCAATATCCACAATCCAATTGGTCTCGCTTGAAATATTTTGTACATATAAGGTTGCATCGCCAGTATTTTTTATAATAACTGCTACAGTATCTTCAAATCCGGATTGTTCTCCAGAAACAATTGGTAGCTGCGCGTAATCAGATGCATTTTCAGTCCATGATAAATCATTTTCCATTCGTTTACCTGGTCCTACATAAAAAAACAGTGAATCGGGCATCACAGAAATATCAGGTTTCAACGGATTTGGATTTGCTATAAGCGTATTCTCCCACCAGTAAATATCCTGACTGGCAGCACCAAGTATGTCAACATCTCCATCGTTGTCAAAATCATCTGCATGCACCGCACAAGCACTACTAACATAAGATTGTAAAATATGTTTGTCGAAGTTCTTTGATCCGAGGTTCTCATACCAACAAACATAATCATCAGTGTAAGAGACAGCGAGTATATCCACATCATCGTCATTGTCAAGGTCGGTTGCATAGAGCCAGCTAGGCCTACCGATTTCTGCATCGAGGGAGTCTTTTGTAAAATTTTGTAAACTATCATTCTCCCACCAGGCGATTTCATTACCGTATCTGTCAGCGCCCAGCACATCAACATCTCCGTCAGAATCGAGGTCTGTGGCAAAGACACCATAACCGAAAGACAAATTTCCGTAAATGATGTGTTTGCTAAAATTCTGTGTCCCATTATTTTCCCACCAGGCGATCTGTGAAGATCTCACGCCCACCACATCCATGTCACCATCGCTATCAATATCAGCCGCATAAACTCGACTGACACTCAAAAAATTACTGTCAACTATTTTCTTGGTGAAATTCTCAGAACCATCATTTTCCCACCAGACAATATCATTATCCAATTTTGATGCGCCAAGCACATCCATATCCCCATCATTATCTATGTCTACGCCTAAAACCGAAACCGACCTTTTGAAATCACCATCTATGAGATGCTTGGTAAAGGTGTCTGATTGGGTATTCTCCCACCATGCAATCTCATTTCCCTGGTATGATCCACCCAAAACATCAATATCGTCATCCCCATCCAGGTCTGTGGCATAAATCTTGTCAGCCATGTAAAAATCCGCATCGATAGTATGTTTATAGAAGCTGCCAGAACCAAGATCAAGATTTTCCCACCACGCTATTTCATTCAAATATAACGCGGCACCGAGCACATCCACATCGCCGTCACCATCAATATCTCCACTGATTATCGAGTTAACGCCTCTGACATTAGCGTCAACCGAATGTACCTTGAATTCCAGTAGCGAGAGATTTTGATTTTGATGCCACGCACTCTTTTCATTAGATCCTGAGTTAACTCCTTCTATTTTTGAATTATTAATAATGATTTGATCGCTGAAAGTGATTTGTGAATACAGATGAAAAATGGGAATTATCAAAAAAATAAAAAAAAGGCATTCTTTTTTCATGATAAGCTCCTCTACTATTTCAATGTTAACAGTTTTCATAGTAAAAGTTATCTATTGTAAGCCTGCTAATAATATATTGGTAGCCGCCCGATTCCACTTGTTTTTTATGTACAATAAAAGGCATTTAATTTTAAAATAGGAATTCACTCCTAATATCAGGAACTTTAAGATGTCCTATTTTCTTTAAGTTGTGGATTTTTGCAATTTTCATTAACATCAATATATAAAAATAATGGTAAAATGTCAATAACGAATTTTGAAGAATAACTCTCACTATACGGAATTCATAACCACCATACACTCATTTATTGAAGATTAAAAGATAAAAGGGAGAGAATCAATGATCCTCTCCCTCTGAAAAATATCATTTTTTAGATAAATAACCTTAATTATAAGGCATCAATGCAACCTTACTTGATTAGCAGCATTTTGTGCGTCCGAGTAAACTTGCCGGCTTCAATCCGATAAAAATAGATTCCGGTGGAAACGGCTATACCGTTGTTATCCCTGCCATCCCATTCAACTGAATAATTTCCAGCCAACTGCTTTTTGCTCACCAAAGTTTTTACTTCCTGGCCCCTCATGTTGAATAATTTAAGAGTAACCTCTTCGTCTTTGGGCAAGGAATATTTAATTGTTGTTGTTGGATTAAATGGATTGGGATAGTTCTGTTCAAGCCTGAATTTATCAGGGATAGTGGTATTTTCAGCTATATCGACACCGGTAGCTGGTCCGCGTTTATCATAATCCCAGGCGGAATAGAACAATGGATCGATGCTTCCGAACTGGGCTTGAATGGTGTACTGAGGTTGCGAGTCGTCAATATTTACAATATGATTGTTGCCAAACCCACCTTCATTGTCGCCACCTCCAATTCCGAATTTAAACTCCTGACCAATAATATTGGTCGGCCCATTGGTCTGAGTTGCCTTATCCTTATACATGGTAAATAGAATGGTGTAAATGCTATCGCCTTTCGCTCTATCCCCGTTCAAGCCGTCGTCACGCATTGCCTTATGGGGGATGGTCATGAGATGTCTGCCCCAATCACCGCCGGGGCTGCTCCACCCACCTGTTAAGGGACCATTGACGGCAACGCCCCAGGCTAAGACCGAATCAGGATGAGTGACATCGACAAATCCCTGGATATCTTCCAATATATCGCCTGCAAGAAGCTGATAAATCGCCGGTCGCACATCGCATTCGAGAGTGATCAGGATAGAATCCTGCGCAATGACCTGAACATTCCGGAATCGCGGCATGCGGCGTGGATCGGTAATACTGGATCCGGTGTCAGCGATGGTAATTACAGTTGAATCAGGAGTGAAGGCGCGTCGTTCTGCCACCGGATTGGATTTATCAGGAAATTGAAAATTGAAATAAACCTCTCGATATGAGGAACCCTTTATTTGAGAATAATATTGGTAATAAAGCTCGCGGCCCTTCATTGAATAAATGTAATGGTTTCCTTGATAAATGGTACCAGTACCCTGACGTCTAAGGTAGAGATCATATCGTTGCCTTGCTGTTTGATTAAAACCGGTTTGAACCTGAAGGGTATCGCCCAGGGTGAATCCCCGATCGGCAACCGCATTTCTCACGTCAACAATATAATAGACTCTAATCCGATCCGGATGTTCGGCTGGTCTTGGTCTCAGGTTATCAAACCACTTCCAATAGACTGTCGTGTCATTACCCGTCGTCGTTACATCATATTGGACATTGGGATTGTAGACCATATTATCCCATGGTTCATCTAAGGGATTACCTGTTCTATGGACAACAAATTTGAAACTTAATCCAGCCGTTGCGTATTCTTCTGGTACATGAATGGCGGCAGAGTAAAAAGCGCCAGCCACACCAGCGGCACCCTCTCTGTTCATCTGGTAGGTTTCGTCCCAGCTAATTTCGCCAGTTTTTTGATTGTCAGACTTATTTGCGCCTCGGATACCAACCACATGATTGTCTGGATTAAATTCTTCCCAACCGATCATGTTTACCCGAACATAGACAACAAAACTATTGGGCTGGGTTTGGTAGGGCTTCTCAAATTGCTCGCCAAGTGGGTCTTTCCAGCCATTGGCAAATTGAATTGGCAA
>SMTZ1_10027306_pt1 | contig 10474 bp, 8 predicted proteins | sample DeeMarSWOR136_30_FD_25667 | JGI IMG/M metagenome (IMG submission 25667) | reverse complement strand
CCGGGATCTTGAGCCTCTGTAAAAGCCAAACAGTGAAACACTAAAACCAAGGACAGGAAAGAAATAAAATTTGCTTTCATCGAATCCTCCCTTACCGCGAAACCTTCATCGTGGTTGTTGCGGTCTTGGACGGGTCACTCTCGGACGTCGCCCGAAGGGTCACCGTCGCTGACGGAGCCCCTCTATCCACATGTGAAACATAAACCGTAACCCGTTGAGATCCGCCGAACTCCACTGCGGCCAGGCAGTTGAGGAGTTGGGCAGTCCACCCTTTTCCCTCTACCGAAACCGAAAGCCGGTAAACATCTGAATTCAGGTAGGCACTGACGTCAGATGGATGCAGCGCCGGATCCGTCTCCGCTGCTTTGCCCGCGTTTTTCAGGGTGAAGGTGACCGGAGTGTGAGGGTGTCTCACCCTCTGCTTGGCCTTCGATTCCAGGGCCACGCCCTGCTCGTGCAGACCCGAGCCGTCCAGGGAGCGGACAGCCAGCGTGTAGCAAAGGATCCCATCTTTATTTTTCTCGACGCCGATCACGTAGAAGTGCAGCTGGTTAGGCGTATCTTCCCATTCAAACTGGCTGCCCGAGTTGAGCCCGGCGTGAAAAAGCGCATCGTTGAGCTGCCGGTAGTCGGCGATGGTCCGCATCACCTTTTCGCCGCTGGGCTTGATATAATCCACCATGTTGATATCTTCAGGGTGGGCGTCGATGACCCAGATGTAACTGTTGAAGGCGTTGGGACCGCCGTTCCTGCCTCGCAGGCTGTCTTTATTCTTGGCGATAAGAACTCCGTTATCAGGGGTGAACGAGTCATAGCCGATCCGCTGGACAACTTCCAGCGAATAAAAGTTATAGTTTGGGATCCCCGGGGAGAGAGGATTGACGGCCGGGTCATCCGGCGGGGTCCGGTCACCGGCGTCCTTGCCGTCGAGCCTGACGATGATGCCGGCAAAGGTGCCCGGGAGTGGATCCACTGCCCGCGCTGTAACCTCGGCCACAGCCAGACCGGATCGAGCCAGGCCATCCCTGTTCAGCCTCAGAAGCTGGGACTCGGTTATGAACCCGTTCTCCAGGCGGTTGCGCACCATCAGCCCTGCGGGCATTGCCGCACCTTGAGTCGGCGGCACCACCCAGCGCATGTGCGGTCCTCCCGGACCGTTAAAGCAACCCCGGTCCATCATGTCCCATGGACCAGCAGCGACTCTGCGGTAAGGTTTGACGTAGGGATTGTTGTTGAGGTCGGGAAGGCGGAATGCGTGATGACCGAGCTCGTGGGTGATGGTGCCGGAGTTTTCGCCCTGGCGCATGGAGGACAGCCCCCACTGCTGGGAGCCGGCCAGCCAGCTGGTCCATTCCACGTACCGGGTGGTGATCCAGCGGGGCATGTCCGGATTGGGGTTGCCCCATTCGGGCGGGATATCATCCCTGGCATTGAATTTCATCTCCCCAAATTCCTGCCAGACACCCGTTTCATCATAACTCGCGTAAATGCGCAGGACAGCATCATAATTCTTCCGTATGTCTTCCCCTGTGTCGGCTATCCAGATGGAGTCGCAATCCCGCTCCATGCGGCTGTTTGCTCGACTGCCGTCAGGGGTTTGGTCATTTTGGCCGTACTCGTTAAGGCCGTAGGCCCAGATGGGTTTCGGCATGCGGTAAGGGCCGAAAACATCGACCTCGGTGATACCGAACTTCCCCCGGGACTGCTCCATCCAATAGCCGTTAATGGTCTGGCCGTGATTGACCGCGCCTGGCTTCATGAAGAACTCGGCATAGAACTGGGGCACCTTCTCCCGCGCTACAGGATCGACCTGCGGGTTTCCGAAGGGGTCCGATCCCTTGGGGAGAGTAATCACAAAGGGCTGATCCGGAAAGTCGATAGCGACCACCGCCAGCCGAAACCCCCGTTCCGGCTTTAAGGAGGGATCTGCCCAATTTATCCCGGGGATGGGATGATAATCATCCCAGGTCATGAGGTCCTGGTCCTGGACCTTTTGGGGGTCGATAGGCGGCAGGGATTCGCCTCCACTTTCTCCCCGGTTATATGCTGTCGAGGTCAAGATCAAGAGGCAGATGAATGCGACACTCAGGATAAACGGGACTCGCTTTTTGTGTCTGGCCATTACTCCTCCTCATTCTGAAACGAAGATTTATTTTGCCTTACTTATTGCCTGGATGATAATGTTTTTTCCTCTTATCCTTAAAAGTATATTATTAAAAAAGAAAAAAAAAGAGTAAATCACGGAGAATTCAGAAAAAGTCAATCCGCATGGATGGATCAAAGAACTGGAAAAACGGTCTTTGAATCAGTTAATCGAAAAAAAGGATCGGCTGAGTTTCTCGGAAGCCTAACAGGGATCGAAAGACCTGAGTCAGTGGCGGTTGCAAGGGTTTGTATGGTACAGAATCCTGGGAATAGCTCAGAGTCGAATAATGGTCGAGAGTTCTTTTCTGCTGTCGTTAATCTTCGGCATATAATATGTGCTTATTCCCTTTTTTTCTCGCCTCCCGTGAAACTGCCGCTGCTCAAACTGGGCCAGACCTTATAGCTCACCAATTCTTTATCCCTGAAAACCACCCGAATGATGGCAAACTGTTCGGAAGCGTAATCTGCAGTCGCCACAGAGCTTCTCCCGGAGCCGTCGATCCTTCCTGCAGTTGCTGAGCTGGTGCCTATTTTTTTCAAAAAGAGCACCACGTCATACTTTCCTTTTAAAGCAAACACAGCTTGTATCTCTTTGCCGGAAAAACCCACACCCGGCCGATTATGCTTTTTTATCATGTCCTCACCTGGGTCTTCGGCTGCCCAGGCATCCAGAATTTCAAAGTCCCAGTTTTTTATCATCCTGAACACTTCATTCCAGCCTTTATTCAGCACTGTTTCAAGATCACTGTGGTATATTTTCGCCTGTCTGGCCTCAGGACTTATCACACAGCCCAGGTTAAGACATAAAAAGAGTATAAAAACCAGAACTTTGGCCCTCATCTATCCCTCCTTCTCCTTCGGAGGGCGAAAACTACTTCGGTTCTTCTCCTGTCAGCGGGTTCCTGAGTTTGATGGTGTGAACCTTGCCCAGCTTGTCCAAAGGTCCAGGCCACTTGTCACCGCCTGCGTTGCAGGGCTCGAAATCTCCGACGATCATAATCACGCATTTATCCGGATGGATGTACTTGTTGGCGACATCCTGGACTTTAGCCTTGGTCACCACCTTGATCTTGTCTCGGTAAGTCTTGTAGTAATCCATCGGCTTTCCGGTCATCTCAAGGTCAGCGAAAGTGGACATGGTGCTCTGCGGAGACTCGAAAGAATTGGAAAAGCTCTCCAGATAGTAATTGATCGCAGTTTCCATCTCGTCATCCGAAACAGGCTCTCTGCGAATGCGGTTGAACTCACCCAGGATCAGTGAGATCGCGTATCCGACTGTTGAGGATTTGGTCTGAACATAGCCGGAAAACATCCCCGGATATCCCCATATGTACCTGAACCGGCTGCCCTGGTTGTAGGACAGGCCTTCGTCCGACCGAACCTTGGTGGTGATACGTGAGGTAAAGCTTCCGCCGCCGAGGATGAAATTCATCACCTGAACAGCAAAGTAGTCGGGATTTGTGTCTTCCAGGCCGAGATGTCCGAGGCTGATGTAGCCCTGATTTGTCCTCATCTGGATAAAGTAGACGCCCGGCTCGGGCTGGGGGAACTTCTTTGAAAACATGGGAATGCTTAATTTCTTGTTCTTCCAGCCGGAGACCGCTTTGTTGACCTTGGCTTTGAGGTCAGCCTTCTTGAAATCGCCCGATGCAGCCAGGATGATATTCTTGGGGAAGAAATTCTGGGCATGGACCGCCTTCAGGTCAGCGCCGGTAATGCCCTCATAGGTGGCTTGAGTCGGCTGCCAGGTCAGAGGATGATCGCCGTAGAGCAGCCGTTCATACTCACGGCTCAAAACTCCGCTCGCCTGGTCATTGGCCTGCCGGAGCCGCTGAATGAGGCTGGCTTTAGCCAAGTCCAGCGGACCTTCTCTGAACTCCGGATTCATCAGCACATCAAAAAAGAGCTCCAGCCCCTCATCGATGTCTTCGCTCAGGACGGAGAGGGATAATGTCGAGGTCTGATCACCGACCCGGAAGTTCAGTGAGCCGCCGATGAAATTGATCCTGTCCTCGATGTCGCTGCCTTCACGGGTTTTGGTGCCGCCCTTGATCAGCGTATCGCTCATAACAGAATCCAGACCGAGCTTATCTTTGGGGACATACAGGCCGCCGAAATGGACGATGGCGGAGATATTGAACAGCGGCAGAGAATTGTCTTCCTGGATATAGCCGCGCAGGCCGCTGGCAAACTCCGTCCGGAAGTCCTTGGGATCGGGCGGCTCGTATTTAAGCGGCGGAAACTTCAGGTCAGATGGCTTCTGGACCTGAGCCACTCCCAGCGAAAAAACCAGCAGTACTATGGTAAAAAGTATGGTGAGTCTCTTTTTCATGGTCATCTCCTCCTTTGCCTCTGCCCCATCGTCCGGGTGTAGATAGCCGTGAGGCTGTTGTCTTTGACAAAGTACTTGGCGGCCACGCGTTTGATGTCATCGTTAGTTACATTGCTGAGGTCGTCGAGGTCGGTAAGTATCGAGCGCCAGCCCCGGTTGAGCTCGGCCCGGCCGAGGCTCCTGGCGAGGCCCATGGAGCTGGAAAGACTGCGGATGAACATGGATCTGGAGCGGTTCTTGACCTGCTGGATCTCTTCAGGCGTTACTCCTTCCTTCTGGATCTTTTCGATTTCCGCCCAGATCTCTTTTTCCAGGTCTTCGGGCTTTACATTCTTGTCGAAGCGAGGACTGGCACTGAATTGGAAGGCACCAGCGTACCACATGGCCCGGCTGCGGGCGGAGACACTGACAGCCAGTTGTTTTTCCTGGACAAGGATCTTGTACAGCCGTCCGGACCCTCCTCCGCCGCGTCCCCGAAAGCGTCCCCCTCCGCCTCCTCCTGAACCGAGCACGCTGGCCAGGACAGAGAGGGGAGCCACATCGGGATCGCCATCAGGCGGGGTGTGGAACATCATCTGGAGGCTGGTGGGCGCATTTCCTTCGCCGTACATCCTCTTTTCAGAGTACTGCGGTGGTTCATACGTCCGGATGGGCTCAAGGTCCGGGCCCTTGGGGATGCGGCCGAAATATTTCTCCGCCATCTCAATGATGTTTTGTGGATCAAGATCACCGACGTAGATGGCGACCGCATTGTTGGGCACATAATAGCGATCATGGAACTCGATGTTGAAGAAAAAGCCCGGTCTGTTTTCGCTCAAGCGGCGCTCCTCCATGACGACATCCTTTTCGGAATAAAACTCGCGGAAATAGGCGTTGAACATCCGGTCGGATTCGAGCAGCATCTGGAGCTCGACCTTGTTTGAGGGGAGTGTGACATAATACCCCGTGCTCTCATTTCCGGTCGAAGCATTGAGCCCTGTGCCGCCGTTCTTCATGTACAGGGTCCACAGGTCATCCTTGATGATATACTGCTTCTCCTCTTTAACCAGCTCCTCGTATTCCTTTTCCCACTGGGCAATCTTCTCTTTGTCGCCTCCGTCGGACTTCCAGAACTTTTCCCTGTAGATGTTGTCCATGAGCTTGTCGATCCGCTTATTAAGGCTGTCGTCTTTGGCAAAATCCGTGACTCCCATCATTTTTGTCCCTTTGAACATCATGTGCTCATGGAGATGGGCGATGCCGGTTATGCCCGGACGCTCGTTGATCGAACCAACCTTGTAGTAGATGTGGCAGACGACGCGGGGAACGCCGGGTTTGGGGATAATCAGAATTTTCAGCCCGTTGGAAAGCACATGTTCCTTGACATCGAGCTGAATCTCAGCGGAGACAGCCAGCGAAGCGAAGACAAGCAGGGTGAAGAAAAGAATAAGAGTGCGTTTCATGCGATTTCCCTCCTTTCTTGATTGGGGCTTCAACTTCCTTGCCCCTTTTGGCGACAGTATACTCCAAAAAGGGTGTAGGCTGCCGGAAGATTTATGATAAAAAGATTTGTGGTGCAATGCATAATTTAGACGCAAGCTGCGAAAATATCTTCCTTCTCAATATAGTCAACACGGTTGATAACCGGGGCTGATATATATTCTCCTTTATGCACTCCTTAATTTTCGCCGGTAAAAAGGAGTTTATTAATTATCAGGACAAAGAAATCAGGAAATTCTCTTGACCACGAGGATATGGATGAAATAGGCAGAGGAAAACGAGATGATGATGGAGACGAGCGTCCCCCACCATAATCCCAGCGGGATATAGGTGTATCGAACCAGCACTCCGTAAAAAACCACGCTCACGGCACTGATAAGAGCCACTTTCATCAGCGCAGAGGAAAACAACGGTCCATGAGAAAAGTAGGTGATCAGCAGGGTGCCCAGAAACATGGCCGGAAACATGGCAAACATTCCACCCAGCAGCGGCCCGCCTATTTTTCCCAAGAACACCGCTGAGGCGATTATTACTCCGCTCAGCAATCCCCGGAAGAGCAAGACGCCAAAGGTGTGGTTTATCTTTCGGGCTGGTTCCGACCTCACTCGAATTCCTTTCTCGATGATGAGATAGGAAACAACTACCACCATGACATAGATTGCCAAGGAAAGAGCAAAATTGCTGAACCTCAAACGAACCAGGCCGAAGGAACACCCAGCCCACAGAAGCGCCGAAGCACACAGCGCCAGCCAGAAGTTCACCCTGACCAGGGCGATATAGGCAACCAGAAACAAGGCGTTGACAGCGCCTATGACCGGAACAATCGTCGTCGCCTCGACCGCCACGCCGGGAGACTGGGTCCAACCGATGAAGAAAAGAGAGACAAGCAGAGTAGAGGGAAGGCCGACGATTATGCCGCCGATCTTCGTCCCGTACTTATCGGCGATTAAAGTCGCGGCAGCCACCCAGGTGCCGCCCACAAGGAAGGAAATAATCAGCTTAATTGTGAAAACATTGATCATGGTTCAAAGCGAAACAAGCTAGGTTTTCATAATATGGCAATTCAGCCAGCAGCATTGTAACATCCGGGGGACTTTAGCAAAACTATTAACTTCATTCTTTTCAGATCCGGGTATTATAAAAATCGTGATTCCCCGTTCAGCTTGCCCGTAAAAAAAAATTTTTAAATCCACACAACGATACTTCACTTTAGTGCGTATATATATTTAGAAATTCTAAATGAATAGAGGTTGGCCATGAAGGAAATGCTTACGAAGCTGGAGGAACTGGTCCTGATTTCCGTACTGAAGCTGAAGGAGGAGGCTTACGGGACGTCCATCTACACCCATATCGTCGGGTTGACGGGCCGGGATGTGACCGTCAGCAATGTCTATTTTCCGCTCGAGCGCCTGGTACGCAAGGGCTTACTCCTGGCCATCCAAGGCAAACCCACGCCGAAACGGGGAGGCATGGCTAAACGCTATTACAGGATCACGAAAAGCGGTTTGGCGGCCCTTCAGGAAAACAGGGCCGTCAACCAGGCTGCCTGGAGGGGTGTGGCCGAGTTGATCAAGCGCGCCGAGGTCTGACATGGATCCGCCGAAACTGACCAAATTCCTGTTAAAAGTCCTGGCCTGGCGGAGAAACAGAGCTTATCTCGGAGACGTCGAAGAGATTTACCGCCTCAAGGCGAAACGCTTGGGAGCCGCATCCGCCGACCGCTGGTATCGGCGGGAGGCCAGCCAATCTTTCCCTCGGTTAATTCTCGAATCTATTCACTGGAGGATCATCATGTTTAATAACTATCTTAAGACAGCAGTCCGGTTTTTCTTCCGGGACAAGGGTTATTCCTTTCTGAATATGGCCGGGCTGGCTATCGGGCTGACCTGTTTCGCTCTCCTGATGATGTGGGTCCAGGATGAGGTCAGTTGGGACCGTTTTCACGAGAATTCTCCGCTGATCTACAGGCTCGAATCGAATACTCCCCAACTATCCGGAGATCGCTGAGGCAGTCCGCTTTTATTTATCAAGACCGCTCCTGGTGAGATACGGAGACAAGGCTTTTGATGAAGACAGGTTCGTTCTGGCCGACCCCGCGGTGTTCGATGTTTTCACGATCCCCTTCGTGGCCGGGAATCCAGCCTCCGCCCTCACCGAACCGAACACGGCCGTCCTGACGGAAGCCGCAGCGAAAAAATATTTCGGGAACGATAATCCCGTCGGCCGTATCCTGACCGTGGAAAATCAGTTTCAAGTCACAGTGACGGGGATTGTCCAGAACCCGCCACAAAATTCTGACATCCGATTCAATGTTCTGGGTGAATTCAGGATCCTCGGCTATTTCCGGAAAGGATACGAGACCCACTGGGGCAACCATGAATATTATACGTACGTTCGATTGGCCGCAGGGACCGAGGCCCGGACCATCATCCCCAAGATTGCCCGCATCATCATGGACCGTGTTCCTGACCTACCCAATCCCTTGACAATGACGGCACTCAACCGGATCCACCTGTACGAGGACGGCGCCATCCGGTACGTCACCATCTTCACCCTCGTCGCCATGTTCATCCTGGCGATCGCCGCCTGTAATTTCATCAACCTGACGACTGCCAGGTCCGGCCAACGGGCAAAGGAAATCGCGGTCCGGAAGGTCGCCGGAGCGGAAAGGCACCAGCTCATCCATCAGTTTCTCATCGAATCGGTTCTGCTCTCACTGGGCGCCCTTTTGGTCGCGTTGACTGCCGTGGCGCTGGTTCTCCCGTCCTTCGATGCCGTCACCGGAAAGGACTTCGGCCCGGGAGACCTATTTAAGCCCGGACTCTTTGTGTTCCTGCTTGGGACATCCATCGTTGTCGGGATCTCCTCCGGCACTTATCCCGCATTCCTGCTGTCTTCCTTCCGGCCCGCCGGTTTGCTCAAGGGAGGAAGCCCGAAAGCCGGCCGTTATTCGGGTGGCGCCCGCTTCCGGAAAACCCTCGTTTTCATCCAGTTCGCCATCTCCACGGTTCTCATGATTTCCACCCTGCTCATCCATAGGCAACTCGTCTTTGTCCGGGATTTCGACCTAGGGCTCCGGAAAAAAGATGTCGTGGTTCTCCCGGCGAAGAAGCCCATCCGGGAAAGCCGCGAAGCATTCGTCAGCAGATTGACCGGCTGTCCCGGCATCATCAACGCGACGTTCGTCTCGAGCCCGCCTTCAAGCGTGGTCAATTACGCTACGGGCATGGAATGGGAAGGAATGGACGCCGATCTCAACCCCGCTTGGGCGTTCGTAGCGACGGATAATCGTTACTTGGACACGTTGGGTCTCACACTTGTCGCCGGCCGGAATTTCCCTGAAAACAAGTCCGTCACAGAGGTCCCGTACTTCATCGTCAACCAGAAGGCTGTGGAGGAAATGAAGCTCAAGAATCCGGTTGGAGCACGATTCTCCCTGTGGGGATGGAAGGGAACCGTGCTCGGCGTCGTCAAGGACTTCCATTTCCGGCCCCTGCGAGAGGAGCTCAAGCCCTTGCTGATGTTCGTCATGCCCAGAGTGTACAGTCAAGTCCTCGTTAAAATCCATCCTGAGAACGGTAACATTCGCGATATTCTGGCTGGAATCAAAGACGTCTGGGACGAATTCGCACCGGGTACTCCGTTCTCCTATGAATTCCTCGATACGGCTTATGACCAGAATTATCAGGCCGAACAAAAGATGGGCAAGGAATTCCAATATTTCTCATTCCTGGGAATCTTCATCTCCTGTCTCGGGTTGATCGGCTTGGCGGCCTACATCGCAGAGCGAAAAAGGAAGGAAATCGGGATCCGCAAGGTTCTCGGCGCGACCATACCCAGTATCCTTCGGCAAATCAATAAAGAATTTCTCAGGCCTATTCTTCTCTCGAACCTGATCGCTTGGCCTGCGGCTTATTGGGCCATGAAGACGTGGCTCCAAGGATTTGCCTTCCGGACGAATATCTCGCTCGGGATCTTCTTCCTCTCTGCCATATCCTCATTGGTCGTCGGCTTGCTCACCATCAGCATCCAATCGTTCAAAGCAGCCAGGCAGATGCCGGCAAATTCGTTGAAGTGCGAATAAATCTTATAAGTTCAGAAAAAAAATTCTAAATCCAAGCAACGATTTCTCACTTGAATGCGTATATATATTTGGAAAGCACAAATAAATACTTGAGAGGCCCCAATGATCGAACTAAGCAAAGCTGAAGAGATGGTCCTCCTGGCCATCTGGCGCCTGAAGGATAAGGCCTACGGTGTGTCCATCAGAAGACAAGTTTTGAAGGACACTGCCAAGGATTACACCTATGGCACGCTCTACGGTCTCCTCAGACAGCTGGCCTGCAAAAAATTCGTTGAGAAGGTCAAGGGAGATCCCACTCCGGAAAAAGGAGGCCGGAGCAAGACCTTTTTTAAAGTCACATCATGGGGGATCCAGGCTTTGAAGGACACCCTGAAACTCCATAGACGTGTATGGAAGGACCTAACCGAGTTTACATTCGACAAAACATGAGACAG
>SMTZ1_10008147_pt1 | contig 10474 bp, 8 predicted proteins | sample DeeMarSWOR136_30_FD_25667 | JGI IMG/M metagenome (IMG submission 25667) | reverse complement strand
TCGCCGGGATTATAACGAGGATACCCTTTAGAAAAATCGATTGAATAAGAATATCCAGTTTGCCATGCAAAAACTTGATTTGCTCCAGCAACATTATAATGTCCACGCATTGGAGTTAATAAAAATTTGGTATGATCATTTAATTCACGCACCAGACTGATCGCAGCATCAATGTTCCTATGATGTGCTAAAGTTTGAGTTAGACCCATTCCGAAAAAGATGACTCCAAAATTACATGACTTTAATGCATTGACTAATTCTATAACTTTATTTTTTGGAACACCTGAAATCTCATCATTATCTAATTCAACACCCCTTAGTGTAGCTCTAATTGCGTTTAAAAGCTCATAATCCTCGTTAGGATTTATCTGAATATGCATATCGGCTAATTGAGCTGTATTTGTATTTCTAGGGTCAACAACTACTATAAATCTGTCATTTGTGCCGTCTTTTCTAAAGTAACCACGTATAAAGTCACTATACCTTCCTAAGTGTCGTGGATGTGCATGTACAGGATTACTACCCCAAAATACTACAAGATCCGCTCTGTTTTTATATTCACCTAAAGTCGAAGTAGGTGCACCGACATCTTGAATCGCTAGTAAAGAAGGTCCATGGCATACCGATGCGGTATTATCTAAAATTCCTCCTAACAATTCTGCTAATTCTACACCCTTGCCCTGAGCTTCACATTCAGTGCTCGAAAAACCATACAGTAACGGTCTTTTAGCCTTCATTAAAATTTCCGCTGCTTTATCAATTGCTTCATCCCAAGATACTTCCTTATATGAACCATTATCCTTTATGAGAGGTTTATTATATCTATGTTCACTGGGATTTGAGGCAAAATATTTCTTAGTCCCTATCTGGCATCCATTTCTTACTTCTATAACTTCTTGTTCTTTTATATCAATATCTATTTCAAGATCGTCACAAAGAGTCCCACAAAAAGGACAAATTACATCAGTAATAGTTTTTATATTCTTATCAACCATTATTATGCCTGCCTCAATAAATTGATTAAATTCACAGCATCTAAAACTTTTCCACTCTGTACTGCTTCTACTCTTGCTTTTATTCCTTTATAAGTAGGAGTTCCACATGCTTGGGAATCTGGATTTATTACTTGATTTGCCCAAGGACCCATTGGTATGAAAATAATACCAGGATGGGGCCCTTCTTCGGAAATTGTTGAATACACAACAACCTCTCCATGATCGGTAATTATTTTGACCGGTGTTCCAACCAAACAATCTAATTTTTTAAAATCTTCTTTATCAAAAGCGCAGATACCTGCAGCTCTAACATTTTCTTTTGTATTTTTACCACCTTCAAGTGCAACTCCTTGATTAATTGTTCGACATGTTATTAAAATTAAATTATTAATACTCATTTTGTTATTCCTCCTTTTGCTCACTCCATCTTAAGGTTTTTAATCTTTCTATTAATGGTTCCCAGAACATCTTACTGAACTCTCCTGAAGTTTTGACTCCAGTTATCTTTAATTTTACAGCTCCAGTCGGACAAGCATTATCGCATGATCCACAATAAATACATTTTTCAGGATCGACAACAACATTAGGTACAGTTTCCCAACCTTTATCGGATTTTTCTGGAATTGTTATAGCTCCACTTGGACATACTTCTGCACAAGCTTGACAACCGCCGGCACATTCCTCATCAACAATACTAATTTCACCATCAACGTATAATTTAGTGATTCTTTCCACGCTTGAATTATCAATTATTTTTTTTGCTTCAAATTCAAGTTTGGGTACTACATGTTCTTTAACAATTTGAATGTCGTTTAATTCGATAAGTTCTCCATCTTTTTTAAGTATTAGAGCATTAAATGGGCACATTACTGTACAAGTTCCACAGAAAACACATTTTTTCGGATCATAGATTTCAGGGATTATATCTTCCATATTTGGGAAACGCCGGGCTGCCGCAACAGGACCTCTTGAGATTGCTTCCTTAGGGCAAACACGAGCACAAGTTCCACAACCCACACATTTTGTTCTGTCTAATATTAGTTCTAAACTTTCTGTTAGGAATTGAACTTTCACATGTTCGATTTCTTTACTAATTGATCTTGATATTTTAGGAAATGACATATTTTTTACCTCATTTAACTTCAACTAAATGTAATTCAATAGCAGAAACGGGACAATACTTTAGGCAAACACCGCATCCATCACAATTTACGTCTCTATCTTCAATATAAATATCGTATGCCATTCCATTTTTGACTAAAACTACTGCATTTTCTTTAGTTAAATAACCTTTCTCCTTCAATTGCTGGAAATTGAGTGGGCAACTAACAACACAGTCATTACATCCAATACATAAGTTATTATTTATTTTTAAGCGGTATATTTGCATATTATTCCCTCATTGTTAAATGAAACGATTAATGGCGTTTACATCAACGTAAAATATTTGTAGATGTATAAACGTTTAATAATATCCTTCGATATTTTAACTTAACTTAAATTGTAGAAAGTATATTTTTATAAAAAATTTGTTGTAAGAATTTGAAAGTTCATTTAATTTAAAGAGCTCTAATTTATTAAATTCAAAAATAATTTCCATTGGATTGAAATTTGATAATTCTTTATACTTATTAATCCCAACACGAATTTAATATTAAAAACTATTAGATTTTTAAAAACAAAATCCTTAATCCTAAAGTATTAAGATGGAATCCAAAAGTGAAGATTGTCTTATTTTCTACGGATTTACTCCTGAAGTAACGAAATTACGACATGTGTATGATCAAATTGCAGATTTTATGAAAAATAAGCTAGATACTGATCCATCTGATCGATTTAATCTTATTTTATTTTTAAAAGATGGACCAAATTATTTAGATCACTTCACATTCGATCCAGAATACATTTTGAGTACATTAAAATCTCTGAGCAAAGATATAATAAAACCCAATATTGCAGGTGGTATTTTCATAGCGATTACATTTATTATAGAAGTTTATAAAAAAATTTCTGAAAAGATCTTTAGACTTTTGATACTTTTAGATGAGGGAGCATATGAAATACCTGATGCATATCTCCCCGCTTTAGAAGAACTTATAAAAAAAGTTAAAGATATGCCTTTCTTCATTGATACAGTTCTGATTGGCTCCGCATATTCCGATCAAGCCCAAAAACTTTTGAAATTAACTAATTTATGTAATGGAGAATTATATGGGATTAAAAATGCAAAAGAATTGGCACCAATACTAAATGAGCTATCTGAAAAGAAATATATATCAGAACCTTCATTCATAAAACAGAGATTAAGAATGATCCTTCCCGATAATCAACCGTTCTACATTAATCTAGCTGATGATCCGTATAATGTGGAGGATATAGCTACATGTTCTATCTGTTTTCAAAGAGATGATAAGGGTATTGTAAAATGTCCTTCTTGTCATACGTTAGCACATAAAGTTTGTTGGGCACAATGGGCAGAAACCTCTAATATTGGCATTAGTCACGTATTTAGATGTCACAATTGTTTTAATATACTGAAATTTGATAAACAATTTGTACAAGATGTCTATATGGGGAAAATTCCTACTATTACTGAATTAAACAAAATGAAAAAGAAGAATATTGTCGAATATTTACATGAATTAGAAGCCAATGCTGAACCAAAGGTAATTCATACTGAAGATCCTATGACAATTGAAAATCTTACTAATATTGACACAAAAGAATCAAAAACACAACGTAAGAAGAAAAGGAGAAAAGTATCAATAACTATTTGTCCTAATTGCAGTAAGATTATGGTTGGTGACAAAATTAAGTGTCCTTCTTGTGGATTTTCTTTCTTTTAACCTAATAAATATATATTTTATTTTATGAAAAATTTTTTATCTAAGACTGTAAAATTAATTATTATGTGGATTTTAAAAAAGTATGAATTTGATAGTCCTCTAACTCCGATTTGTCCCTATTGTGAAAAAGAAATTAATATCGAAGATTTAATGGAAGGAGGTACTGGTTTGAAACAAAAAGTTAGTACAATAAAGTCAAAATTAAAAGTAGAATATATTGTTACTTCCCTCTTTTTTTGCCCATATTGTCGTAGAATACTTGGAATTGGTAAATGGAGATAATAATAAAATTGAATCAATGCTTAAATTGAAATTGCAAAGTATTAAAAGATGAAAGATTAATCTAATTTCCGTTTATCTCTATATATTGGAGTTTTTATAATATCTACCTGAATAAATTGCATTAAATCCAAATCTTGAAATGTATTGTTTTCAATTTAAATCAAATAATATTTAGAAAATAAGAAATATTCTTAAAGTGTACTATAAATTTTATATTTACCATTCTGATCATTTTTTTAGAGGGCTTTTATCTGCTCGTAACGTCTCTATTTCAGTTTATTTATATCTTGCCTATTTTAATATTTTTACTCATGAGTCCTTAGATAATTTTATGTAATAAAATAATAAAGAAAAAAATAAGATTATACAATAAAGTTAAATTATGAGTACTTTCATTTTAATTAACTTTTTTTCTTACTCATTTATATCTTCAAAATATATGGTCTATTCCATTCTTGTCTAAGAATGCTATATAAAGAGATATCAGCCCACTCTCCTTTCATAAACAATCCTTTTCGCATTATTCCTTCCCTTTTAAATCCTGCCTTTTCTAGAACTCTCTGAGAAGCATTGTTTCTATTATCTGTGGTGGCTTGTATACGTTCAATTGGTTGTGAAAGAAATAGAAAATCTATAAACAATTTTACTGCTTCTGTACAATAACCTTTCTTACGCTGAGATAAAATCATATAATATCCAATTTCAAGTAAATTATAAGGTCCTCCTTTAACAATAAAATAGATAATAATCCCGATTTTAATACCATCTTTTTTTTCAATCACAAATTCTTTATGCTCATTGGATATATCGCAAAAACGTATTTTCCATTCTTCTTTTGATTTCTGTAATAATGGAGTATATATCCCTTGGAAATCGATGTTATTAAGCCAATCAGAAATAAGAGAAATATCTTCTAGTTCAATAGCTCGCAGGTTAATATTAATCCCTTCCAACATTATAACTAATCCTCTAAGAATATTGTTTTTAACATAAAAGTATATATTTTTAAAGCATTCTGCTATAAAAATCTTAAGATTTTTTTTTTAAGGGAGAATAATTAGCTAGATTTTATAACGCATAACTTTAAATAATTTAAGGAAAATCCAACTAATAATTGGATATTGGAGTATTTTAAAAAAGAAATTTAAAGAGGTCATTAAATAAATGGTTTCAGAAGTGTTTACATTTCTAGTTGGCGGAAAAGCTGGTGAAGGAGTGAAAAAAGCTGGTTCTGTCGCTGCCCACATTTTTTCAAGTTTGGGGCGTCATGTGTTCCAAATGGATGATTATATGAGTTTAATAAGAGGTGGTCATAATTTCTCTGTTATAAGTACATCACCACGATGGATTAGCAGTCATTATATAAAAGCAAATCTAGTCGTAAATTTTGATAAAAGGAGTTGTGAAACTCATATGAACGATATTGCTGAAAATGGAATTATGATCTTTAATTCGGATGAACAAGATCTGGAAAATGGAATTGGAATTCCATTATCTTCAGAAGTAGAAAAATATTCGATGAAAAAATTAATGTTTGGAGTAGGAGCTGTAGCAATTTTAGCAGCTAACATCGGATTTAAAAAAGAAAATATGAATCAAATTATTGAGGATGAATATCCAAGTGGAATTGAAGATAATATTGCTTTTGCTAATAAAATTTATGATATGGTGTATCCCGATTGTGGAAAAAAATTTATTTTAGAGAAAGGCGATAAAAAGAGACCTATTGTTACAGGAAATGAAGCAATTAGCCTTGGAGCTATTGCTGGTGGCTTGAATGTCTATTATGGATACCCTATGACTCCGACATCAAGTATTTTGCATTTTCTTGCTCAACAAGCTGAAAATTTCGGCTTAGCTGTTGTTCATGCTGAAAGTGAAATAGCAGTTATTAATATGGCAATTGGTTCCGCTTTCACTGGAGCAAGAGCTATGGTTGGTACAAGTGGAGGAGGTTTTGCTCTTATGACAGAAGGTTTTTCTTTAGCAGGAATTACAGAGGCACCTGTATTAGTCATATTATCTCAGAGACCAGGGCCAGCAACAGGAGTTCCTACATATACAGAACAAGCTGATTTAGCTTTTGCCTTAACTGCTGGGCATGGAGATTTTTTAAGAATAGTTGCTTCTCCTAGAACAGTTAGAGAAGCATATTATCTTACTGCTGAAATGTTAGATTTAGTATGGAAATTCCAAACACCAGGAATCTTACTAACAGAAAAACACCTTTCAGAAAGTAGCATGACAATTGAAATTGATATAGAAAATTCTAAATGGGCAGAGCCAAAGATGCATAAAAATGGTGACTATAAACGATATCTAAATACTGATGATGGAATTTCTCCTATGGTATTTCCACCGTCAAAACATGTTATAAAATGGAATAGTTATGAACATGATGAATTTGGTATAACAACAGAAAATGCAGAAAAAATATCTTTCATGCATGATAAAAGAAATAAAAAGTTAGAAGCACTTATAAAATACCTAAAGGGACAAGAAACAGTCAAAAAAATATATGGCGAACATCCTACTAATATTTTCACTTATGGTTCAACATATATGAGTGTATTAGAAGCTCTTAAATATGGAAGAATGAACCCTACCACTATTGCACCTATATATCTGAGTCCTTTACCCATATGGGAATTAATGGAATTTAAAAATCAAGATAATATTGTCATAGAACAGAGTTCCACAGAACAATTCACTAGACTCCTAAAAGAAAAAGCAGGATTAGAAATAAGAACTACAATTAAACAGTATGACGGACGTCCTTTTGATCCAATTGATTTGTCAAACAAAATTAAGGAGGTGCTCCAATAGGATGGAAAATTTAAAAACTTATGCGGAAATTACGTATTGTCCTGGATGTGGAAATTTTGGAATTTTTACAGCTATTAGAAATGTAATTCCTCTATTAGAGCAAAAAGGTATCAAAAGAGAAAATATAATTATGACCGCTGGAATCGGATGTCATGGTAAAATCTTTGATTATCTTAATTTGAGTGGAATTTACGGATTACATGGTCGTAATTGTTCAAATTCTGAAGGAATTAAAATTGCAAATCCTGATTTAAAAGTTATTAATTTTTCTGGAGATGCAAATGGATTAGCCGAAGGTTTGGAGCATACAATGTTCGCAGCAAAACGAAATCAAGACATTACCTTTATTTTACATAATAATAGCGTGTATGCTCTTACAACTGGACAATTTTCTCCTTTAGCAGAAAAAGGTTGGAAAGGTCCCTCTACTCCAAAAGGCAGCTACGAAGAACCATTTAATCCAATATCTTTAATGATCGAAGCTGGGGCTACTTTTGTTGCTCGAGGTTTTTCTGGAGACATAAAACACCTTACTGATCTTATAGTACAAGGAGTAGAACATGAAGGCTTTGCTTTCATAGAAGTTTTACAACCCGCCGTTCCATACCATAATTGGGAAGAATATCGAGACCATATTAAATATCTTGAAAAAGAACCAGAAAATTATTTTGAAGCTATTAAGGCTGCTAAAAAAAACCACAAATTTACAGTTGGAGTATTTTATAGAACTAGAAAACCTGTTTATCATGAAGAGTTATATGGAGCTTATAATCCAGTTACAAAAAAAATATCGAGAGATACACGATTAGATAAAATCCGAAAAACACTTGAATCTAAGTAGATAATTTTCTGAATTTTAAAGCTCAGAACATTAACAGAACTAAGTTTTTACTTGTTTATAGAAATATTCTTCTAAAAAGATTTCTAAGTTGGTTATTAAAGATTTATATTTTAATTTATTTTATACACTTTAGTTAATATCAATGAGAAATTCAACTGTTATGTAGAATCTAGAATTATAAAAGACAGGTATAAAATTATTCCCGTTAATTATGTTGACATATTAAAAGTTCCAATGATTTGGGATTATGATCTTTTTAAATCCTTAAATATTCGATTTTATTGAAAAGAGGTTTTTCCAAATAACTATATTAGCTTCCTTTCTTTAATACATAATTCCAATAATTTGAATTACTAAAAAGTAATTAAAATATTTATTTTTGATTATGCAAAAATTATATTAAAATCCTATAGAATTAAGAATAAGGCTTTTAGAGATTAAATGATTATTATATCAATCAATTCTTTTTGTTGGATCGTTAATTGAAGAACTCCCACATAAAAAAGCCACCTAAAGATAAGTATGAAATTCCCAGTACTAGTTTTGCCATAAGCGCTCCTTGATCTTTAGTCGATAAAAATACACAGCCTTTAGCACAAGCCGTAAATCCTTTGAACAGTTTATTTACAGCTTTAAACATATCAAATAATTGAAAATTTGTGCTGACTCCAAACTGGCTTAAGAGATTTCCAATAATACTTCCAAAACCTAGAACACCTTTAACTTTTTTGAAAAAAGAGTTTAGCTTTAGTTTATAATCGTCATTTTTATCTACAACAAAGATATGTTTTGAGAAGTAAGGGCCTATAATGTCGGCAAAAACAGCACATAATCCGCTAATAAAAAAGCCTAGAGATACACCTAAGTGAACCCATTCCTTATCTTGCTCATTACCTTCATTATATTTTACATATACATGATAACCTACTCTAACGCCCCAAACCCCAAGGTTTGCTAAAAATGTTGCCGCACGATCATATGGGATTGCTTTAGAGGTTAATCCTAGGGCAGTATAATGACCTCCTGTCAATTCGTTCATTGTATCTCCCATATTATCTATTAAATAAATAATATCTTGAAGTATATCTGATGTTAACCAAGATGGTGCCCTAAAAAGCGTAAAATTTAGATCATCATAAGTATAATGAAAGTAAAATCCAAGTTCAAGGTCAACTGAATCATAAAAGAAAGAAATCTTTGGAAGTGGAATATCGAGATAGGGATCATCAACATAAGTAGTATCATAGCCCATTTGAAAATTAAAGTCACCTGTTACATCCAATCTATTTCCAGTATATACTACGATGCAATTGGGATTAGTTGCAAATGCTGCATAAAGTACTATCATTACCTCATTAATGATGACAAAAACTGTCCCTACAATAGAGTAAGTATGAACTGTGACCATTGCAGTAATGCCAAATTCTAAGGGAGCAAAAAATAATATATCGAAAGGAACAGATAAGATAGGCCCTAAAAGATCTTTAGTAGTAGCTCTAAGATCCTTTATCAACGCTACAATTGGCCTTAAATCTCCTGTAATTATTCCAACTATTACATCAAGAAATAACTCTGCTTTTTTTGCTAACCATGAATGTAAGGGTATCGGTTTGTCTCCTTGGTCAACATTTGGATTATCTGGTCCTAGATAAGGAATCAATATTAACACATCAGGATGAAGGTTTAATAATCTAGTTGGAATATTGTCTAATTTTGTACAAGTATAGGAATTTAAAATGCCAATTTCTAGGGTTGAAAGATTAATAACTCCAAATAAAGTAAGATCAAGAAGTTCCTCTGCCTCACTAATAGTACATTCAAGCCCAAAGATATTTTCAATACTGTTTGACGCAGTTTCTGGAATTTCACGCCTATTCAATGTCATGTATTGTCCATTTTTACCAATAAATAATGAAGAAGAAAATTCACCTGCATCTAAAAGCATTGAATTTAACTCGGTGTGAATAAATGCATTAGCGGGGATAAGGATGACATTGTTACCAAAGACAAATGGGCTACTTGAAGAAGGAGTATCAGTAATTTTCAATTCGATAATGTTCATACGATCATCCTGAAAATAACGACCTTTGAAAGTAGTGTCGTTATCAAAAATAGCAATAGTGTTAACATGGCCATATCCTACAGTTTTAACTCTAAACCATATCCAATCTTTTTCGCTATGGGCGGGTCTAGGATCATAATCCCCATAACGTTTTCCACTATCATAATATTCATCTCTTTCAAATTCACTAAAATCATGGGTGTAACTAACGTGCATTCTATATGTGTCCCATAGAGTATCTCCAATACCTTCATTCCAGAGTCTAAAGTCCATGTAAATTGAACTAATATCGTCTTCAACGTCTAAATAATATTTATCATTAAAAACCGCTGTTCCTAAATAATTTATTTTGAAAAGACCGCTAGATTTATCCAAATCTTTTGAACAGACAGTATCAGGAGAGATAAAAGCATAATGCTCATCATGTACCCAATAATCCACAGTCATTTGCACTACAGGAGGTTTTTTGCGTAAAAGGTACCAAGTTGGCATTTCTGCTACATGACCTTCCACAAATTCAATTTCTAGCATAATATTATAAAGTGGATCTAGATCATATGGATCTATAATACTATCTCCATCTGTATCCTTTTTTAAGGGATTTGTTTTTGTTAAATAAATT
>SMTZ1_10033155_pt1 | contig 10475 bp, 10 predicted proteins | sample DeeMarSWOR136_30_FD_25667 | JGI IMG/M metagenome (IMG submission 25667) | reverse complement strand
ATTGTTTCTCGCAGTATTCAATATCAGGATCATTCGTAATGCCTTTAAAAGGCTCTTCTCATAATGGCCGTAGTGATTATTACAAAGAGAAAGCCTCGTTAATGAATTCCTTTTCTCAATGTAGATCGATAGATAAGGGAATATCATTTGGTAGGCAAGTTTATCGAGAGATGTTCTTATGACAATGACCTTCCAGCCCTGCTGCTGTCGTTGGAGAAAGGCTATTCCCTTCGAGAAGCACAAGCATAGTAAATTCAGTAAAACTCGGCTTTACACTGGTATGAGATTCTTGGTTAGATTCTGGTTCTGAAACAATCAAATCCTCAGCATCCGTTTCAGATTTCTTGTCGTGATTTCACCTATCTCCTTTGCGGTGGTGCTTCTCCAGGAAGCTACAACTTGCGCTACCTGGACGACTCGGGCTTGCCCCTCCAGCGCACCCTTCGATGAACGAGCGGCCCCATCGGTCTCCAGAATGAGTTTATCTTCCGGTATCCTCTGCACTATGGCCTTAAATCTTTCCCCCTCCTCTCCGAGAATGGATCTGCCGATGGAAACATAATATCCCAGGTCCAACCACTCCTTGAGCTCAGTCAAATCGCCACTGAAACCATGGATCGCACTTACCAGAGGCTTTTCCTGATGAATAACCTCCATCAGTTCCTGGTGATATCCTCGCTGGTGGAGGATAACAGGTAGGCCGGTCTCTCTGGCAAGGCGAAGTTGTTGAGTTAGAGCCTGGAGTTGAACTTCCTTGCTTGCCCGTGAGCGATTATTGTCTACTCCTACTTCACCTATAGCTACGACTTTGGGCCTCTTTGTCAGATCTAAAAAACGTTTATAAGTGTTATCATCAATGGGTGTTACGATCCAGGGATGGAGGCCTACGGAGACATAGACGTTGTCCTCAGAAGAAGCAATTTGTATCACCCGCTCTGCTGAAGATAGGTCGTGACTTCCAACCACCATGAGGACTACTCCTTTATCGCGGGCCTCTCTTAAAACCTCTTGGATTTCTTTAGGCTCAAGGACGTTTTCACCAAAAGGATTACCAATCAAATGGGTGTGAGCATCCGAATACATAGACTTCCTCCTTTAAAGATTATATTGTTTAGCCATTCTTCCTCATCTTATCAAAGTGCAAGGGAACGACCTATTCCCCACGAGGATGCTTGCTTGTTAATAAGCTGTGATATTTGGTTATTTGACGGAAGTCAATCATGTCAAGCATTGTAAAACTAAACAATTTAGCCGCTTGGTCAGGTAATACTGTGAAATGGAACACTGTATATTCTTGTTCATATTCCGTTTTTGCTGATATCGCATCGATAGGGATAATACCTTTATATTTCAGTTCTCTGGTCGCCTTCGTAGCAGTATTGAGAACCGAGATTTTGGACCTGTAGCCTGTGATGATTAGCGTATCCACATCGTACAGTTTCAAAAACCCCTGCAGTTCTCCACTTGTAAACTTATCAAACCCGTCAGAATAAATGACAGGCTCCGAGAACCTTCTACGCAAAACAGAACAGACTTCTCCCTCTGGCTTTCCCTTGGACTGGGCTGAAATTGAATAAATAACTGGTATTCCGACCTTTCGAACTCTCTCGAAGAACTTGACCATACCGGGCACTAATATGTGGACTGGCTGTTCTGGATCACTCCAGCGTTGGCTGCCGTCAAGGACGAGTAGCGCTGTTTTTTTGACATCCACGGTGATTTTTTCAGGCTTCGGTAATAGATGCTCACCTCCTTTTGAAGTAATTAAATTTAAAACTCAATGATTGTTCCCACCGAAGGAATTATAAATGTTTGGGGAAAGGCTTGCCAGATAGAGGCCATTGCTCCAAAACCAGTGCAATGCAAGGGAACAAGATAATGAATCTCTTTCTCTTTGAGGCCTTGAACGGTCTTGGTTATCCGTTGGGGAGAAGCCTGGGTAAGATGAAACCCTCCGATTACGGTATAAATCTTTTCATCTCCTCCCAATTTCTGACAGTGATTAATGGTATTGATAATCCCTGAATGGGCGCAACCGGTAACGATAACTAACCCTTTCCCTTTGAGCTTTAAAACTAAGGCACCATCATCTAAAAACGCTTCTGGTTCCATGACCCCATCTCTCTCCACCTTGCGATCGGATAGACCAATAATTTCTTCAAATTCCGTTGTTCGAGGAATGGATCCGGAGGTCAAGAGAAAAGGTGCCAAGGGTTGAGGCCCATCGTCGGCTCGCCATATCGCCCCCAGATCTGCTAAATGATCTTTGTCCAAACGGCTTGGCCTGGATTTCACCCATTTGGTATAGAATCCATAAGGATGCATAAAGACCGGGACCGGACCGGTTATTGCCAGCACTGTTTCCAGACCGGTGGTATGATCCTTGTGGTTGTGACTGAGAAAAATTCCTTTCAGCCCCCTCAGGTCTATTCCCATTTTGTCAGCATTATAACGCATCGCTAATTTCGTGGAACCCGTATCAAGAAGAAAGGCCGTTTTTTCTCCCTGGTAGGTGATTTCAAGCAAAAGAGAAAGGCCATGCTCAGCCAAAAGGGGTTCATAGATTTCTCTATCCCTAATTCGACTTACCCCAGGGGAGCTTTTTAAAGTACTGTCAATAAAATTATCCGCCAGGATAGTAATCTCCACCCTGTCAGCAGGTTCTAAGGTCTTACTTCCAATCATTGCACTCTTATCTTCTCTCATTTTGCTCGTCCTTACTGACCTTTCTTGAAGTTTAGAATTTCACTTGCCGTTTTATATCGGGGAGGACCGTAGCGGTCCCTGAAAGAGAGTAATTCGCATTTATCCATAATTCCAAGTATCTTCTCCGTTCCCATATGGATCGTTAATATTGAGAGAAAACCATTCTGTTTCAGCCCCCTGTGCAGCTCTCTCAATAACCCCTCCCTGTCACTATCTCGTGCATCACATCGTAGACGAGTATCGCATCTACACTCTCATCCCGTAATCACATCAGAGCTACCGCAGAGTACAGTCTCCATAGTTTCCAATCCTTCGTTTTCAGCTTCTTTTTTGACACGCTCCAACGCCGAGGAACGAACATCAGCAGCATATACTTTCCCTTTCCTACCAACTATCTTTGCGCTCAGAATCGTGAATCTGCCTGTACCGCACCCATAATTCAATATAATCATCTCCTCCCTCAAGCCCACTCTCCTCAGCACTTCGGATGCATTCTCAGCCAGCCATTCTCTGAATTCCATTCCCCCTTGGAGTAATTGCTGGTATTTGGTGGCCTTGATCGAAATCTGGAGGCTACCTAGCATGATGCCATTTAGACGTCTGATGGCTTCCTCACCCTTGGCTCGACATCTGCACGAACCCAAACCCTCTGAACTTGCCAGTATATATATCCCTTATGATGGTAATTGATTCAACATCACCCATTTTCGAGAAAAGCTCATTCAACTCGTCTTTTCCGACATGATCGGAAATCCCTTCCACTCTTAGCAGCATAGAATGCTCCTTTTAGAAAAATGGTACCAGGCACGGACTGGTCGGCGTTGGCCTGTACCCCATGCCTCATTCAAGGATTAGAAAAAGAGATTGCCAAAGGGCCCATCTGAGATGCGATGACCGATTCGATCCGTTTCGATTTTGGCAAAGGGAGAAACTCCTCTGAATTGAGGGAGATGTCCAATGTCCTCTCTCAGTAATTTTTGAACCCAAGGAAAAGCAGGTATTCCATACGTTTCGAAGTCCCTAAAAATCAACTCTGTTGGATACCCTTTTCTATTTTTCCACATTGCCAACAGCCCACCGGTTCTATCCTCGCCACCCCCGCAATTTATCCAGACAGCCTTTTTACACTTATATATGATTTCCATAACACGATCAACCTCGCTCCAATCTTTCGGCCCTGCTGCCTTCCAGGTAAACCTGTAGTAATCCATATTCCTATTTTCGCAGAATCAAAGCTCATAAACTTGTTCTTCATAACGCTCTGGATCCCATGCCAAATTGATCACAGACTTAAACGGAAATAACCAGTAGTGAAGCCGTTGACCAATCATCCCCACTTGTCCAGAGCGTTAAATGTCCTGAATCCCCTGAATGTCCCGAATGCCCTGAAGCTCGCGTGCCGAAGACAGGCCAGACAAGCCGCCAGGACCCCATTGATGATGGAGATTTACAAAAGGGAGTAGCTTGGCCCGAACCAAGATTCACTGACAACGGTGATGGAAAAGTTACTGACAATCAAACACGGTTGATTTGGCTAATGGAAGCCAATTGTTGGGGGTTGCTTTCTTGGCATGATGCTTTAGTTAAATGTAATGATTTAGAAAGTGGGTAGTCCGGGTTGGAGGACGATTCATCAGTAGGCGACAGGAGGCTTCCTAACAGGAATTAGCTGTTAAGTCTGCTTCACATAGAGGTCTCCGGTAGTTCCGGTCTATTGCTTCCAGACGGACATTCTTTCAGAAACGTGCAGGTGGTTCATTACTGGTCGAGTTCTTCGGCTATGTCCGGCTATTACAACTCGGCTTATTATATGGATACAAGCGACGGAAGCTCAGCTTACGAACATAAGGCGTCCACGATGAACAGTGTTTGGCCAGTACGTGATTTTAAGTAGCGTAGGTTGAATCTTAAATAGCAAAGGCAGGGCCATCTCTGGACCCTGCCTTTGCTCCTCTTTCCCTTATGTCACCTCAAATGGCGCGCATGACCGTGTCATAAACACTCTCTTGCATGATAAAGTCAGAGGCTTGAATAACTTTTTGCCAATACTCTTGGTCCGTATTAAGCTGATTCCCAACCTTCTCCATTGTCGCTAAGTCCGTGTAATCACAGAACCAACGTATCGTTCCAAGTTCGCCGAAACTATCCATGTAAACGCTCACTTGGATCTTATATTTCTTGCTTACAAATTCGGCTATCTCTTTTGCCCACTGTGTCGCTTGGGGAAAGTATTTCGCAGAGGTAATCCGTAAACTTCTTGTCCATCTAATCATCTTCGTCTTCTCCTTTCCAGTTATTCATGACCTCCATACCATTTTAGCTCCTCTCGTATGATTTGTTGATGCCGAATTCAAGAAAAGGCCTCCAAAAGGGCATTAAGACCCCCCTTGGAGGCTTCATAAAGGCATCTTCTGAAAACTCCATTTCATAATTTTCTCCAGATGCACACCTTGTTGAAAAAATATAGAGGAACAATATCTGCGAGTTTTTCTGTATTAAGATTAAATTCGTTATGGGATTCATTCTTACGGAAGGCCCTTAAAATATTTTCAGTGGTCAGAAACAGTTCCGGAGCAAAATTTTCGATGCGAACCTAGGCTTTCCATGGCGAAATTTTAAGGGTCTTTCTCCATCCACCGCCCCCTTTGGGTTGCACAAAGTATGGAATCAGAAAAATGTTCTTTTGTCAATACGACAATCAAATTGTGAAAATTATCTTTTTGCATGGGTTTGGAAGAAGGTATTGGTATGGGTTAAGAGGAAGGTTATTGATTTGGTTTGAAATCTTCAATTCATCATAGGGCATGTGATTGAAGATTATCGGTTGAAAGGGTGGATAACGGATGAGACTAGCGGCGGGGATTGCCGGTCCGCTACAGCGATTTATTATGCCAGGTTTCAGTTCGTTATGGAGCATCTCCCTAACTGAACCCTGCCAGGCAAATTGACAAGCAAGACTCCTGCCAAGACTGCTACAAAGCTAGTGACGAAGATGCCGGTGAGTTGCTCGGCCAGAAGGGTTGCGCCCAAAAGGGTCGCTATCATCGGATTCAGATTTATATACACCGCAACTTGCGTTGGAGATAGCTGAGTTAGGGCGAATGTCCAAAGAAAATAGCCGATGGCTCCACCGAATATTCCAAGGAACAATACAAGCATCACCGTGTCAGGATGCATCCGCGCAAGGACAGAGGAAGGATTTTCGACAAAAACGACTGGCACAAGTAATAGTGTACCAGACATCATCGCGTGCGCCGTTATGGTCAACGCATTGTAGCGAGTTAAAATCCGTTTTGCTAAGATGCCATACACAGCGGCGGACAACGCGGTCACGAGCATGAGGACATCTCCAGCAAGCGATGACCGTGTGCCAACAAAAATCAATCCGCGCTCGGCAAGCGCAACGCCCACACCTGCAAAAGTCATCAACACGCCGCACATTTGGCGAATGTTGAGGCGCAATGGCGTCGTCGCAAGCATCAGTGCGCCGCGTGATGCCTCGGTCAGTCGGAGACTCATGTTGAAGGTCACCGGGAAGATGGTGAATAAAATAGCTCCGAGGATGATAAGGTAGGGAACATCACGCCATTTAAGCCGTAGCAGATCCCGCGCCCAAATGAGCAGCAAGAGCAGTAAGAGAAAACCTCCTTGCCCGAATCGCAGAATCGCCAAGGTCAATGGTGGAATTTCTTGAACAACAACCCGGACAGCAACAACCGAGGCGCCAAAGAGAATTGCTGCGATGAACGCTCCGGCGTTTGCAGCAAAATTGCGTCTCATCATTGCACTCCATCAAGTCGGAAACTGGATTTTGCCACGCGCCCGCAACTCCAGCGGCAATAGACTGTGATAGATAAACTCATGGAGGGGTACGGCCACATCAGCTTCCTTCCCAAAGCGCACCACCGCACCAATCTGTGCATCAAGCTCCGAAGGGCGTCCCTCCGCCATATCGCGCTGCATGGATGAGGTTATCTCAGGCGGGAAACTGTCATACATCTTCATTGTCGTCGGCACGGGGTTTTCTGGCAATGCAATGTCACGGGCCTGAGCCACTCTGACAATCTCATAAAGCGCAGTTTTCGCCATTTGACGCGTTTCTGGCAGGCTGCGCCATACCCCGAGCGGGGTACGTGTTACAGCCCCCACTCCACTCCATCCGGTAATAAACAGGAATTTCATCCACAAGGCTACCTGGATGTCTTGCGGGATTTCTGCTATCACCCCTGCTCGCTTAAACACATTTTGCAACAGTTTGACGCGCTCGCTGGGGCGATTATCCAACTCCCCAAAGCGCACGAAAGGCTCTGCCCCCGCGTGGCGAACATGACCCGGTCCCACGATGAAAGTAGAAAGTCCACATAAACCGCCTAAAACATGCCGATTACCCAATACGGCTGCCAACTGTGTTGGTGCCTCCAGACCGTTTTGCAATGGCAAGACAAATGTCTCTGGCCCAACGATTGGGCTCATAGCCTCCGCCGCTTCTGGCACCTGCCAGGCCTTGACACCCACCAGAATCACGTCCACTATGCCAGCTTGCGCTGGATCGTTCGTTGCTTTCACTGACTTCAGTATAAAATCACCTTTCACACTATCTACCCGTAGGCCATGATCTAACATAGCCTGCAAATGATCTCCTCGGGCTATAAACACAACATCTTCTCCAGCCTGCGCAAGACGCCCACCAAAATATCCCCCTACGCCACCAGCACCAAAGACAGCGATACGCATGTCGGCCCCCTTAAAATGGATTTTTTGACTGCCGCAACATAATCCTAAGCTACAGGGATATTTGAGTCAATACCGGGCGCTTTGATATGAGGCTACTGCTTTTGGACGGATAAGTCAACGGGATTTATCGGTTACTATTTGAAACGCTGCATGGCGTAACAAAAATGTAACGTCAACATTAGATAAAGTAGCTCTCAAAAGAGGGGTTGTGGATTGCACCTACTTATCCTCACTCTATGCTATCCTGAGAAATCATAATTACTGTTTGAAATCTGGATAATCAAAAAGCAAAGCTATGTGACACCCCAAAAATTATTCCCCACACAAAAATATTTAATACCGTTAGTTTAGATTCGTCTATCAAGTTTCATTTCCCGCTTAGTAAGAGCCAAAAGTAGAGTTACTATAATCATAGCTGCCACATTTATTGAGAAAGCTAAAGAGTAATTATTATTAATATCATATACAAGCCCACCGAGAAATGGGCCAACAGAAGCTCCCAGAAACCAACCAATTTCCAATGTACCCATTATTATTCCGATACTACGTTGTCCAAAGATATCACCAATCAGGGCACTTACAGAAGTGGTCATCCCTCCAAAGGAAAAGCCAAAAACCAAAGCAAAGAGATAGAACATCCATAACTCCTTCGAATAAATCAGCCATATTATTGCTCCGGTCAGAAATAGTGCACAAATAATAGCAATCGCTTTTCTGCTTGAATTATCCGAAATTTTACCCACTAGTAATCTCCCTGGGATACTCATGGCACCTATCACACTGAGGATGCTTGCTGCTTTCATGGCAGGAATGCCCATGTCTGTCCCATGGGGCACGATATGGGTCATTAGCATATATAAACACATGGAAAATAGCAACCATACAAGACCCAAACACCAGAAATTCCTGGTTTTGAATGCATACAACAATGAAAACCCAGTTGGCTGGTTGCTTCCCCCTCCCCAAGGTGATTCCACTGTTTGGCTTTTATTTAATTCCGCACCGTAGGGAAGGAGTCCCATCTCACCGGGCTCTTTTCTTAATAGCATGGCCGTAGGAATAATAATAAGCCAAGCAATCATTCCCATTACAATAAAAGACATGCTCCAACCAAAGGTTGCAATAAGGTAGGCAGCAAATGGAGCCATCATGACTGTCCCCAACCCTACCCCTGAGGTGGCAAGACCAATAGCGAGTCCCCGTTTCCTATTAAACCATCTTATAATGATTGATGTACTAACCACAAATACCCCACTCGTCCCCATAGCAAATAAAAGGCTATAAGCTACGAATAGCTGCCATAGCGACTGTGCCTGACTGGTGAGGATAAGGCTAAGACCCATAAATAAGCCCATTAAGCTAATAAGTATCCTCAGGCTAAATTTATCAGCACCCCAGCCACTGACAAAGGAAAACATGCAACAAAGTAACATATAAACGGAATATACCCCGGAGGTTTCTGCTCGAGTCAATCCAAATTCGCTGACTAAGGATTTAAAGAACACACCAAAAGAATTGCGTGTGCCTTGCACAATTATATTAATAATGAAAAAGGCTATTACCACTACCCAACCATAAAATAGCTCATCTTTAATTCTGTAGTATGACTTAATCATGGTACCTGCTGATCAAAACGAATCGGCTCTCTCTGACCTTCTCACAATGGCCCGGGCTTCAGATGCCTATCGCACTGAACAAATGGTTAGCTGTATTGATTATGCCATGATCGCTCTTTCGGCTATAATCGCGACGCGCCAATATATCCGCTCAAGCTCCCTTTCCAACTAGCCAAATAGAGCGATCAGTCATTGCGCAGTAAACCCATAGCATAGCACCCATATGAGCATTAGTTTTTGAATAAATATCATCAAAAATAAAATCGATCATAAAAGCTTTATATAAATCCATAAATTAAGCAAGCAAAAATTTGAATAACTCATTCATTTCCTAACTGGTCTATTAATACCCCAATTGGAGGGATAGAATTTACCTCTTATCGATTCCCATTTGCTCTAGTATAGCGATGTGAATTCTCGAATTGTTGACTACAAGGAAGCAACATTGCATGGTGACTCCTTGATTGCCTAAGAAATAGGCAGGCAGACCCGCCACGGATTAAAAGGAGATACCCCAAAGAGTGAAGATTTCTTTTGAAAAGATATAAGGTTATCGCCTTTTCCTTCCGTCTAGACGCCTCTCCCGGAAGATACCCTCTGAACAGTTCACCCCATAATCAGCAGATGCTTCTCGAAAAATGGGAAGATTCCAATTTGGAAGTACAACCCTATTGAGCTAATTAAATGGTGGAAGGCAGACTTACCCCCAGATGACAGAAAAATTTCGTCACTCCTTGATTTAGAAAGACTTTTCCCTTATATTGAACACCATAAATCAACCTTATTATGAAGAGGAGGGAAAAATGGCTCAGAAGAAATTAATGGCAAAAGGACAAATCGTTACGTACTTTGCAGAGAAATTTGAAATTTCCAAGAAGGCCGCTGCATCTATCATCGACGAATATGCAGCCCTAGCAATTACAGAGACCAAGAAAAAAGGAGCCTTCGTATTACCAGGGATTGGTAAATCCGTTCTTGTCAAAAGAAAGGCCCGGACAGGCCGAAACCCTGCCACCGGCGAAGCGATTAAGATCCGAGCAAAGACTGTTGTCAAGATTAGACCGGCTAAAGCATTCAAGGACGCAATCGTTCCTCCAAAAAAATAACCTTTGTACAACCAGAGGCGGGGGCAATAAAGAAACCCGCCTCTTCTTATTCCACTCAGGACAGCTGCCTCCCACTTAGCCTAATTGGTTTCAGAGATTGACTTACCATTAAAGCTGCCCCATTTTAACGTTTTCACCTGCATCTTCCCCCGATTTAGTGGACACACCGAAGAATTAGAGGTTGACCTTACCCTAAAAAAGTGGACACATAGTTAAATCTCATTAAGGAGCTTTTCATACTGTTCTGGGCTCCTGTACCCCAATGCCGAATGACTCCTCTGACGATTATAAAACACTTCCACGTACTCAAAGA
>SMTZ1_10008146_pt1 | contig 10475 bp, 8 predicted proteins | sample DeeMarSWOR136_30_FD_25667 | JGI IMG/M metagenome (IMG submission 25667) | reverse complement strand
CATCCCATCCTTTCCTCCTCTCCTCAAATTTTTTAAGATTACTCCTCTAGCTTTTGCTACCCCAAAACATCCCTTTTATATATCTTATTTTTATAAACCTTATAAAAACCAAGCTGAATATCATGAAAAATCTGATTAATGAAATTAAAATTCTCAAGAATAGTGAAATAGCTGAAGTTGTTAATAATAGAATTAAAGATTTTAAAAAAATTGATAAAAACTCCAGTAATGAACTTTTTAAAGAAATGTGTTTTTGTTTACTTACTGCAAATTATAATGCTGAAAAGAGTATAAAAATTCAAAATGAAATCGGAGATTGCTTTATTAGAGATTCAAAAGAAAAACTCACAGAAAAATTGAAAGAATATGGCCATCGATTTCCAAATACACGAGCTGAATATATCTCTGAATCAAAAAAATGTAAAAATAAATTGAAAGAAGTTGTTCAATTTCATGACAAAAATGCACTAAGGGAATGGATTGTAAACAATGTTAAAGGTCTTGGATATAAAGAATGCTCTCATTTTCTTAGAAATATTGGATTTGATGATTATGCAATTATTGATTTTCATATTATTGATATTTTAGTTAATTATAATATTATTAAAAAACCTAAAACTCTAACAAAAAACAAATATTTTGAAATTGAAGAGGTTTTAAGAAAAATTGCACAAGATACAAATTTAACCCTGGCTGAACTTGATCTGTATTTATGGTATAAGGAAACTGGAAAAATTCTAAAATAAATTAAATTTCATAATTTAATAAAAGAATTTTATCCTAAAGATTTATAGAGGATTAGCATATCTCGGATTTGGTGATTTAATTGGATTTCAATCTTTCTTCAGAACAGCAAATGTTTCAAAAAATAATAAGAGAATTTTGTGAAAAAGAGCTAAAACCAATTGCTCCAAAAATTGATCAAGAAGAATATTTTCCCTTTGACTTTTATAAAAAAGCAGGTAAAATGGGACTTATGGGTATGACTGTTCCCCAAAAGTATGGTGGAGCTGGAATTGATAAGGTTAGTTATATGATTGCTCTTGAAGAAATATCTCGTTATTGTGGTTCTACCGGACTTACTGTTGAAGCACATAATACTCTTGGATGTGGTTACATATATGAGCATGGTTCAGAAGAACAAAAAAAGAAATATCTTCCAAAATATACGACTGGTGAAGGTTTTGCAGCACTTGCAATAACAGAACCAAATGCTGGTTCAGATGTAGCGGGTCTACAAACTACTGCAGTTCTTGATAAAGATGAATATGTAATAAATGGTACAAAGCAATTCATTACTACTGGTGACCTTGCTGGTGTTACTATTGTAATGGCTAAAACTGAGAAAGATAAAGGTGCTAAGGGGATAACTGCTTTCCTTGTAGAAAAAGATACCCCAGGTTTTAAGGTTGGTCAGTTAGAAGATAAACTTGGACTTCGTGGAAGCAGAACAGCAGAACTTATTTTTGAAGATTGTAAAGTTCCAAAGGAAAATATGCTTGGAGAAAAAAATAAAGGTTTTTATGGTGTGATGGACACTCTTGATAGAGGTAGAACAGCAGTTGGTGCAATGTCTGTAGGGATTGCTCGTGGTGCACTTGAAGATAGTCTTGAATATGCAAATCAAAGGCAACAATTCGGAAGACCTATTGGTAAATTCCAAGCAATTCGATTTATGATTGCAGATATTGCAACCGAAGTTGATGCTGCCCGATTGCTTGTACATCGCGCTGCCTTTTTAGAGGATAATGGATTACCTTATAGCAAAGAAGCTGCAATGGCTAAACTATTTGCTTCAGAAATTGCAATGAGAGCTACTAAAAATGCAATTCAGATATTTGGCGGATATGGGTATACTCGCGAGTATCCAGTAGAAAGATATTTTAGAGATGTAAAACTCTGCCAAATTGGTGAAGGCACCTCAGAAGTTCAAAGGATAGTTATCTCAAAAAAATTAGGTTTATAATTTAAAAAAAATGGGGTAGGCATTATGCAAGAAAAAGTTGGATATGATACCTTATATAAGAATTTTAAATGGGAGGTTCCAAAATATTACAATTTTGGTTTTGATGTTGTTGATAAATGGGCAGAAGATAGAACAAAACTTGCATTAATTTCTATTGATAGAAGTAAAAAGCGAGATAGATATCACACTTTTAGGGATTTATCAGTTGAGTCAAATAGATATGCAAATACATTAAGAAGAATTGGAATTAAAAAAGAGGATAGAGTTTTAGTTATTTTACAAAGTATTCCTGAGTGGTACATTGCTCTTATTGGAATGTTTAAACTTGGTGTAATTCCAATGCCTGGTACAGTCCTTCTTACTTCAAAAGATGTTGAATATAGGGTGAATCGAGCAGAAGCAAATATAGTATTTACAGATCTAAACCATGCAGATATAATAGATGGTATTAAATCAAAATGCCCGACTTTAAAACATTTGATGCTTGTTGATGGTAAAAGAAAAGGCTGGTTAAATTATCTTGAGGAAATGGATAAGTCTTCTTATGAACTTACTCAAAAAGAGATTGGAAAAACAAAATCAACTGATCCAATGTTGATTTATTTTACGTCAGGTACCACTGGTCATCCAAAGATGGTCCTTCATACACATAGCTATCCATTAGGTCATGAGGTCACTGCAAAATTTGCTCAATCTTTAACTGATAAGGATTTACATTGGACAGTTTCAGAAACTGGTTGGGCGAAAGCTGCATGGGGAAAACTTTTTGGACAAATGATTGCAGGAGCTGCAGTAATTCAATGGGAAACACCAGGCAGATTTGATGCTGATGGCCTTTTATGGGCAATGGAAAGATATGGTGTAACATCATTTTGTGCACCACCAACTATATTTAGATTATTAATCCAAATGGACCTAAAAAAATACAATCTTAAACTAAGGCATACAATGAGTGCTGGTGAACCATTGAATCCTGAGGTAATTCGTGTATGGAAAGATACATTTGGTCTTGAAATTTATGATTTCTATGGTCAAACCGAGACTGTTTGCGTTCTTTCAAACTATCCATTTATGCCAATTCGATATGGCTCTGTTGGAAAACCAACACCTGGTCATGATGTCAGAATTGTTGATGATGAAGGAAATGAATTACCTGCAAATGAAGAAGGAAACATAGCACTTTATTTAGGTAAAGAACGTCCTCCGGGACTTTTCAAGGAATATTGGAAAGATAAAGATATTATGAAAAAATCATTCAGGGGAGACTTTTATTTTACAGGCGATATGGGTTACAAAGATAAAGATGGATATTTCTGGTTTGTAGGTAGGGATGATGATGTTATTAAATCATCAGGCTATAGAATTGGACCATTTGAGGTGGAATCTGCATTAATGGAACATGATGCCGTTGCAGAATGTGCAGTTGTTGGATCACCTGATCCAAAAGGAGTTAGAGGAATAATTGTAAAAGCAATAATTGTTCTTTCAAAAGGATACAAGCCATCTGAAAGACTAACAAAAGAGTTACAAGACCATGTTAAGAAAACAACTGCTCCTTACAAATACCCAAGAATTATTGAATATGTTGATGAGCTTCCTAAAACAATTTCAGGAAAAATTCTTAGAAGAGAGTTAAGAAAAAATAAATAATTTTTATTCTTTAATTCTTGGTACAACAAAAAACCTATGTTTGTTATTTTAATAAAATTATTATACTTTACCTTTTATACCTTTTAACCTTGTTAAATGAAAGGGGGTTGTTAAGATAGTTGATTATAATTTTACTGAGGAGCAAGAGCTTTTTAGAGAGAGTTTAAGAGAGTTTTGTGCAAGCGAAATTGTCCCGAAAACAGAGAAATTGGGAGAAGTAAGAAAAATGCCTAAAGATATAATAAAAGCATTAGCAAAATTTGAACTGCTTGGAATGGTTATTGATCCTGAATATGGGGGATTAGGAACTGATGTAGTTACTGCTGGAATTGCAGCAGAAGAATTGGCAAGAGCCGACCTAAGCTGTTCAATACCTGTTCTATTTTTAGTTGGAACCTCTTGGGGACATGTAATAGATAAATATGGTACTGAGGAGGCTAAAAAAGAGATATTTTCAAAGTCGATTAAAGGAGAACAAATCATAGGTATAGCTACAACAGAGTCAGATACTGGATCAGACTTGGGTAATATGAAAACCAAGATTACAAAGAAGGGAGATAAATACGTTGTAAATGGAGAGAAGATGTATATCAGTGGTGTAGCAGAAGCCATGGAATATGGTGGAGGTCATGTTACACTTGCTAGAATGAAACCCGAGTTGGGTACAAGAGGGATGAATATGTTTTACCTTCCATTAAAAGATACACCTGGAATAACACCTACCTATGTAGAGGATATTGGTAGAGAAGCAATTTCTTGTGGCGGATTTGACATCAACAATGTTGAGATTCCAAAACATTATCTGCTGGGGGAGGAAAATAAGGGATTTTATTATATTCATGAAGGTTATGAGCTCGCACGTGGACTTATTGCTCTTGTATGTGCAGGAGCTGCATCAAAAGCTCTTGAAAATGGTATTGCTTACATTAAAGAACGCAAGGCTTTTGGTAGACATATAGGAAAGTATGAAGGAATTCAGTTTAAACTAGCTGAACATCATGTCAAGATACAGGCTCTTCGCCAATTAGGCTATAAGGCCCTTTGGACTTATGATCAAGAAATACAAGGAAAAGCCTCAAGATTTGAAGTTAGTATGGCAATAGCAATGGCAAAATCGGTTGCTCCATTTTGGGCTCGTGACGCAATCGATGATGTTATGCAGTGGCAAGGAGCTTTTGGATATACAAAAGAATGTGAAGATCAGAAGGCCTGGCGGGCTGTGCGTTCTTTTACACTTGCTGAGGGTTCTTCAGAGATTATGAAACTAATTATTGCTAGAGAATTGCTTGGAAAAGAATTTTTAGCCTATCGATAATGATTGTGTAGGAATGAAATTTATTGTCTGTATAAAACAAGTACCTGATACTACAGAAGTAAAAGTTGATCCCAAAACCCATACTTTGATTAGAGAAGGCGTACCCAGTATTTTGAATCCTTATGATCAATTTGCAGTAGAAGAATGTGTTAGGATAAGAGAAGAGATTGGTGAGGGAAGTATATCAGTTATTACAATGGGTCCGCCTCAAGCAAGAAGTGCATTGATGAGATGCTTAGCACATGGAGCAGATGAAGCAATACTTATTTCAGATAAAGCATTTGCAGGTTCTGATACCTGGGCAACGGCTTATACACTGTCTCATGCAATAAAAAAAATTGGATCTTTTGATATGGTCTTTTGTGGACAGCAGGCAATAGATGGAGATACCGCTCAAGTTGGTCCAGAAATTGCTCAACAACTTGGTATACCTCAAATAACGTATGTGGAAAAAGTTTCTTTGGATAAAACTCACAAGCTTACTATTCATAAACAAACAGATGGAGGGGATCAAATTCTTGAGGCGAAATTACCGATACTCCTAGCCCTTCTTCCTCCATCATCATTTCAACCAGAGCATCCGCCAATGAGCAGTATATTAAAGGCAAAGAGAAAGCCTTTTAATATTTGGGATGCAAATATTCTGGGAGGTGACAAATCAAAATTTGGTTTGGATGGCTCTTTTACTCAGGTTATAAAAACATATACTCCACCATCACGTGGAGAATGTGAAATGATAGAAGATGATCCTAAAGAAGCCGCAAAAAAGTTAAGTAAGATTCTATGTAAAAATGAGGCTCTTGCAAAGAGGTGAAAATTTTGGGTATAGAAATTGTACTTGAAAAATGCACAGGATGTGGATTGTGCATTAAAGCATGTCCTTTTGCTGCAATCAAAGTCAAGGATAAGAAAGCAGAAATTGAAGCAAATTGTACTCTTTGCGGGTCTTGTGTAGATGTATGTAAGTTTGATGCAATTCTTATAGATAGACCTAAACTGAGCAATAAAGATCTTTCAGAATATAAGGATGTATGGATTTTTGTAGAACTAAAGGAGAACGAGATCAAGAAAGTAGGTTTTGAACTTGCTAGTAAAGCTCGAGAAATTGCAGATACTCTTGGAGAAAGAGTAGGTGCAGTGATTCTTGGTGAAAAAGCAAAACATCTATGTGATGAAATTGCTGCTTATGGTGTAGATATAGTGTATATAGTTGAGATTGAAAATCTCAAAGAGTACAATACAAGTAATTATTCAGGGATATTAACTGGTATTATTTTAAAGTATAAACCCAATATTGTGCTTTTCCCTGCAACTCACATAGGTAGGGATCTAGCACCACGTGTTGCGGCAACCTTAGAAGTAGGACTTACTGCTGACTGCACCGGATTATCAATAAAAGATGGTTTGCTTCTTCAATCAAGACCTGCTTTTGGCGGAAATATTATGGCTGATATCATATCACCAACTACCCGTCCTCAAATGGCTACAACTCGGCCAAATGTGATGAAAATAAAGAAACCAGACAATTCAAGAAAAGCAGATATTGTTACTATTCCTGTAAATATAGATCCCAAAGCTATGAGGATTGTAATAAAAGAAATTATTAAAACAACAAAATCAGGTGCCAAAAGCCTTGATGAGGCAGATATAATAATTTCTGGTGGGCGAGGAATTGGTTCTTCTGAAAATTTTAAAATTTTAGAAGAACTTGCTAAAACTATAAATGGGGTTGTTGGTGCATCTAGAGCTGCAGTTGATGCAGGTTGGAGACCACGTTCTGACCAAGTCGGTCAAAGTGGAAAGACAGTATCGCCTAAACTATACATTGCATGCGGTATCTCAGGTAAAATCCAGCATCAGGTCGGTATGAAGAGTTCTGATACAATTATTGCAATTAATACTGATCCAGAAGCCCCGATTTTTGATATTGCGGATTGTGGGATAGTTGGAGATTACACAGAAGTAATTCCTGCATTGAATGAGGAACTTAAGAAAAATTTATGTAAAAATTAAATAAATGAAAGCTGCTCTAAACATACAGAAATAGAGATTTATTAATATGCGTTAAAACTTATTTAAAATCATTTTCTCTTTTACAGTTTTTTTGTCAATTTATTTTAGATTTCAATAGTTTTAAATCTGTTTAATATATTACTATCTTATTAAAAATATTGTAGGGAGGAAATAAGGTATGGATAAAAAAACAATAGGCATGTTTGTCTGTATGCTGCTGATTGCAGCTGCTGTTTTACCAGCAGTTAGCGCCATGAATAAAGTTTTATATAGAGATATAAAACAGTTAGATGAAATCCAAAATCAAGATTTTGTACCAGGAGAGTTTATAGTTAAATTCAAGGAAAAATCAGTACTAAAAAGCCGATACTTAGTAAATCTTTTTGAAAAACATCAAGTAAGTTCAATGGAAAATCTTTTCAAGAATTCTGAAAACACGATACTTGAAAATATCTATTTCCTAAAAACCCCTAAGGATTCTGATATTTTATCTATTTTAGAGGATTTTTCATCTTGTCCAGATGTTGAATATGCTGAGCCAAATGGTGTTGCCCATCCATTTGCTATCCCAAATGATCCTGATTTTAGCATTCAATGGGCTCTTCATAATACTGGCCAGATTATTTTGGATGATATTTCTGGAACTCCTGATGCTGATATTGATGCTTCTGAGGTATGGGATATTGAGACGGGTGATCCTAATGTTGTTATTGCAATAATTGACTCGGGTATTGATTACAATCATCCTGATCTTGCTGATAATATCTGGGTGAATGAGGATGAAATCCCTGACAATGGGATCGACGATGATAATAATGGCTATATTGATGATATTATGGGTTGGGATATTCATTATGATGATAATGATCCATTAGATGGTCACGGGCATGGGACGCTTTGTGCAGGTGTTGCAAGTGCTGTAGGCAATAACAATATTGGCATTTCAGGTGTATGTTGGAACTGTAAAATCATGCCAGTAAAGGTGACCAGTGAAAATTGGCTCGCATATTGGACCGATATTGCAGTGGGGATAAAATATGCTGCTGATAATGATGCCGATGTTATAAGTATGAGTTTCGGGCGCAATTCTAATCTTAGTTATGTTTGGGATGCTGTGGAATATACTTATGGTAAAGGAGTTTTTATGTGTGCTGCTGCAGGAAATGATAATACATCAAACATTTTTTATCCTGCAGGTTATGATCATGTCACCGCTGTAGCAGCTACGAATCAGCACGATAAACGGTGTGATGAAGATGATTGGCCTCCTGGATATGGTAGTAATTACGGTGATTGGGTGGATGTCGCTGCACCAGGTGAATTGATTTACACCACGATGCCAACCTACCATGCTTTTATGAATGACATAAACAACCCTAATACAGGGCAAAATTTTTCCCAAGATTATGATTTTTGTGATGGTACATCTCTATCAGGTCCTCATGTTGCTGGCGAAGCAGCATTAATTTTATCAAAAGATTCTTCTTTATCTCCAGATGAAATTAAGTCACGTATACGTAAATATGTTGATCCATATGATTCAGATGAATATATTGGTACTGGACGTATAAATGCACATAAAGCAACTAAATGTAAAGCAATCAATACACAAACTCATCATTATATTCAACAATTTCCTAACATGTTCCCATTACTACAAAAACTATTACATAATCTTGGACTAAATTTATAGTCCTAAATCTCTCTTTTTTTACTTTTTTTAGATTTAAAACGATTTAAAGGCCTATAATTGCAGATAAATATTAAATCATCTGTTTTTGTTCAAAGTCTTATCACAGTCTTATATCGTCTTTGATTATAATGATATTAATTTAATTTGAAAATAAGTATTGGATGTGTTTTTTGATAATTTAGATTATTAATCTTTAATACAGGTAAAGGAATTTATATAATTAATTTAATACGGGGGGACGGGGAGAAGTTATGGCTTTCAAAAATACATACATACCATATGGAGGATATTGGAGTACACCATTTTGTGCTTGGCAAAAAAGTTTTCAGAATCTTCATGCAATTAAATTTGCAGCAGAAATTGGGAAGAAATTTTTAAATGAGAAAGAAATTGAACCTAAAGAATTTGATGAGCTTATTTTTGGTATAACAATACCCCAGCGCTCTGTGTTTTATGGTACACCATGGCTTGCGGGTATGATTGGTGCTGATAATATTACAGGTCCAATGATTGGTCAAGCATGTGCAACTGGCGCAAGAGGTGTGGAACTTGCTACTTTAGGTATTGAAACTGGTCTTAGGAAAAACGTTTTGGTTGTATATGCAGATCGATGCTCAAATGGCCCCCTTCTTGTTTATCCAAATCCAGAATCACCCGGAGCAACTCAAGATAAAGAAAGCTGGGTTTGGGATAACTTTGGATATGATCCATTTGCTAAAAATGCAATGATACAAACTGGTGAAAATGTTGCTAAAGAAGCAGGTATTACTCGGGAAGAACAAGATAAAATTACCTATTTGCGCTACCAGCAGTATCAAGATTCTACAAAAAATAATAGGGCTTTTCAAAAAAAATATATGATTTCTCCAATTGAAGTAAAAGATAAAAAAGGTAGAAAGGTTTTAGCAACTGTTGAAGGAGATGAAGGGATTTTTCCAACAACTCTTGAAGGTCTCCAAAAACTAAAACCGGTACTTCCAGATGGAACAATTACATTTGGAACACAAACCCATCCAGCAGATGGAAACTGTGGAATAATTATCACCACACGGGATAAAGCAAAACAGCTTAGCAAAAATAAGAAAATTGAAATTCAGGTTTTATCCTATGGAGAAGGTAGAGCTAAAAAAGGTTTTATGGCAATGGCAATAATTCCTGCAGCAAAAATGGCTCTAAAAAATGCTGGTATCTCCATAAAAGATGTAATTGCCATTAAAACACACAACCCATTTGCAGTAAATGACGTCTATTTTTGTAACGAAATGGATATTGGCTGGAAGGATATGAACAATTACGGCTCTTCTCTAATTTATGGCCACCCACAGGCACCAACTGGTGCAAGACTAATAATTGAACTTATTGAAGAATTAGTTGAAAAAGGTGGAGGCTACGGAATGTTTGATGGATGTGCTGCGGGTGATACCGGTGCTGCAATTGTTTTAAAAGTAGATGTTGAGTGATTTATATTAATATATTTTCAAAAAAGGTGTAGAACCATGAAAATACAAAAGATTGGTATTATTGGTGCTGGAAATATGGGCAGTGGAATTGCCCAAAAGGTTGCTCAAGAAGGAATCCAGGTTTTGATGGTTGATGTAAAAGACCAATACGTTAAAAAAGGTCTTGAAAACATCAAACAAACATTATCTGAAGGTGTTCAAAGAAAAATATTTACTGAGGAACAAGCCAAAGAAATATTAAGTCGAATCCGAGGAACTACAATTAAAGAGGAAGTAAAAGACGCAGATCTAGTAATTGAGGCAATTTTTGAAGATATGGACGTTAAAAAAGATCTTTTCAAAGAACTAGACAAAATTTGTGAAGAAAAAACAGTACTT
>SMTZ1_10012808_pt1 | contig 10476 bp, 9 predicted proteins | sample DeeMarSWOR136_30_FD_25667 | JGI IMG/M metagenome (IMG submission 25667) | reverse complement strand
ATTTGATGCCCATTTACATTGCGCTTTATATTCATATAGAGTGCTTGAAAGTAATCCACTAATATCTTTTTCATAATTACTTTCACCTGACTTAGCTGCCCAAGGTGTATATAACCAGCTACCTCCAGATTTTCTATAGGCAAATCTCACTTCTCCTGAAACTGTCCAAAAATTATATCCCATAATTAATTTTGCAGAGTTAGCTGTGATATCAGTAGCATTAATAGTAAAACAATAGGGATCTCTAAGTATATCTCCTTCCTGGAGTATTCCCATCATAACAATCGAATTACTTTTTTTATCAACAATTCTACCTTCTACTTGAAGACCTCTAAAATCATAATTTATAACAAGTTCCTCTCCGATATTCCAAAATCCATCTTCTTTAGAACTTGCATCCAACAAATCCCCAAGAGTATATGTTATTTCTTTACCACCGATATCAACGATAACTAATGAATCAATGGATAATTTATCTCCACCTATATGAGAAAATACAATATGTTGTTCATCAGGAGTCATTCCAACAATATCAACAATTGGAGTGGCAGTTGGTGACTCCATAGAAAATAATGTAACATATACAGTACTGAAAAGTGAAATAGAAATGCCTAATATAAAAACTGTTCCAACTACTTCAGATACAGCATAATCAGAATTTTTAATTTTTTTCATGTATATTCACCCACTCTCCAACATTATACTTTCCAATTGATGTTATATAAATATATCCTGCAATTATGTCAAAATGGAAAAATCTCTTATTACTTGTAAAAATATTATTATAAAATAAATATAAAAATTGAAATTTAATAAAAAAATTACGTATTATGGTAAAAAAAATATTTGCTCTAATAAATTTTAATATATCTTTTTTTAATTTTTGTACTATTTTAGAAACTATTGCTATCCCATCCTGATAAACCCAAATTTTGCATCCTATTAAATTTCTTTCGGATTTAAAAAAGAAATAAATTAAAACTTAATAAACTTTTTTAGAACATTTAAAAAGAATACTATCATAAAAAAATTACATTAAATTTTAACTCTGAAAAGTTTATATATCCCATTATGCATACGCTGCTCTAAAAGGAGGAGAGATGTGGAATGAATATTACAAATCCATATGAATTAGTTAAAAAAGAAGTTTATGACAAAAATGGATATGCTATTGGGATAATAGATAAAGTTTGGAATAGTTGGAACCAAGTTTACCCCGGATATTTCTTTGGTATAAGACCTAATCAAAATGCAAGGAATACGTGTTTTAGAGGGACATACCGGCTTATACCAATCTATTGTGATTATATAAGTGAAGTAAGCGAGTATGTAACCTTATATAAAACAATGGATGAACTATACCGTTATTGGAATAAAACAGTCCGATGTGGTTATACAACCTGTCCAACAGATGAGTTACTTGACAAGCCAGTTTATGATAAAAATTATTCTCGAGTAGGGACTTTCTTAGCTTTAACAGAAAGTGATGCACCATCAAGGAACTACGGAGTTCTTATAGATCCATATTTATGCGATACCTGGAAAGTACCACAAAATACTTTAATGCCAATTCCTACCAATTATATAACTGATGTTAAAGACACCATATATTTAGACAAAACTTTAGATGAACTAAAAGAATATTGGAGACAACACTTCAATTTCAAATGAAGAAAAAATTTTCTATAAGACGAGGAGATAAATAATCTCCTAATATTTTTCTTCTGACAATGGTATAAATTTTTCTTTTTCCAATTATCATAATTTTGTGTAATTTGTAGAGATGAGATTGGCAAAATAAGATAGATAGATTTATCAGGGTATCTATACACAAGTACTATTCAATCTAGTAAATCAAAACTTAGAATATTCCCTAAGTCCAATAAAGGATAACAAAATTTCTATTGAAAAAATTTAGCTCCAATTCCATAATCCAAATCTGAATTTTCATCCGAGTGGCTATAATAATTAGTCGTTATGATATATTGAAAAATATATATGGACATTAATAAAACGAGACATTCAAGAATTATCATAGAAGAATACCTGATAAAACATTTTGGATTTTTTCAGCAAAAGATTATAAAAAAAAAAGAGAGAAAAAAAGAATTATAGATGTTGGTATTGTTTCCAATATTCTTTTAAATTATCTAATGTTTTATCAAGAGTAATTGTATCGGATAAATTCTGGGGTGTACCTCCTGATTCTACCCAGGTAAAAAGTGTTCCAACTCTTGAATGATTTTTGTCGAAAACAGGTCTCTCAATCAATTGGTCTGTTGGTTGATTTGTTGGACCGCAAAGCACTGTTTTATTCCAATAACGGGAAAGCTGCTCCATTGTTACATTTAGTGTAACACCTTCTCCAGTTTCTCGAATATAATCGCTATAGATTGGTATTAATTTATATGTTCCTCGGAAAAAAGTACATCTTGAATTTTCGTTTGGTTTTATACCAAAGAAATATCCTGGATGGTCTTTATTCCAACTATTCCACGTTTTATCAATCCAACCAATTGTAGTTCCGTTTGTATCATATACTTCTTTTCCAACTAATTCATGTGGGTTATCAACTTTCATCTCTCATCTCACTCCTTAGATAGGTTCGCATATAAATAGAACCAATATAAACTTTTTGGTATAATATATCTGACAGGAATCGCGTGATTAAAAAAAATCCCCTTTTTGAAATCTTAAATTTATCATTCATACCACCTCATTAATATACCAACTCTACCATCGAAAATCAACCAAATAGAAGCACTAATTCACAAGTACCTTCTAGTTTATTTATTAGGTTAAAATTATTAATTATAGGGAAAAAGAAAAAATATATCAATAAAAAAGATTGATAATAAGGGAGATATTCCATTACCATATAGGTGATGTATGCAAATATATTGTGGGAATATCTCCCGTTATTTACCTCCCCTTTTATTTAAATCCATATAATATTTATATACTTTGTATTATATAATATTTTCTAAAAATAAACTTTTAATTATTATATTCTGCATAAAGGTTTAAATATCCCCTATTATTTAACATATTTTTTAGGAGGAGAGATGTAAAATGAAAGTTGACAATCCCAAAGCATTATTTAGTAAAGATGTGCATGACATGTATGGGAAGGTTATAGGTAAAATAGATAAAATATGGAAGAGTTGGAATGAGGATTATCCTGGATACTTTTTTGGTGTTAAGACAAAAGAAAATACGCGAGATAATTATTTTAGAGGAACAAACAAGCTAATACCAATCTATAGCGACTACATTCGTGAAATAGTGAGCAATCATGTAACTCTTAACAAAACAATAGATGATCTAGGACATCTTTGGAATAAAATAGTAAAATGTGGCCATTCAATCTATCCATTAGATCAGCTTTTTGAGATGTCAGTTTATGATAAGAATCAGTCAAGGATTGGGACATTCTGCAGTTTTGTGGAAATTGATGGAATGATGACACATTTTGGTCTCTTGTTAGACCCATATTTATATGAATCCTGGAAAGTTCCATATAATACGACACTACCAATTGAAACAAGTTATATAACTTATGTAAAAGATACGATCAACTTAGATAAAACATTGGACGAATTGAAGATTTATTGGCATAATAAACACCATATGCTCTAAAAAGTAATAATCAATTTAATCCAATGTTTTTTTAAGGAGTAAAAAAAAGTGATTATGCAATTTATGAAGCTATTTTTCCTACATCATGGCTTTTACAGGTAGGGCAAACAGAAACTGTGATATCCGAATTAACGAATAATTTCATTGGAAAATTAAAAATAGAATTACAGTTTTTACAGTGATACAAGGCCATTTGATTTTCCTTCTTTTACTTCATTTAATATTTTTGTATATAATATATAATATTATTTTTATTTAAATACTTTTGGTAATCCTTTATTAGGAGAAAATGTTGGATTTTCTATTTGGGAGTATTAGCTAATTGTTTTAAAAAAATGATAATAACTAGGACTATGATTCAGATTTCAAAGCTTATATTGGTGCTGTGGTAGATTACCAAAGTAAACAAGTCACTTTCATTTACCTAAAAAAACATTTTTCAAATGAAAAGAATTTGAGGAGAAAAAGATAGTAGGCTTAATAGAGTGCAAGCACCACAACAGAAGAAATAAATTAAGATTAATTAGGAAAAATGTATCAATCTAATTTTTTGAAGTTCAGTTCTAGTTCACTAAAATCTTTTTTCTTTTTTTTATTATGTTGAGATGATATCAACAAAAAAATAATTTGTATTTAACTGGGTTGGATTGTTAGTGGAAATATTCAAATTTATGAGTATCTAGATCACTCATATAAGTATAAGATTTAATTATATCAGGGAATTTTTCTGTTAGCTCTTCCATTATTTTAAAAAATTCTTCAATATTTCTTACATTAAACACCAGTTCAATATCAACATATCCAATAGTCTTATAGATTGCTACTAAATTTGGATTTTTCTCAATAAAATTAATTATATCATTTAATTTTTTATGTTTTTTAAGTAAGAGATTAGCTTTATATTGTTTATATTCAAATCTTGCAAAATCTAATTCAATAGTAAAGCCCTTAATTATATCATTTTCAATTAATTTTTTAATCCGAGAACTAACCACACTTGCAGATGAATTTAACTTTGAAGCAATATCAATTGATTTTAAACGAGCATTAATAGATAGTAGCTTTAATATTTCTAAATCTAAATTATCGATATTTATAATATCGCTATTTCCAAATAATGTATATTTTAATCTTTTATCAACCCAATTCTTATCTTCCTCAAGTAAAAATGAATATTTGTATCTTTTTTCTTGGAAATAAATTGAAAATTCATAATTTGAGAAATATTCTCTATATTCATTAAGAACTAATTCCCATGATTTGTAAAACTCTTGAATATTTTTTACAGCCATAATAAGAATAAATTCATATTCTCCTTTACATGAGCACACATGTCTACAATATTTGAAGTTCATGAAATATTCAATAATTTTCTTTTTTATAGCTGGATTTGGGTATTGATAATTTAAATAGAATCTAATGTGAGTGTAACCTAATTTATATTCATCAATATGTGTTATGAATTTTTTTAATATCTTTTTTTCTTGAAGCTTTTTTACTCTGGATACGACAGCATCTTTTGATAGTCCAACTTTGCGTCCAATCAATCGATAAGATTGCCTTGAATCAAGATTAAGATGATAGATTATTTTTCTATCCTTTAAATCCAGTTTTACCATAAGTACCAGACGAAACAGCATCTTTTTAAGTATATTTCATAGTTTTGTCTGGTTTTTTGAAGAGCCATTTCATATTCATTTTTTTTCTTATTGATAAATAGTGATATAAAAATGGAAAAAATAAAGGAGGTATAAGGAAAATGTTTCTTGAGCTATTATTCAGCCTTCCACCTGGAGAAGGTGGACCTGGTTGGGTGTTATAAATAACTTTTTAGATGAGTATAAATAACTTTGGATGCTGCTAATAAAAGTAGCAACATTCTTTTTTTTAAAATAAATCTTTTTTTTACTTTTTAATAATTTGCCAGATAATATTAAAAATGGTAATTTAGAAAAATATTTTTTAATTTCTGTCAATAGTTTTATTAATTATTAAACACATGTGAAATAAATTTAAAAAATACGTGTGGGGGAAAGATATGAATATACCTATTGAATTTTACAAAGCTTTTGTAATATTAATATTAATTTTGTTAATTGGAGCAGGCTTTAATCCAGTTTTCGGTAGGAATTTTGAAAAGGAAGAAGATGTTTCTTCTTTGACTTTTTATACTATTAATAAATCTGGTACTTCTAAATGTAAGGTTGAGTTGTCTTCTGATATTGCTGAGGAAATTTATCATATGTTTGAGAATCTAAAAAATAGGATAACTTGTGATCCTTTTAGTGATGAGACAAATAAATTAAAAAATGATTTTGTTGATTTATTAGATATTTATGGTCTTATACCTAATGATTGTTCAAAAGATAAAGTAGTTTCTGTTTTAAATCCCAAATGGTTAAATTTGTTTAATTATAATAGTCCTTTTATAAAATATAATGTTTTTTCTTCATTTGGTTCAAGATTAAAAAATAGTTTTAATTCTGCCTCTTTTTCTCATTTTGGTTCTGCTGTTTTTTGTAGTGTTGCTGGTGGTGGTAGTGGTTTGCTGTTTCCTCCTATTATGCTTCCTAGACCGCGTTTTGTTAATTTTTGGGCAGCATACGCAGGTGGTTTGACAACTGCTGCGAATCTACTCACGGGTAATGGTTTTGCTGCTGGTGGTGCTCAGTTTGGTGTGACTTTGGGTTTTATGGGTTTTGGTCTTTCTTTTGCGATTCCTGGTCAGCCTGCTTATTTTGCTTTTGGTGGTTATGCTTTATTTGCTATGGTTGGTGCTGATGAAGTTGAAACATATCCATTGAACAGAGCACCGGTTATATCTGAGGAAATCCCAAGCAATGGTCAGACGATTGTTCCTGTGTCTCTTTCTGAGTTGAGTTTCAAAATTAGTGATCCCGATGGTGATCGTATGAATTATACTGTTACTACTGATCCTGATATTGGTTCTGATAGTGGTTATAATAAGAAGGATGGTAGGTATTCTGTTCCTGTTAGTGGTCTTGATAGTTTTACTGAGTATTCTTGGAAGGTTGTTGTTGGTGATGGTGAGGATATTACAGAAAAAACTTTTACTTTTAAAACTCAGGAGTGTAGTCCTTCTGTTTATAATCCTATACCTGTTAATGGTGCAAAAAATATTCATGTAGATTTAACTGAGTTATCCTTTGATTTAAAAGATTATCAGGGTGACCTTATGGATTTTACAGTTGAAACCTCTCCAAATATTGGTGCTGGTAGTCAAAATGGTGTTGGTAATGGAACATATTCAGTTGATGTTTCTGGTTTGGATTATACTATTGATTATACTTGGTTTGTAAATGTTACTGATGGTGTTTATTGGACAAGAAAGGTTTTTAATTTTGTGACTGAGCCGAAAATGGTTTTTGATCCTTTTAATGAAGGTTGGCAGTATCGCAAGATGATTACTGTTAATCATTCGATGGTTGCTGATGATCTTTCAGATTTTCCTGTTTTGATTAATATAATCGATTCTGATTTGAAAAATAAAGCTCAAAATGATGGTGATGATATTTTGTTTGTGGATAATGTGGGTGTAGCAAATAGGTTATTTCATGAGATTGAAAATTGGGATGATTCTTCTGGGGAGTTAATTTGTTGGATAAATTTAACAAGTATTTCATCATCTTCTGATACTTCTATTTATATGTATTATGGTAATCCTTCTTGTGCTGGTCAGGAAAATCCTGGAGGAACTTGGAATAGTGATTATGAAGTTGTTTATCATTTCAATGAAAAATCTGGTAATGCTTTAGACTCTACTTTTAATTACAACGATGGCATAGTTACTGGTGTAACATATGGATCTAATGGAATCATTGGAGATTGCTATAGTTTTAATGGTAATGGTAGAGTAGTAACAGATGATTTTTGGTCTCCAACAGCATATTATTCAATGTTAATTTGGTATAAACCGGATTCACTTAGCGGAGATGACACTATTACTCAATTTCAGACACATACAACAAGTAATACAATTACAAAAGGATGGGTTATAAGACAAAAAGTTGATGAGGCAACTTACACTATTAGAGATGATTCACGTAATCTTATAACCTATCATGAATCAAACGCCTTTACTTCAACATCTGAATGGAAAGATTTGGGGCTTGTTAGAGATGATATAACTATGAAATCTTTTTTAGATAGTATAAAAGTTGACGAATCATCTAATGAAAATATAGGAACAACATCTCCAGATAGACTTACCATAGGATGTTATTGGCATGATAATGAGAATAAATATGGGGATTATATAAAAGGAGATATCGATGAATTCCGTATTTCAAGGGTTTCCCTCTCAAATGAATGGATGAAAACAACTTACAATACTATGAAGTTTGCTTTTAATGGTGGTTTTTTTACAATTGGACCTGAAGAATCAAATCCTTAAAACAAATAAAATTATCTTTTTTTATTTTAAAATATCTGTCACGCAAATTTCAACTAATTCATCAATAGACTTTGTCGCATCTAATTTTTTAAATCTCTTTCCAATCGCAAGTTTTACATAATTATTATTTACTTTTTCAAGAAATGCTTCTTTTTCAAATGGAATCAAACTTTCCCTATTTGTAATACGAGCAATTGCATCCTTTGGATTTATTAAAAATAAGTATGTTCTATCAGGAACTATAATGCGATCTTGTGAAAGTTCTTTTAACCACTTTATTGGATTTTTAACTTCTTCTTCCATTTGAGCTGCTTGATAAGCATAGGTAGACTCTGCATACCTGTCACATAAAACAATTTTACCTTCAACTAACCACTTAATAATCTTTTTACAGTGTTCAAAACGGTCTGCAATAAATGCAAAAGCAGTAATATAAGGATCGGTCTTTGTTTCAATACATTTCTGAACATATTTTCCTAAAAAGGTATTTGTTGGTTCAAATGTATAAACAACGTCATAGCCTTCTGATTTTAATTTTTTAAAGACAAGTTTTGAAATAGTTGACTTTCCCGAACCATCGATTCCTTCAAAGGTTACAAAACTTTTCATTTTTTTTCTTTCTCCTCTCTCCATTTTGCTTTGTAATAACTTAAAGGATGTCTTTTCTTTTTACATAAATCATCTATTTTATCGGTTGGACATATTCCATAGGTTCGCATTTTTTCACAACCAGGTGGAGTATATGACGTTGATGAGGTTGTACCTGTAATATGTTCGATTTGATATCTTGTCTTCTCTTCTTCATAATCTGGAGCGGTACTGAATATTTTAAGTATGTCATTAACACTCAATTTAAGAGAATTTAAAAAAGAAACTAATGCAAATCTACCCATATGAGGTACATTTTCACCTGATTGTATTGCAGCAATTATATCTTTCATACATGGTGGTAGCTTTTTCATATCTAATTTTCCAACTGGTGCTGCATCTATTTTTTTACGATGTATCATAACTGTATTTTGAATCCTTTGAATATCAGATGAAAAAGTGTTGTAAATTTTTTTATTGCAACTTTTGCTATCAAGTTCATTATTAATTCTATTTCTTAGTGCTTCTTGGAGTATTCTTGCAAGATCCCTTCGTGTTATTTTAATATAACCATCAATCATTTCACGATTTATCATTTTCCATTCTTTATATCTAGTGGGAGCATTTTGAAGATAATCAACAAAAAAAACTCTGATTTTGTTTGTATTTTCAGAATATTTAATTTTCAAATTGAATTCTTTTGAAATGTTTATTAAAAAAGAATTAGATTCATTTAAAAGATTTTTAAATGCATGAATTGCTTCACCTAGTGCATATCTTCTTTTAAAGTAAATATCATCAATACATACAGCAATCATTCTTGCTATAGGATAAGATAATAACTCCATTATGCAGTCTGATTCAGTTGCTAAACTCCTATTCCCAACATCTCTATTACTAAATGCATTATCAAGTCTTTCAACACCAATTGAACGTGCACGGTCATATAGTGGATCATCAAGCAACTCGTTTACAGATAGATTATTTTCTTTTACATATCTTTTAGATTCATCCAAGAAAGGGTATTTAGATAGTGTAGTTAATTCATACATTTTTACGCTGATATACCGAACAAAAAATAGTTAATTAAATTTCCCCTCCTATAGGTACAGATAATATGTCAAATTGTCATTTTTACACCATAAGTATATAAACCTAAAATTAAGAAATATTATTGGGAATGGTATTAATTGGTGGTAAAAATGAAAAAATATGGAGGGATAAATAAATCAAAGCTTAGGGATGACACTCCAATTTCTCCTGAGGAGGAACTTAAATTTATTTTATGGAAATCAGAATTAAATAAAGAGTTAACGGCCTTTTGGAAGTCGATATCAAAATAAAATAGTATTTAATGAAATTTTATTGCAAAAAAAATAATATAGAGATTTTTAAATCTCTAAATTTTAAGTAGTAGAATTGTATTATGCCCTATAGTTTTGTAGGGCTCGTAGCTTAGTCTGGCGGAGCGTCTGGCTCATAACCAGATGGTCGCAGGTTCAAATCCTGCCGGGCCCATACATTCTTCTCGAAGGATTTCCAGGTAAAACAGGGGTATTTTAACGATATTTTGATTTTAGCCTTTTTTCATAATGTATTTAAACCAATCATAAGGAGCAATTCTCATGTACTGTTTAGCGTCTTTAACATAAGTCATAGTTGTCTCAATCTTCGTATGTCCAAGCCAGTCTCTAACATCATAGATATCAAATCTTTTTGTCTCAAGTTTTGTATTGATTAGTTTTGCTATTGCGCACCAATGCCTTGAAACATATGGTTGATATTCTGGAAAAACAGATCTAACTTTTCTTGACAAAAGCATTCTAAATCTTTGA
>SMTZ1_10008144_pt1 | contig 10477 bp, 12 predicted proteins | sample DeeMarSWOR136_30_FD_25667 | JGI IMG/M metagenome (IMG submission 25667) | reverse complement strand
CAGAATTTGACTTCCACCAAAATTCACAAGAACAGTTTGTACATCAGTAAACATATCCCCCAACTCTCGTTTATGCTCAGCCATGAAGCTGTCAAAGTCTGAGTAGCTCTTATGAACCGATATCATGAAGCCATTCACACCCATTTCTCTACATCCCCCACTCATAATGACATTGGGATGGTTCATCAGCCATTTTCTTCCCCTCTCGTGAGCAGCTTCATACTTGTCTCTTAATCCAAGAGTCTGTATTGTTTTGACAAACGTGAATGCAAGTATCTCATATCCCATTTTTACCCATTTTGGAATAACAGTATAACCATCGATTAGTTCTTTTTCTAAGCGTGCTCTCCTTCTTGTGACAGTAGGTTGTGATACACCAATTTTCTTAGCTAGCTTTCGGTCACTTATTTTGGAGTTTTTCATCAACCCAAAGAGAATCTTGAAATCAATATCTTTCAATTTCGTCATACCACATCATCAATTATTTCTGTTACCTCAGTTTTTATGACTTGTGGAGAGACTACATGCATTCTACTAGTTCTTTGATTGCTCGTTTAAGGGGATATACCGGCGAGTACGGTGTGTTTCCCTATTTTGTTTAATTGTCGTGTTCGATGGGATTATGTCACACTTCCTCTTTGTCATTTGCAACTGTTGCAAGCATTGCTGATGTTAGAATTGTGCCAATTGAACTTGAAGCTAAGCCAAAGAGAACTGTCTCTCTTTGAGGTCTTGGTTCGTAGTGGATAGTGTATATCCACAGCTCTATTGCAGGACTTGGTTTATAGTCTGGTGTGAGGACCAGCAGGTTTACGCCAACATAGTTGTGTGTCGTTACAAAGGTAGTTGAGCCATTTCCAGTGACTCTGCGTCCATCTAATTTATGTGTCGGCTGGTAGGCAACTTCCCCAAAGTCAGAATAGTAGTGATCAATCTGCAAAGTTCCAGTAACCATCTTATATTCAACACGAATTGCCAAGTCGTAAGGACCAGCAGTCGGTCCAACTCCCTCGTTAGCATGAACATAGACTGGTTTTCCATAGCTTTCCATCGAACTTATTCTATCGGACACTTGGAAAGTCTCAATCCGTTCGATCTTACGATCAAATAGACCTGTGTAAAGGCCCCAAATACCCCATACTAGCACTGACACACCAACAATACAAAACAAAAAGCTATTTCTTCTACGCAAAAACCCACCTCCTTATCAGCATCTAATACTTTATTCAAGTCATACTAAAAATTTAAGAAATAAACTTCTAGATTGTTAATGGTGGAAAGTTTCTGTTAAGTGAACACAAATGTCTAAAGAAAATGTTGTAGTGAAAGCATGAGTGTCCTGAGTGTGGAACGAACCAGAAAGAAAAGGAGGAAAAGCCATGAGTGAGAGGGAGGTTAAGGAGTGTCCCAAGTGTGGTGGCCAAATGGTTGAAGCATCTCGGTTAGTTACACGTGCCTTCTCCCTTAGGGGGTCGGTCTTACCAGGGGTTAGTTTGGCAAAGAAAAGGGATGTTTTGGGTGACATGATTATTCCCTTCTATTGCGAGGACTGTGGATATATCGAATTCTACAAATCTCCGCCCGCACGGTATACCGGAGAAACACCTGAGTCTTTCCTCAAAAAATGCGTAGAATGTGGTGAAGAAATTCCAGTAGCCTCAGAAGAATGCCAATACTGTGGAACAAAACAACCGGAGTATGATAAGTCATGAGTGAACCACAAACCATCAAGTGCCCTAATTGTGGAAAACCCATGTCTATGGGGAAGTTTACGGGAGATGCAGCTTTTGCTGGTCAAGCTACTTTAGCGTGGATCGGCAACAAAAAAGGTTGGCGTGGCAGGGAACATCTGGATTCCTTTCATAACCCAAAAGGTGTGAGAGCTTACAGATGTAAAGAATGTGGAATATTAATTTGTTATGAACAGAGAAAGCAACCAAAATGATATTTTCTACATTTACTGACTTCTAATGGTTCACTCTTGGTCTAAATCCAGATCTTGGGAAAACAAATCTTACAAATATACTTGGAACGATGCGTATTTCGGTTACTCCAAGCTTTCTCGTCAACAATCTCTTGTTCGCAAATCTTGCATTTTCGACCGTTTAGAGGCTTACGACCCGACTTCCTAATGCGGACCAATTTCCAAGGCATTTTGTACAGCTCGGTTAATACAATATCTGGTTCGTATGGACTTTCAGAAGAATTGGCGATTATTTATGAACCTTTTTCAGAATTGACTACATTCATAGAGCTACTAATTTCTTGCATTTAGAAACCTTCTACTGGATTTGCGCGGGTGTTTTTTCTATTTCTCTTATTGCTTTCTCACTTGCCGATGGTTTGTAGACTATTCTCCTAATAGCGGGGTTGTGAGGACGTAGCACGAATATGACTGGACAACTTTCAGTCTCACAGTAGTGTCTGCCTTTTGATGATCTTTTCACTAAGGGTTTTCCGCATCCGGGGCAGTCAACCATCTTTATCACTTGAACTCACATTAACGCTTATTGAATTTCCAACTCGCCAAAAGGGTTTATGAATTCAGAAAATGTTTTCGAAAACAAAATTTTGGATTCTCTAAATGCCTTCTAGATCATAGCAAGAAACTGGAAGGCGCAAAATTTTAGCTAACTCATAATTTGGAAAATTAGAAATTATAAGAAGAGAATACAAGAAGATGTATGTTATCATGAGATTGACGGAGGTGAGTGATCCTGATTAGAAAGCTATTTCATATTACCTTTCCTGTGTCTGATTTGAAGACAGCTGTGGACTTCTACGAAGATGTTCTGGGCCTTAAGAAGACAGGTGAATGGTCAAACTACGCAACTTTTGACGTTGGAGGAGTACAGTTTGGGCTTGAACCACATGGCAAGCTGGAAATCTTTCTCCTCGTCGATGAAATTGACAAAGCCTACAAAAGACTCAAGGCAAAAGGCGTCGAGTTCGTGACAGAGCCCAAGGATATGCATTGGGGCGCGCGGGCAGCTACATTAGTTGACCCCGACGGAAACAGGTTCACAATAGAGACGTTCAAGAAGCAGAGTTAAAAGTTGAAAAAAGAGCGCTCTAAGAGTGAAGTGGCCTAAACTCAACTTGATCACAATCTAGAGACTTGGAGACTTTTGTTTAGCGCGCGTTTCACAGAGACAGCATCTTCCCTGTGACGCCGCTTATTGGAATGATCTTGATTTCCCCTGTTTTCAGGTGTTGGCATCGAGCCTCGTATATTGGCGTATAAACTACGGTGTGTTCTGTTACTTCAAGAACTTCTTCAACGATCCTTCCAACGTTTGGAGGCCTCTTGCAAACGATATCTTCTAAGGTGTTGAATAAAGATACCCCGAGTTTTCTCGCCTTTTCACTGCATTCTTTTAAGACTTTTCCGGGTTCGGGCTCGGCTGGTGCCGATGGCAATTTTGTGGGGTCAATTTCACGTCCTGTTCTATTCAGGGCGATTTGTTCTATGGCCTTGTGGATTACTCTTTCTTGGGCATCGAAGACTATTTCTTTGTGAGATCGTTTCAGAACACCTTTCACTCTTTCACTCATGACTTTGGGCTTTAAGGTTTGGCCAAAAACAACCACTTCGGTGGCCTTATCACCAACTGTAATCCTATAGGTTTTATTCTCAAAATAATCAAGAAAGTAGTTGGTCTTGGCGATCAAGAATGGCTCGTAGAAAAGCAAAACCGATTCACACTCAATTTCTTCATGCCTAGGTTTAAGGAACCCTAGCTTCGCGAAAAAGCTGGTTTTGTCTTTCTCGACAACGTTTCTCACGGTTTCAAGGTTCACCATGATCTTGTGCACTATGAGCTTCCTTTTCAGGGGTTTTTCTTCATCCATTTCTTCTTCGGCTAATGTGGACGCAACCAAAATATCATCATCTATCTTTTGAGTTCTAGTAATTCTCTTCGAACGTTCTACTTCTTAGCGATTGTGAAACTGAAATCAATACTCCGGTTCCACTTGCGCGCGCTTCGTTGTAGCTGAGTTATTACCCATGGTCTCATCCTGGCAAATAGTCAGTTTTCTTCGATGCCAAAATTATCTATAGCATGCATGAAAGTTCGCTCAACCTAAGCCCTCCAGAAACTTCGTCAGAAACTTTAGCAACTCGACTGTGCCGTTGCTTAGAATCTCGAGCGTGTTCTCAGGAGACATGTCAACGCCGAACACGGTTCCCAACGTGACTAAGACAACCAGCGCGCCGAACGCGACGACCAGAACCAGTTTCAACTTTTAGATTCCTCACGTTTTTTCTGCTAGCGTTTCTGCTGCGCGCGCATGTATGCTACGACAAAAAAAGGGCGCAATAAAAACAGCTTTTCGGTTCATCTCCACTCCCTTCTCTAATTAGTTTAGAAATATCCAACAATTTCTTCGCTTGGGCACAGTTAAACCTTTATGGAATTATCTTCTATGTATTCCACACATGCATGTTTGCCCATGCGCGCGCATGTCGGATTAACATCAAAACTGGGTTAAATCGACTCCGATTCTCTTGGATATCTCCGGGAGATCGTTAAGCACGTAAACAAAAGCGTGTCCCCTCCATTCTCCCCACCTTTCCTCTGCGATTTTTTTCAGCTCCTTGATCGCTTCCCTAGGAGACTCAGGTTCCTTACCGAAGAATAGAACGTGGAAGATCTTGGCGCTCCATACGTCCAAAGGGAAGCCTATCCTTGGCGCGACTATTTCTGCCGAATAATCTCCTATCCCCTTGAGACCTAACAGTTTCTCCTTCGCTGCTTCGGGGGACATCTCATAAAGCTCCTCCATAGTTGGAAAACCCTCTGATAGGCTCTTTGCGATTGAAATAAGATGCCGTGCCCGATATCCGAGCTTGGCCTTTGCCTTTAGTTCCTCCGTGCCCGTGTTTGCCACACGTTCTGGAGAGGGCCAGTAGAGGACGGTCTTGCCATCGAAGGAGATCTTGTCCCCGAAGTTCTTGATGAGGAGTTCCATCATTTGCGTGCTTCTCTTCATCGGGGCCATTTGAAGGGTCACTGCGAGAATTAGGACGGGGAAGAGGTCTTGTCGTCCTACTGTCCGCATCCCATATAGATCCTCAACGACGTCTCTCAAGATATCGTCCTTCCTAGCCATTGTGTAGAATTCCTTGAGATTCTCCTGTGTTCTCAAAGCCCTCTTTATCCCAGAAGCGATGCCATTCTTCTCTGCGTCACTGAATTTTTCATCTGAGAAGAGACGGCACCGGATTTTTGGTCTCCTCAATGTCCCCATAGACTTCAATTTCAGTCCCACAAGCTTGTGTCTGATCCGAGTTGCCGTCCACAGAGTATCTTTTTCGAAGATCTCCTTGGGCGTAGACCACGACCAACCAGCGGGCTTGTGAACAGTGAGTTCAAAACTGTAGGGAGGAATCGCTGTGATATCAATAGAAAACAGTTTTTCCAATTCCACTGGAGGCCTCACCTCGTTTCAGTCTTGAGACCAAATAGCTTGGCTCGACAGAAACTAATACGGCTTTCGCATGCATGCATTTAGAGAAAGCATTTACGCGCGCGTGTTCTATTATCTTTCCCGCAACCCAAAAGAGAATTCTCACTGCTAAAAGCATAATTCCAACTACAAGCACTCTACCGCCAATTAGATCGACAGTTAGATTATCTGAAGCCTTGCCGTATATGAACAAGATGAGACCGATACATGTACATGCATAGCCCAATGTAGCCATTTTTGATAATGCGCGCGTCGCGCTCAATGCTCAACTCACCCCTCTTTTCTATTTTTCCATGGGCAATATTATAGGTGTTCTCCTTTGCGCGCGTATTTCAGCTTCTGAAAAGGTATGCGTACTGCGTATAGAAAAAGGGGGGTTGCGCGGTTGGCGACGTTTACACTACCTACGGAAAAATCCCACTTCGCAACTGCTTTGCGCGCGCGGTTTCTTACGCTTCTTTGAGGATGTTTTTCCATGTATGCAAGGTGACGATTGTCAAAGGTTGCGTGCGTGCAGTCAAGATTTAAGCCTTGTTCAATCCTTATATGTGTCAGCTCATAGAGCGCGCGCAGATGGTGAAATTGGAAAACATAATTGAAGTTATAGAAGGGTTGACAGGATTCACAACAGACACTATCTACGATTTATTCTTTGCCGAAAAAAAGGTGATAGCTGCTATTGTGCTCCACCCCTCTGACTTGACTCAAATGTATAAGAAACCGGATCCGCTGTCCTCTCTCTTTGGAGGATGGTTAAAATCCGGAGAAGCTAAGATGCGATCAACACAGTTAATAGACGATAGAAGATGCGCTTTCAAAAATAAGACCCTTGATGAGATTTTGACTATGCACAAAGCAAACATGGAAATAGACTATGAAAACATAATCTCTGTGACTATAAAAAAAGGTCTTCTAACAACTTCGTTGGAATTCAAAGTTCAAAAACATCCCAAAAAGAAAATAAAATTTCGACTCAAAAGAAACCAAATCGCTGAAGTCAAAAGAGTGATAAGCAAAATTCTTCCAATGAAGTTCCTGAAGACTCCTTAATGCGCGCGCTCCGCCGGAAGCTGCAGATTGGCCGAAAAAAGTTCTTCCGTACCTCAGAGAAAAATACGAATAGCGCAAGTTAGATGCTTTTTTGTTCTTTTTTCATGGCTCAGGCATCTGCATGCATGCGTCTCCATATGGATGAAGAGAAGAAAGATGCGATAATTATGAGCAAGTTCCTTCCACAAGTCATAAAAACAGAACCAGCAGACATGTAGTACTGCTTATTTTCATTTTAATGGAGGTGAGATGATTATGGAAGATGTGAAGATAAAGCTTTCTGCATTATGGGTAGCTGGAATGTTAAATGGTCTTATGGGGGGAATGCTGGAACTAATGGACCCAGGGAAATTAGCGGAAATAATGACGGGAGAAGTGGAAGGCATGCTCATAACGCAGGAACTGTTGTTGGGAATGGCGGTATTAATGGTGATTCCGCCTGTCATGATTTTCCTGTCTGTGACTCTGAAAGATAAGGCAAATCGTTGGGCAAACATCATCTTTGGCATAGTCTTTATTGGTTTTGGTCTCATCGAACTCCTTTCAACAACTTCCTCTTATGTGATATTTGTGGGAATCGTAGGACTTGTGTTTAGTGCACTGATTGTCTGGTTTGCATGGAAGTGGCAGTAAGATTAGCGCGCGCGTGACTGGCATCCGGCTCCCAGGAGGCAGTTCTCTTGCTGTCTTGCCGGTAGAATTGAGGTCACTGCGAGCGACGGTGAAACACGTCTTTTCCTGCCAGGGGACGTTCTGCTTCTCGAGGATACCACTGGTAAAGGTTACAAAAGCAAGATTGCAAGCGAAGAGGATTTCATTATTGCAGTAGTGCAGTTAACAGAATGAAGGAGAACCGAAGCATGCATGCGCGCATTAGTGAGTGGAATAGCTATCGTGAGTATGAAAAAATATGACTTTCGTAGAAGGAGTTATTGTTGGAATATCTTTGTTCATAGTCGGGACAGTTTTTACCTATCGTTTTACAGAGTCAAAGTGGTCATGGATACTTGGAGCAATTCTTGGATTAGTAGTTGGACTGGTGTTCAGCTTGTTACCACCCGGAACTTGGACTTGGATATGATGCGCGCGCAGCTAAGTTTCGGTTTGAGCCGTCTCACCGAAGGCGGGTAGATCATCAGGGAACTGTGGAAATTTTTCTTTAACTTTCTGCTCTGCAACTGTGGCGGCTTCGTTCATGATCTTTTGGGCGTCTTCGTTTGCTTCTTGGAAGTCTATGTTCAATCCGGTGGTGTGGCTAGCGTCCATCACTATTCCGCTTAGCAGGTTTCCAATAGTTCCAAATTCTTTGTCAGCTTCCGGGAAGACTGCAGCCATACCGTTTTTAACGTTGCGCAACACACCGACTGCTGGAGCCATTGTTGTAACAACATCGCCAAGCTCTGAAACTGTGCTTAACCTCAGAACGATCTGTTCCAGGGCTAGTCGCGCGCGGATTATCATCTTTTCCATTCTCCGTATTTCAGCCAGTTCGTTGGCGAAAACGTTGGCACGCTGCATATCATGCTTTGAGTAGGAGTCCACGATGCGAGCGAATATGAATTTGTCGCGCTCTGAGAAGTGGCCGCCTGCTTTGTCAAGTCTTTGAATTTGCATTTCAATGCGTTTTATGGCGTAATCGAGGCGTGGTTTCAATGGACTGGGAGTGCGAAAAGCCTCCTTAATCTTGGTAGTGACAGGGGTTTTGTCTTTTCCTTTTCCCCATCTTCTGGCAAACTTTTCAGACAATTTTGATTCCTAACAAAGGAGACTGCCTAAAACGTATTATTGAATTGTTAACATGCAGAAAACATGCAAGTATACCTCTAATATCATGCCTCTGTGTCGCCGTCGTTTTAGCCTTTGAATCTTATATGGACAGAGAAAGAGATGCACTTGCGCTAGTAAACAATTTCGTGTAATTCAGATGCAATGCACACGCATGGATGCATGTTGTGGATTTTCAATTCACAGCCCTCTTTTATGATTGACCTGGAGAACTCTGCAGAATCTTTGGGTGTGGAGAAGATGGTTTCGCCTTGTGGGCGTGCATTCATTTGATATACAACCGGCGCGCGCGCACGGAACGAGCGCGTGCAACAATATTAGATTTAAATGATCAGAAGTGTTTCTTGGATATGGTGTGAATGAGATTAGAAGCAAGATCAGCCGCATAGGATACGTCAACAGAATAAGAGATAACATCCTTAACCTAAAAAGAAGAAGACTGTTGCCACTTTATGAAGACCTAAAATCAGCTGATTGCGTGGTCTGTGGAGGATCGGGCAGATCCCTGTACTCCTTGAACGCTGCGATGAGTCAGCTCGCAATGAGCCAGATAGGCTGGAGAAACAAGGTTGTGTTAACTCCTGACGACCCAGGCTTTCCTGGAAAAAACATGTATGATGCAGCAACCATACTCGAAAGACGATACAAAAGGATCCTGCTCTTGATAAACTCTGGTAGCGGTTTATCTGACGATCCGCTGGCGATGGCGCAAGATTTGGAAAGATACATTGAAGACAAAAAAACCTCGAGGTTTTCCATGGGGCTCGTAACCTCTGGCGTGAACTCTCCGCTATCTCAGATCGTCCGTCAACACGGGAATGTTGTTGAGCTGAAAGGACGAGGAAAATCTAGGCCCTCCTTTGAATATAGCGAGATAGGTATAATGGGCGACATGTTCGAGCTCGGAAGCCTATTCCTTCTGTGCATGATGACCGAAGCGATCTTCCGAAACCTAAGGGTAGATGGAGTTTTTCAACTCTGCGAGGAAGAGTTTGCCAAGCTAGCGTCTATGATCGACTCGATTGTAGAATCAGAAACCTATACGCGCTTGATCGACCTACTGGAAAGACGAACAAACGTTTTTCTAGGTGGAAAGGGCACCGCGAACGAGGTCGCCAAGATGGCTGGTGTAAGACTCTTCCACATTAAGGGTTTCTTGGGAGACAACGTCTACAGAGCTCGGGGCATGAACACTCCACATCCCAGAGCCGGAGATTTGGAGGTTTTAGTGTCGTTTTCTGGAGAGACCAAGCCTGTTGTCATCTGGTGTGACGTCTTCAGGAAACTGGGGGGAATTGTCTTGTCAATCACGGGAACAAAAAAGTCGGCGCTATCCGAAAAGTCAGACCTAAAAATAGTTCTGGAGGAGACAGTCAAGGTAGGCCAACCTAGAAGGTTTTACATGAGAACAGCATACCTTTTGAGTCCTTTGCCCGTTAAACTGGCTGAAAGATTGAGTGAAAAGGGACTGAAGCTGCCAGAGTACATAATCAATTGGTACCACTCGGTCATAGAATAGAACCCAGACTAGCGCGCGCATTCCCGTTCTAGTGAAAGCGAGGGCACAGCTTATTCGACGCTGTGACCGCGGACGTTCGTGTTTCAATAATTTCGGAGGCGCTCGACGGAAAAAAGAAATACGCATGGGCTGCCTAGGTACGTTTATGTATGGACGGCTGGGAGTAGAAGGGTGCCAACCCCTAAGTGGTTAGTGGTTGCAAGGAACGAATACCGCATTCACACAAGCAGAATAAGAAAGGTGAGACCTTACTTCCCCTATCTGGTTGTCGGGCTGTTAGCGGTTTATGTGGTGTTCATTGCGCCGAGCTTCGCTAGTTTGTTCATCGATGAGTTCCTTGCTTTTATCTTGTCCCAAGCTGCCGTAGCCATGGTTCAGATCATATTGTTCCTGATTTTTGTGTACTTCATAATAATTCCAGTTACACAAACGCTGAGGGAGGTGCAGGCTGAGCAGCTGGAGATTTTTCTCGCAGCTCCTATAAAGCCAAGCGACGTTCTGTTAGGTGAATTCATGGGCCAGATGCCTTTCTACGCCATCTTCGTCACGGTGATTGCTGGTTTCTTCACGGCAGCTCTAAATCCTTTGGGATTAGATGTGTTGCAGAATGCAATAATAATCGGAATTTTTGTTTTCACGTTTTTGTCAGCT
>SMTZ1_10008468_pt1 | contig 10478 bp, 12 predicted proteins | sample DeeMarSWOR136_30_FD_25667 | JGI IMG/M metagenome (IMG submission 25667) | reverse complement strand
GGGGACCGGGTCGTGACCACATTTTTTTTACTGGGTTTCTACCAAAAAACACCCTCCTTTCTCAAAAAAAGCTTGACAATTTATACCGTGATGGTATATATTAACAAAAAACTGACTTAAATCATTAAAAACATTACAAAAAAACACCCTTTTTCGCTTTTTTTGAGAAAAAGCCGTAAGTTATTGATATTATTAAGTGTCACAAAAAAAGTGTAATGATATCAGTCGTTTGTGACACAACAAAATTGTAGTGTCACAAAAATAAATGTAATAATTTCAATAAGTTACATTTTTTTGACTACCATTAAAAAGTATAATAATTTCAACTACTTGGAGATAATCGTATACTATAGTAAAAGGGCCGGTGTGACGTGACACTACAAAATTTTATATACTCGATTTTTCACCACCAGCCCATTTCTTGAGTTGTACGTGTTTTAAAAAGTGGTGTCTCGTCACACTTTTATATTTATAGCCAATAATGTCAACAAGTTAACCCTGTGACACTACTAAAGTAGTGGTGTCACACTTGTAATGATACCAATGGTTTAACCTGTGACACAACAAAATTGTAGTGTCACACTATAACTTTCTACAATTTTGTATAATTATCCAAGTTTTTCGTCCGCCCGCATTTTTTCTGGCTTAAAATGGTCCTTATATAAAGGGATTAAGAAAAAGATGAAGAATTTCAAGTGGTTAATAATAAATCTATGGTAGCCATAGATAATTTTAATATTTAGGATAAAGGAGGGCCAATGATACCCACAGAAGATTACACGGCACAGAAGCTGGAGTATACCAGGAGAAGCACGGGGGTCTTGAAGAGGGGATATGTGAATATTGCAGATTAATTTATTCTCACGGGGAGGGTGTAATAACCTGCGGGAAGTTGCTCTGTGAGGGAGGCGATGAATTGACATCCATGAAAGGCAACAAGAACTCCCTCTCCCTGAGAATATATTAACAAGGAGAATAAATGAAAATCCATCTCGTTGCAGGTGCACAGCCCAACTTTATGAAGATTGCCCCGCTATGAGGGGTTATGAATGAACTTAAGCAGGGAAGAGAAACTGGACGCTATATTCCTCCGGGCGGTCAACATGATCTTGCCTAAGTATTTTATGACCTGGAACGATGTAGACTTTTTACGTTCCTGCCCTTGTGGAAACATAGGATTTAAGACTGATATTTGTCCAAGGTGCGGCAACACGAAGGACATCTCGGGGCGAGTATTAAATTTCAAGAGAAAGGGCATGACAACCGAGGAAAAACTCAATTTTATTAAAGAAGTAAATCTCGTAAGTGGTGGGCAGGTAAAGTGAATAACTGCTCACTCTGCAGCGTATCTCCTAGTGATAAATTATGGTCGGAGCGCGGTTTTTTTGGCCTGATCTGCAAAAAATGTGATGTACCGATGATAGTCTTGGACGAGCACAGGGAGGCTTTAACAGACGACGAGCAGGCGACAGTTGACAGCCTTCAATTAAAGCACTTCAGGTTTACTAAGCCCAGGGGGATTGGCATGGGGTCTACTGGATCCCACTGGCATGAGCATTATATATGAGAAACGCTGAAGACTTTATAGTGCGTGCGTTATTTGTCATAGCTATAGTGTTGTTTTTTTGGAGTATATGTAGATTATGGTTGTGAAGAAGGATAACGTTCTTGAGCTTCCGATCAAGCGTTTACTGGACACCTGTGATTTAGTGAATGTGCCGAAGGGTGGTTCTCTCCCGCTCTGTTCGGGTTTCCCGGGGGAATGTTTAGGCTGCGGGGTGGGTGTGTGGGCAGCCCACAACCAAAGCCGCCTGGCCGGGGTTACTCACAGCCGTGTTCCTTCTGAATGGACGGATCCTTTATCCGAGAAGAAAACAACCGCCAAAAGAATAAGGGCTTTTCTCCGGGACTGCCTTGATTGTTTTTGGGCGCTACGATGGTATCTTGAAAAGTGACCGTATTCGGTCGAAGTAGAACTACTATGCCCTGTGCACAGGCAGAAAGAAATATTTCAAAATTACAGACGGCTTTTGATGATCTTCAAGAAGCGAGAAAGTCTGATAAAAATGCACATTTTTCTGTGGGTGAGTTTCAATTAACAATTCTTGATCACTTAATATATCTAAATCACGAGATAAAGCAATTAATAACAGAATACGAAGAAGCAATGGAGGGATACTTTAAAGCATATATGTCTCATCTTACTGATTTACACGTAAGGGGTATGAGCTATAAACCATGAATGAGCACCAACTACAGACCATACGGCAAAAGCTGTACGAGATTATCAGTTATAAGCCTCCGTCTGAGCCTGGTGAAAGGATGCTCCAGCAAATGGGCATTTCTATGACGAAGGCGGTCCAGCGCGACGGAGTATTTAACGTGTTTCAGTTCCAGAGCAGCGTGACTCACCATATTATTACTATGGTGGTTGATGTTTTGAAAGAGCTGGACAATATTTCTGTAACCCCGCTTGCCTTGCCCTGCCCTGAGCCCGAGCCCGCCCGGCTTCCGATTGATGTGGCTATGGAGGAGCTGGTTGATCGAAAGCTGCCCGTGCGGGCTGCTCGTAAATATTTGACAAGAAAGTATGTACGGGCTGTATTTAAACGTTACAATGGTGATGTGGGTAGTGTTATGCGCCACTTGGGCTGTAATCGTTCCAGTGTGTCTTATTATGAGCAATATTATATGATGGACTAATGATATGGCTATTGACCCTGCCCGGTTGCGACAAATTTATGTGAACAAGGGCGACTTGGTCCTATGGGACTTTTGTTCCAAGTGCTCTGAAGAATGCCCTGTTTATAAGCGTTGCGGTTATGTGAAGAAGGGTTATTGCACTGCCGAGTCGAAGTATTTGAAGGCAGTGACTGATCCTGTCATAAAAGAGCTTTTGCAAACCAAAGATCATGAGCCGACTTTGACTATACTCGAGTGGTTGGACTTTGGCTTGAAGCTGGTCCCTTTGTACCACGATTTGATCCGGGTAAAGATAGCCCTAGCCGGTGCTGACGGTCAAGTTGGCAGCCGGATATTGACCTTAATGCGCGAGAAGCGCCAGATTATTAGGGCTATTGACAGGCTTGAGATCCAGAAGACGTTGATGGACAAGTTTGACGAGCTGGGCGTTGTGCCGGAGAAGGCCGCGGGGGGGGGAGAATTAACAGAGGAAGGAGAGTTAACAGAGGAGCAGATTGCATATTTTGAGGAGCATGGCGATCCGGATTTTGCAGAAAGAGAATAGTTTTATAGGAGATGAGGTGAAAGACGAACTAAGCCTAGAAGATAGAGTTCTCTCCTGTTATTTCAGAATGCGGGTATGCGGAAATAGGGATAGATAGAGATGGTGGAGTAGGGCTGCCAGAAACTGCCGCCATCCTGACAAGTGGGAATTCATGGGGGGAATGTTCACTAAAGAATTGTCCGCGCATATAACATATCTAAAATAATGGAGGAGATGTTTGATGCCTATTGTTTATGAGCCTGCCGGCAAAGCCCGCGAGTACGCCCCGTTAGCTGCAAACCTGTATTCTGGTTGTAGCCATGGGTGTAAATACTGCTTTGGCGGATGCGTGTTACGAAAAACCGTGGCTGAATTTCACGCGAACGTACGGCCCAAGAAAGATGTTTTAGAGCGTTTTGGAAAGGACGCTGTGCGGTTACGGGGGGATGATCGAGAGATCCTGTTATCGTTCGTGACGGATCCGTACCAGCCGGTTGAGATGGACCTGAAAATTACTCGTGAGGCTATTAAGATTTTGATCCGGAACGAGCTGCGGTTTACGATTTTAACTAAGGGCGGCACCCGAGCTACCAGGGACTTCGATCTTTTAGAGGGTTATGATAAGTGCAGTTTCGGCACAACCCTGGTCTTTGATTCCATTTCAGATGAACGGGAGTGGGAACCCATGGCTCCCGGCACGAACGATCGAATAGTCGCGATTCGGGCGGCCAAGGTGCTTGGTATTAGGACCTGGGTAAGCCTTGAGCCTGTTATTGACCCCAAGCAGGCCTTGAAGTTGATCCGCGATCTGCACGACGTTGTTGATCACTGGAAGGTCGGTAAAATCAATTATCGGCCGGAGATTGAAAGGAAGATCGATTGGAAAGATTTTACTCATGAAATTGTTGGTTTATTGGACAACTTGCGTGCGAGTTATTATATCAAAGAAAGCTTGAGAGATATTTTAAAACAAGGAAGCGTGTTTGATCAAATACTTGCGTATAGTTTAGAGCTTTGCGCTTTTAATGATCCTGCTTTTGTGGAGGAACTTAACAGTTTTTATCGGCAGCATTTGAATGAAATACTCTAAGAAAGATTACAGGAACGGTGCTGAGGGCTTTATTCTTTGGGCTGAGGAGAATGCCTGTGTGCCTATTTACCCGGAGGGCTCTGAAATTCCGGAATGGTGTAGCCTTGGTAAGTTACCGGATACCCCTAACGCCGAAACTGGCCGGTCCTGGAAGGGTATGTGGGAGGAACAAAAGAAGGTTCTGCGTGAGGCCTTGCGGATGAAGAACGGCCGGTTCGTTTACAGGCTGATAGTTTTTTGCTGGCCTCGAGGTGAGGGAAAAAGCATTCTGGTCGTTCTGATCAAGCTCTGGCGATTCATGTGCTGGCAGCGACAGTTTATCATGCTGGGCGCCAACTCTAAAGACCAGGTTCAGTGGTCTCATTATGAATTAATGCGCGACATAATCGTGCATTCCCCGAAGTTGCTGATAGCAATAGGTCGCAAGAAGGTTAAGCTGAAGGACATTACTCTCCGGAATCGCAAAGGGGATATTCTTTCGATCATAAAGTGTGTGAGCTCGTTTTCTGGTATTTTTTCAAACATCACCGGGTTTACGTTCAGTGAGATGTTCGACATGAAAAACCCGAAGTTTTACGTACAAATTTACGGCTCTATTCGAAACATTCCAAATGCCTTAGGAATGATAGATTCTACGGTTTCCTCTAAGGTCCACGTTTTGTATCGTCTTTTTAGAAGTTACCAGAAAAACACGAACCCTGCTTTATTTTTTTCATACCGATATTCAAAATCCGGTGATCCGGCTGATTACTGGAACCCGAATATGACGAAAGGGCAGCTTGCGGCTTACAAGGACGCTTTCCCGCTGGGCGACTATGAACGATATTTTTTGAACTTGTGGTCGGCTGGTGCGGAGAATGTTTTTACTGAGGAAATGATCGAGGCAACGAACTACATAGGTGCAGATAATGTTTTGCAAAACCACGGCACCGTGATTCAGTTAATTACTAAGCGCAACCGGATTTTTGAGAGCATCAACAAAATGCGCGGGCTCGGTGGGGCCCTAACTAGGGAAGACGTATTGTTAGATAATCAAGACGTGCTGGACAAGATCGAGGCCCGGCTTTGGCCGGTTGAGAGTGTTTATAAATTAAGGACCCCGCAGAGCATGGTGATTCCTGCGACTACGGATGATCTGACCCGGCTATCCGATTTGTACGATACCGATTGGGCTATTCTTGCCGGGGGCGATTATGCTAGTCCTATGAAAAGACGAACTGCGGCGCGCACGATTTTGGTGATTGGTGCTAAGGGCCTATTTGGTAGCCGCTCGTCTATGCCTATTCTTTCCGATGATTCGGTTCCCCACTACCTGTATTTGCTTCTCCGCCTGGCCAATATTGAGGACCATAGTTTAGAGAGCATGAAAGAGGCTATTATGGAGGCCGATCTTGAATATGATGGGATTGATATGTTTTGTAGTGAGACTTGGGGTGCCGAATTCATGAAGGAATGGTTTGAGGAAAAGGATATTGCCATCGATATTATCCACCCGACTTACGACAGACAAAAAGCCGCTTTTATGGAGCTGTACCGGCTGTACGCGACTGGTCGATTCAAGGCTCCTCCGACAGCCGTACAGGGATCTAAGGAGCCTGATATTTTACGAGAAGAGCCGACTACGTTTAATCATAATCCGGATCCGCCGAATCGCGGTTTTTTTTCAACTGAGAAAAAGGAAAAGTACGGCATCCAGGACGATGTGATGTACGCTCTTGCGTACATGATTTACGGTGGCCGCAACCTGAGCGTGAACGATTTCAAGCCCCGGCACGGCAAGGTGTTTTTTGGTGAGCTTTATCAACCTCAGGGGCTTTTGGGGGCATATTGATGGCATATCGAGCAAACCTATATAGTTGGGGCCAAATTGTCATAACTGATAAGTTCCGGAAGAGCTTTGATCAGGCCAACTGGCCTAAAAAGAAGAACCCCTGCCGAAGAAAATCCTGCAAGTTTTTTGAAAAACCTGCCTGTTTTGAGTTCTACACCGGCCGTGATAAAAGTCGGTGTACGTGGTACGAAAAAGCATCGTAACCTTCTATTTTTACTATTAATTATCCCAATATCAAAAAAAGCTTGACAAACCAATAACATAGAAGATAAGCTTATACCGTATTGGTATAATCTATAATTATAATTGCCTTGGGGCGGGAAGAAACCCAAAAGGGCTGAATAACCCAGCCCCTCCAATTCTAAACAAAAGGAGGTGCAGCATGACGTAACCAGGAGGTGATACGTCATGCCGAGGCACCGCGAGAAGCGAGGGTCTAAGAAGCCTCGTCGCACTGGTAAATGGCGAGGTAGGAAAGTATCTTTGTCTAATGCTTATTGAGCAGATATGAACGAAGCTGAAGTCCAGCAGTTTATTGACGAAATTCCGGACGAAGTTATATCCCGGTTTACGTTCTCTGTCCCATGGCAGTATGATCCAGACGAGGGCGGTTACAAGGATCCTGATGGCTTCACTCGTTCCTCCGGCGATAAAGATGAAGACGAACTCACCCGGGACGTTCTCCAGCACGAAATCTGGGAAAAAGCGCAACAAACCCCCCATTGTAATACTGCCATTCGGGGCCTTGCCGGCCGTTTGGCTGGCCGCGGCTTTGAAGTTTCCTGTGAAATCACAAAAATCCAAGATGTTGTAGATGAAACCACAGACGATCATCGGAATCGTTTATTTTGCAATAATTATAAGTACGCCCTGAGGGGTGAACTTGAAGGCGAGCTTTACTTGTGCCTGTCCTGCCATCCGGATGGTTTTATCGAGGTAGACTTTATCGATCCGGGTAGAATCGACGGTTTTCAAGACGGTACTGGCATTATTTGGCACCCGAACAAGGCCAATATGCCGCTTATCTATAACGTGAAAGCCGATAATCGTGGCGATGTAACCGATCAAGACAAGTTTGATAAACAGATTCCTAGTATAAATATTGCAAGATACCCTGATTTACTCGAGGTCGCGTCTGAGCAGTACGGGTTTGATAGAGCGTTGCTTGCAAAAAGCCAGAAGTGGGGGCGACGGTTCATAAACTTGGGTCGGTTCAATCAATTCGTTGTAGCCTGGGACAAAAGCTGGATTACGCGAAGAAATGTTGGTCATTTGAGAACTGTCCTGCGTTGGTCTAACCTTTACGAAAACTTGAAGCTCTGGGAAGCCGATTACAAGAAGTCCGCTTCCGCTTATCTTTGGGTGTTTAAAATCACCGACGCGAAAGCCTTCAAGATTTGGCTGAATATGAGTGATGAGGAAAAAAGCAAAACCATGATGACCGCGAAGAAAACTCCCGGAGCCTCGGTTGTCCTTCCTCCCGGGATTGAGATGGATGTAAAGTTTCCTAATTTACCAAGGATTTCGGATGAAGATCGTGATATTTTGAGAATGATTTCGGCTGGCACCGGTGAGCCGGAGGATGTAATGACCAGCGCCGCTCAGGGACCGTTCGCGTCCGTTAAGGCTTCAAGGGGGCCTTTTTCAGAGCGCATTGAAGACGAGAAGGATTCCTGGGAACAGTTTTTGCGTCACGATTTCTGGGGTGGTATTTTCTTTTTGAAAAACAAGATTGCGGACATGCCGGAGTTCTTTAGTTCGAAAGAGTGTGTTGGATTCGACAATAATCAAAAACCGCTTTTCAAAAAACGCAGGAAGCGTCCGGAAAAGTGGTTAGAGATAACCTTTCCGGTTTCAGAGATTGGAGACGTTGAGGGTCGTGCAAGGGCATATCTTGGCGTGAAACATGCAGCAGTCACAGATACACTGGGGCTTCCAAAAGAAGAAGTGGCTAAGCGTATGGGATTCGGAAACTACCGCCAGTTGCGCCTTAATTATGAGACCGAGAAAGAGAAATATCCGGAATTGCCCATGACGTTGGACGCTGAATCAATTCAAGAGAAAACTGAAGCAGAGCCGCCCCGAGGCAAAGATACTAAAAAAGAATGAAGGTTGAAGTCACTCAGGACGTTCGTGATCATGTCGATTTGATTGACAAACAATACAGGGAGGCCAAGCGAGACAAGCTTTCCCGGTTCAGTGTGGAATGGGGCCGCTGGTCCCGTGAAATGAACGTCGAGCTTCACAGAAAGATTCAGGCGGTCAGTCCCCAGCAAGTTCTTTACAAATATGTATTTATCTACTGGATCCAGAAGTCGCAATTATTGGAGGTTTGGTTTAAGTTTCCATGGCCATCTCTTAAGCTGAAATTGAAGAAACGTCTCGGGAAGCAGATTGCAGACATTAAGAAAATGATTTTGTCGGGCGATGTGCCTGCAGCCGAGTTTACGGAAGAGGATTTGAAAAGAGCATTACTTGAAAGCAATAAATAGATTCTAACGGGACCTGATCAGTCCTGATTAGCCAATTTTGAAAAGGCTCTCACTGGCGCCAGAGCAATAGTGAGGGCCTTTTCTTTTGGCGAGGAGAAAATGCCCTGGACAGTCAAAGACGTAGACGAGCACAAGAAAGGTCTGACGCCCTCACAAAAAAGAGAATGGGTAAGAGTCGCTAATGAAACTCTTAATGATTGTTTAAAAGCTGGTGGGTCTCAAAAGATTTGTGAAGGCAAAGCAATTCGCATAGCCAATTCCAAGTTTTCGGAGGAAACCATGGAATGGACAGACGAGCAATGGAAAGCCCATGATGAGTATTTCGGGTTAGCAGATGACAAGAAAAAGCCAGGCGGATCGAATGTCGGTAAGTATAAAAAGGGTCCGTTTTGTGGTCCTGCAGGCGGTGCTCCGAAGGGTAGTTATCCGGTAGACACAAAAAAAAGAGCCATTGCAGCAATTGCATATGCTCGCCATGCACCTAATCCTGCGGGTATCAAGAAGTGTGTATGCAGGCACTGGCCGAGTCTGCCAGCTTGTAAGAAAAAGGAGAAACAGAGCATGAGCCAAGAAACTCAGAAAATACCGAAAGCCGCATTGTGTTTTATGGATCATGAATGTTTTGCGCAAGTCAAGGCGAAAGACGGAGAAGATCAGTTAACCATGGTGGTTTATAGCGGTGGTATTATCAAAGGGCACTGGTACTGGAATAACCTCGCTATTGATCTGACGGGCGTGTCTTTTCCGAAAGCAAAATATCCGGTTTTAGAAAATCACGATTCGTCGAGAAAGATAGCTTTTTCCAAAAAACCCAAGATTGATTCTGGTGCAATAGTGATTGACACAGCCGAATTTGTTGATACGCCCGAAAGCGAAGAGTTTCGAAAATTGTCCAAGCAGGGTTTTCCATACGAGGCTTCGATGTACGCGAAGCCAACTGTGATTGAGCGGGTTGCTGAGGGAGCTAAGGTAGATGTGAACGACATGTCTGTAAAGGGTCCTGCTACTGTTTGGCGGAAGTGCATATTTAAAGAGGCCTCGGCTTGTGTATTTGGCTGGGATTCAAACACGAGGGCCACTGCATTTGCAGACGAGGAGGTGGAGTTGACTGTAGAGACGGTTGAAAATTTAAGCATAAAGGAGGTGAACCAAATGACACTGGCAGAATTGAGACAGGAGCACCCGGAATTATTCGTGGAGTTCCAGGCGGAGATTGAAACTGATCTTCGGGCTGAGTTCGACAAGGAAAAGACAGCTATGGAGGCGAAGTTCGAGCAGGAAAAGACCAAGTTTGCCCAGGAGAAGGCGGATCTTGAGAAAGATCTTAGTACCAAGTTGTCCGAGCGCGATGAGCGCGTCTTGAAGCTTGAGAAGAAAGACATTATCCGCACGGAAAACGAGCGCCAGGACACGGCAGACAGGATCTGGTCCGAGAAGCTGGCGGACAGCGACATTGATCCTGGCATTCACGACAAGGTGAGAGCCCACGTTACGTTTTCGCAGTTCATCAAGGACGACGTTTTCGACACGGAGGCCTTCACGGCGGCTGTTGAGGCCGAGATCAGAGACTGGGAGAGCAAGCTGCCCAAGCCATCTTCGGTTATTGGCGGTGGGTTTGGCCAAAAAGAAGTTGTTGACGACCCTAAGTTGGCAGCTCAAGACGCAGAAGACGAAAAACTCGCAGATGATATTTTTGAAGCATCTGGAGGAAAGAGAGAGGAGGTGAAGTAGGATGCCATTAGGACAGACACCATATGTTTATCAGGGTGGCCAGGAGGACCTGAGGCGGATTTTTTACAGCGATCCGAATAGGGCCCTGAGCCATGCTATTACGATTCC
>SMTZ1_10008143_pt1 | contig 10480 bp, 10 predicted proteins | sample DeeMarSWOR136_30_FD_25667 | JGI IMG/M metagenome (IMG submission 25667) | reverse complement strand
GCCGGATTAATCGCCCGCAGTAAATCCGTTCGATTGGATACGTTTTCACTGTATTCTTTCAAATAGTCAATGGTATAAGCATCCATCGTTGTGAGCAGCGGGATCAATAAGCTCGCATATAGCGACTCGGTGGTGTATTTCGACAGCTCCGTCTTCCGTTGTTCACGGGTGGACATTTTGAGCAGAACATCTACCAAAAAGCCTGATGTATAAAAATCATGATACGTTTCATATTCTTCAGCCGCATCGAGGATGCGCTCGATGAGCCAATCTCGAAATTGCAGATCGGGGTGCTGATTCTGGGCTGCCTTAAATTCAGCATCAAGCGCCTGTACGATCGAATCCTGAGCTGCCGCCTGATCGTAAGCTGGACGGTCGAACTTAAACCGCCAGCAAAAGTAATAGGGTGTGGCAGAAAATGTCAGCGAATTCCCCTGAATATCGAACGTCATCGAGCGCGTGTAATCAGTCACCACATAAGAGCGATGGGTGACGTTCAAGGGTTCTATCGTATTCTCCCAATAAGTGAAATAGTCATAGAGACCCATCTTATTGGCGGTGGTATCCGGCGCTTGCTCGCCCGCTCCCAGAATGGTAGTTCCATCTTCCCGGGGCAAGTCATACGTGAATGGATAAATGAATAGAATGTCGATTTGAAATTCACGCAGTCCGAGCACGCTGTTTTTTAATTTCGGATGATAATTTAAAACTCCGCCACCCTCATTCAGGATACATTCCTGAAGCTGTTCATCGAACAATCGTCCATAAAGGGTGAAAACCGAATAATAGGGACTATTCACAAAGTGAACCGTGGGAATGAGCTGCCAGTCATAAATTGTTACGGTGATGGGCCTGTCATTGATTTTCAACTCCAGGCGATTTCCATCGGCATTTTCAAAATTGTAATGCATTTCCAGACTTTGAATGGTCAATTCGGGGACGGGACTGGCGGTTCTGTCGTAATACACACCCCATGCACCCGTGCTCGAAGCACCGCCCGCTACACCTTTGGAGGTGCTGGTAACAATTTCCATTCGATTCGAATTCATGAAATGTATGGCGCTGGGATGAGCCAGTGATTGGGGACCAAGCCGTTGCTCCGAATAGAGCAGACTGATTAATAAAGAAATCAACAGCATCAAAGCTAAAAATTTACGATTTCGAAGAAGTCGTTTCATCTGAACCTCCTCCCGTTGAATTTAAATGAAATTTGGAAATCAAGTGATCTATGCTTGCGTGTGCTATTTTGAGACGTCAATTTATAGTCAATGGCATTAAGTTAAGCATTGGTCACCCTTCGACTCCGCTCAGGGTGAACATGAGATACCTTCCAGTTGAGCGGAGTCGAAGCTTTTTTAAAGTAAAATCAGTCAAATCTTTATTAACTTGATGACATTGAATTTATAGCAACCGATCATTTCATTTTTCATATTCGGAATAGAACGAATCAAAATTCAATGATCTTTCAAAATCATAGCGCGCGCGTTCCATGTTACCCAATAAATAGTGAGCGAAGCCATCATAATAAAAATCCGCCTGAGTTTTTGGCAACGGAAATAGCTTCCCATCCAGCACCTGTTGGCAGATTTCCCGCATTTTTCGAAATTCACCCCGATGTTTGTAAATGCGGGCATATTTGATCGTGTTCTGGCGAGTTACCTGTTGAGGCGTCAATAGATGGTTTTGATAGATCTTGATGGCGTCATCGATTCGACCCGTCTTCAAATATAGTTCGGACAGAAGTTGATAAATCGCCAGTTCATTGACCGTTCCTTTCGCACCATCTCTCCGTAGTATTTCTCGGAGAAGTCCATGGGCTCGCTCCGTCGCCCCCAGCGCGAGCAGACTGTGGTAGTGGTAAATGATAGTGGCGGTATTGTGAATATTTTCGCGCTGCATCTCTTCAAATATCGAAATTGCCCGCGAGTAATTTTTTGAGAGATAATACAGAGATCCCTGAAGGTTCATGATCTTGAACTTGTCCTCATAATACGTTGAGGGGTCTAATTGCAGCAGAAATTTTGCAAGATCAGCCGGCACGCCCTCACCGGCTTCAATGAGCGCGACCGCGTAGTTGATTTTTTCATCGGTATTGCGATCCGGCGGGCAATAGCTCAGGGCTTTTTTATAATTGAGTTTTGCATTCGCATAATCCTCTCTCGCCAGATAAATGGAACCCAGTCCACCATATACGCTGGGATCGCGTGAACGTACTTTGCCAGCCTCCCGATAGCTTTTCTCGGCATCATCCAGTCGATTGAGAAGGTGCTCGCAAACAGCTTTCACGATCCAGGGGTAAAATAGCTGATAATCCGGAATTTGATACTGACAGGAGTATATGAAGTGGGTGATCAAAAAAAGGGCTTCTTCCCATGCCTGCGTCTGAAATTTCTTATTGAAAACACCCACGATAGTCATCAATTCCACATGAGCGGAGCGTGAATGCGCCAGCTCGAACACTTCATCGCGGAAGAATTTCCAGAATGGCAGTCGCGGATGGGCTTCGATCAGCGGAACATAGGTGACACCGAGTTTGCGGCATATTTTCGCCAGCGCTTCTTCAAAATCACGAATATCTTGAAAGTAAATTTCGTCATAACACGTTTCCTCAAAAATCGAATACGAACCTTCTAACTTTTGTGGCTTTTCCTCCACGATGAGAACCGGTACTAATTTGTCTCTCTCCCTGAACCCTTTACTCAGGGCGTATTCTACTTCCATGTATGTGAACTTGCCAATATCAGGATCAACGCTGTTTTTGCTGATGACCGGGATAAAGTATTCACTTTTATCAATTTCCTGCCTGAGTACTTTCGGGATATTCTTCCCCAGTTCAATCGCTTGCAGCATGTCCGAATAATCCCAGAAAAGGATGTTTTGCGAGCTTAAACCGCTCATGAGTTCGCGAACGTATTTTAAATCCCTGGAAGAAAAACTTATGAAAACGCGAGGAGGGTTCATGGTTCGTTCCTTTTTTGAAGATCGCCTGCGGATGAATCGTCCGGCTAAAACTGGGAGGACGCAAAAACGCCCTTCAGGGTGGTTTCTCCTTTCAGCCTGATGCTTCAATGAGTGACATTCAACAGATGGCGAACATCGTTCACCAAATTATAAAAAAATAATTATAAAAGCAATCTATTTTTCAATATTAAATGAAAACAGGGGATGTGGAATAGCTCCCCACTGTGGCATATCTCCCCAAATTCATCGCCCTGTTTTATAACGGTATTATGTCAGAATATGACTTGCATGTAGAGATTCTCCCCAATTTGTCGCTTCAGAACCTTTTCTGTTCGATTCATTAACCAAATGGAATTATCCAAATTTTCTTTAAATAACAATAGCTTAAACTGAAAAATGAAACGCCCTGATGACTTTGGCATTTTCCTTGCCTGAATGTTCGTCTGAAAACACATGCTGCGTCGAGCCTGACGGATATATTTTGCCAAATAGGTTTTCAGGAGGTAAAATGGATGTTGTGACAAATGTACTTATCATGACCGAACCAAATGAAGTTCAGACCGGTGAATTGACGGCTTTTCTCCGAGATCGTGGTTGTCACGTTTATGAAGAAATGACGTTAGGTCCAGCAATTGAAAAGGCTCAGAATATTGCATTTGATGTGATCGTTTTAAATGCAGAAGCCGAAGCGATAGAAATTACACGAGTCATTCGCATATTAAAAGAGTTGAATCCAGCATCGAAAATTATCGTCAAAACCACTTCTAATTCCGAAAGTCTGGAAGTGAAAGTTCGCCGCGAGAAGATTTTTTATTATCATCTTAATTCTTTCGGTGTAAATGAATTAAAGCTTGCAATAGAAAGTGCTTTGAAATAAAATGGCTGGCAAAGTAAAACTCCAATCCAAGTTTTTTAATACAATTAAATCAAAAGAGTAACTTGATAAGGTCCGTTGTCAGTCATCCAGCATCAGTAAAAAAACAATGGACAACGGACAGAAGATAGAAACCAATCAAAAGAGGCGCGCCGATGCAAGAGAAAAAGAGAATTCTTCTAATTGACGATGATGAAGATTATGTGGACATCAATCGGACTATTTTAGAGACGCAATACGACGTGGAAGTTGCCTATACTGGACAAGAGGGATTAGAAAAGTTTATCTCTGGGAATTTTGATCTGGTGATTTTAGATTTAATGATGGAAGAACGCGACGCTGGTTTTTCATTTAGTTATGCGGCAAAGGAGCATCCAAAACTCAAGGATATTCCGATCCTTTTGTTGACTTCGGCGCCAAAAGCAACCGGGTTTACATTTGATTTTGAGCGTGATAAAGATTGGCTGAAAGTGGATGATTTCGCCGAGAAACCTTTGGATACCAACACGCTTCTTTCAAAAGTTGAAAAATTGCTCAGTAAAAAGGCAGGTGAATGATTCAAATGACAGAAACCAATATTTTAGTCATAGACGATGAAGAAATGATCCGCCTGGGATGTAAAAAGATCCTCACGGATATGGGAATGAAGGTTGACACCGCGGAAAATGGTAAAATCGGACTCGAAGCGATACAAAAAAAACAGTATGATATGGTTCTCATCGATCTGATGATGCCAGGAATGGATGGAATGGAGTTATTACGGCAAATAAAACAGATCGATGAAAAAATTGTATCAATCGTGATAACTGGTTACGCCACTATCGAATCGGCGGTTAAGGCTGTAAAATTGGGGGCATACGATTATCTGCCCAAACCCTTTACTCCCGATGAATTGCGAACGATTGCTACAAAGGGCTTACAGCGACGACGATTACTGCTCGAAGCAGATGCATTGCGTAAAGAACGCGAGCGTAATTTATTGGAAATTGCAAATGAGCGTTCACGGACAGCGACGATCATCAATTGTATGGGAGAAGGCCTGATCGCAACCAATCGCCTGGGACAGCTTGTGCTGATAAATCCAGTTGCACGTAAAATGCTCCGTATAAAAGATGTGTCCATCATTGAAGAATATATTTCAAATCGACTGAATAATGCAGAATTAGAACGCCTGATTCTTGAAACCTTGAACAATGGTCTGACTGAGGAATCATTTGTCACGAAAGAAATCGAATTTGATAAAATCGAAGAGCGAATTTATTCGGTAACGCTGGCTCCGATCCAGGAAGAGAGGGGCGAGATGCTTGGCCTGGCCGCCGTTTTACGCGATATTTCGGAAGAGAAAAAAATCGAACGCATGAAATCGGAATTTGTACGCCTGGTCTCACATGAGCTGAAAGCCCCCACCGGTGCAATTGAGGGCTATTTGAATTTAATCTTAGATGGTATCGTGGATGAAGCGGATTCCGAACGCTTGCTTTCTATCATTCGCAAATCACGTGATAAAGCGGTTGCGCTTCAAAAACTCATTAAAGATCTATTGGATCTGTCATCCATAGATGCGGGCAATGTGGCGCGGCATTTAGAGCCTTTGACCCTCAAAACAATCTTGAAAGAAGTAACCGACTTCATGCAAAATGAAGCAGCAAAGAAATCGCTTGAAATAAATCTACGAATACCTGACAATTTACCGCCGGTCAGAGGGGATAAGGATGATTTAAACCGATTATTTCTCAATTTAGTGACGAATGCTATTAAGTACAATCGGGAAAATGGCGAGGTTACAATCAGCGTTGACGTTGAAGGTTCATTTCTGGTCACTTTAGTACAGGATACTGGTATCGGCATGACAAAAGATGAACTTAAAGATATTTTCAAAGATTTCTTTCGGGCAAAAAATGCATTTACACGTAAGATTTCGGGCACAGGACTTGGTTTATCCATTGCCAAAAAAATTGTCGAATCGCATCACGGCTATATCGAAGTAGAAAGCGAATACGGTAAGGGTAGTACGTTTAGAGTCTATCTTCCGTTATTATCCAGCGCGCTGGATCGTTCTATGAAAAACATTCATGAAGAACCATCACCGAAGGCAGCTTAGTATGAAATTGAAAGAAATTGTTGAAGAGCTTGGACTTAAAGTCGTAGCCGGGGAAAATAATTTAGAGGTTGATGTTGAAGGAGGCTATGCTTCCGATATTTTGAGCGATGTGATGGCCAAAACAAAACATGGTGACCTGTGGGTGACCAACCAGGGGCATCAAAATGTCGTCGCACTGGTATTTTTCAAAAGACTGGCCGGGGTTATCATCGCCGGTGATATCAAACCCGATGAAGAGGCTCTGCAAAAAGCGAAGGAGAAGGACATTCCGGTATTATTATCCAAAATGAATGCATTCGAAATAATCGGTCAACTTTACCAATTGGGTGTAAGGGGATGAAATTGCATGTTGAAATGGTTTAAAGTTGATCTCCATGTTCATACTGTGTTATCACCATGTGGCGATTTATTGATGGGACCCAAAAATATTGTTGACCGTGCATTGAAAGTCGGATTAAACGCGCTTGCGATTACCGATCACAATGCCTCTGAAAACGTACTCAGTGTGATGAAGGCAGCCAGGGGAACTGACCTCCTGATCATTCCCGGAATGGAGCTATCAACTCAGGAAGAAGCGCATGTCATTTGTTTATTTTCTGAAATTACGCAATTAATGGATTTTCAAAAGCTGGTTTATGAGCATCTTCCTGCGGGAAATAATGATCCAGATTTTTTTGGTCCGCAATATATTGTGAACGAAGACAATAAAATCATTGGCGAAAATAATCGACTGTTGATTTTTGCAGCATCTCTAAAGGCTAAGACTATTATAGCGGAAGTCACCAAAAGAGGCGGGATTTGCTACCCTGCTCATATTGATCGAAAGGCGAATAGCCTGCTGAATCAATTGGGCTTTGTTCCGCCGGATCTATCCTTCCCTGTGATGGAAATATCGTGGAATGCTTCGGCATTAAAGCTGTTCAAAAAATTTCCCGAAGTGGCTGATTATCCCCTTATGCGTTCTTCAGACGCGCATCATATCGAACAAATCGGGCGAGGTTTCACCTGGTTTCATCTGGAAACGCTCACATTCGAAGAGATTATGATGGCGATATATAATAGGAATGGAAGATCAATATCCATTGAAAAGAAATAAAGCAACTATTCAGCCATCCTTTGAAATCGTTAAATTCACGCTTCGACTCCGCTCAGCGTGAAGCCCCTCCTTCAGCCTGGGCGGAGTCGAAGGCTTTTAACGTGAACGAAAAATGCGATAGCTGAGATCTTTGTCACGGAAAACTTGTACTAACAGCGCAAGTTTTTCGATTGCATCGACCTGTCATTCCCGCATGCCGTTAGCGGGAATCCATTCGTTCGGGTTGTGTCATGAGTGGATTCCCGCCTAAAGATTGCGGGAATGACATTGATGAAACTCGTCGGTTTGAGGCGAAGCTTCGCTGGATAGTTACGGAATAAATCAATTCGGAATAATGCGTGAACTTGCTTTACATATTTTGGATATCGTTCAAAATTCGATTTCAGCAAATGCAGCCAAGATTGTCATTGAAATTGAAGAGAATGACGATGCTGATCAACTGCTGATAAAAATCATCGATGATGGCAAAGGGATGACTCCCCAACAAGCTGCGCGGGTAACCGATCCCTTCTTTACGAGCCGCACGAGCCGTAGTCTGGGCTTTGGCGTTCCCTTTTTCAAGGAAACCACCAGAATGGCTGGTGGCGATTTGACGGTCGAGTCAGAGTTGGGCAAAGGGACAACGGTTACTGCAACGATGCAATTGACCCATCTCAATCGTCCCCCGATGGGCGATATGGTTGAAACTATGGTGTGTATTCTGATGTCCAATCCGGAGATTAATTTCATTTATACGCATCGAATCAATGGAAAATGCTATCGATTCGATAGTACAAAATTTGAACGATTGGTTGACGATTCAGGAACGATGAATTTTACTGCATTAAATCAAATAAAAAAATCGATTCAGAAGGGGCTCGATGAAATTGGAAAATCATAGCGGACGGTCGCCATTGTTCCTCACGAAGTGGCAACCCCCCTCATAAATTTGCCCTGTCCCTGCAGAATATTGGGCTTAAAAGAGTTGGGGCTTGCTCAAAAGTCAATTGGAATTCTGGCATTTCAATTTCGATAAATTGCCTATATTTTTTTTCACAAAGATTTCCCAGAACACTTAGAGAAAATCTCTCTGAAATCTCCGTACTCTTTGTGACGAATGTTATGATTACGAATGAAAAATCAGTATCATTAAGTTAAGCATTGGTCACCCTTCGACTCCGCTCAGGGTGAAAATGAGATACTTTTCGGCTGAGCGGAGTCGAAGCCTTTTTAACGTAAAATCAGTCAAATCATTATTGACTTAATGACATTGAATGACGAATAGAAAATAATTCATGCGCGAGCACTCAGAATAACTGTTTGCAATCCGGATATTCATTTAACCGTGATTGACGAATAATGCAAGACTATTTTAAGAGGTGGTAAATGAAAACCTTAGAACAACTACAAAAGATTAGAGAAGAAGCGCGGAAATCAGTTTTACTGCGTCGCAAGAACGCTGATTTTACCATTAAAGTCGCGTTGGGCACATGTGGCATTGCCGCTGGCGCAAGACCTGTGATGACCGCTATTTTAGATGAGTTGGGGAAACGAAACGTTGCTAATGTGTTGGTGACTCAATCAGGCTGTATGGGTTATTGCGATCAGGAACCAATGGTTGAGGTGATTGATAATGAAGATATGAAAGTCATCTATGGTAAAGTCGATCCCAATTCCGCCAGGAGAATTGTCGTGGATCATATTGTAAATGGAAAAGTCGTTGATGACCTGGTATTCATATCAAAGAAACGAGCGCGTGATTGAAATTTGTTTTAGTAGAATGAAGGGTAGGTATATGTCAAAAGAATCTAAAGGGAAAATACTTGTTATTGATGATGATGAATCGTTGCTCGAACTGGCTGAGGTCATCTTACAAAAGGCTGGTTATCGGGTGACAGCGGCAGAATCGGTGCATGAAGCTTTAGCGCTGGCGCAGTCCGAAGATTTCATTCTAGCGCTTTGCGATGTCCGATTACCGGATGCATCAGGGATGGAATTTTTGGCGCAAATTCAAGAAATTAAAAAAGGCCTTCCGGTGATAATGATGACTAATTTCGGCTCGTTGCAGGGTGTTGAAGAGGCGCTCAGCCTCGGAGCCAAAGCATTCATTACCAAACCGTTACGATCAGAGCGCATCCTGAAAATCATTCAGGCTGTTCTCGCTGGCGAGACCATGTCATGGGAAAAAATTATCAGCGAGGAAAATATTTATTCGTATTTTTCACCACCGTCTTAGTAAATTCATCGCCAAGTCAACATTTGCAATTTATTTTTTATCGGAATTTCAAAGTTTTGGCAACAGAAATAAAACCACAGATTTCGCAGATGACATAGATTTTTATCTTCGAAATCATCTGCGAAATCTGTGGTCGCTTTTCATTAATTAATTCGCGAAGCGATGTTCTTTATAATGAATAATACCCCTGTTCCCAATAATGCTATTTTTAGAGTTTATCATGTTAATTTCTAAAATTGTTTTCTGAAAGTATTTTAGAGCGATTTTGCATGATGAGTTCAGACGTCATCTGGTTTGAATCTAACGCAGAGAGCGCTGAGTTACGCAGAATATTGTTTTCTCCGCGTCCTCTGCGCCTCTGCGTTTTATAAGAATGCTCAGGATGTTTAAATAAGTAATGAAATATACCTATTTTGGAACATTATCATAATATGCTTAAATTCACTCGTTTATACCGTGTTGTTGCAGTTTAATTCTGTTCTTTTTATTCAAATTAACCAAGTGCGAAACATCAGTTATTTGTTATTTGTAATTTGAGCAAATAAGGAGATTCAAATATGATTGACTTATCCAAAGTCGATACAATTGTGAAAAAGTATGCGAATGCGAAAACGCCACTCATTCCAATACTCAAAGAGGTACAGAACGAATACCACTATTTAGGCGAAGACGTATTAACCGAGGTTGCAAAGTGTACTAATCTCCCGCTGAGTGATATATACGGGGTCGCAACTTTCTATACGTTGTTTACGACCAAAGCCAAAGGTGAAAACATCATTCGATTCTGTGAAAATGCACCCTGCTACGTAAATGGTTCAAAAAGTGTTCTTGAAGCCATAACAAAACATCTGGGAGTAGAAGCCGGCCAAACGACCCGGGATAATAAATTCACATTGGAATTAACCAGTTGTCTTGGGCTCTGCGGGGTTGCCCCATGCATGACCATTAATGACGAAGCCTTTGGAAATTTAACTCCGGAAAAAGCAGTGGCAATCATCGAAGACTATAGAATGGAAGGGAAATCGCATGAAAATGCATAGAATGCACATTCTGATAAGTATGGACGCGCACACCATCGCACAGGGCGCTCGAACCGTAAAAGATGCGCTTGTGAGAATGATCAATGTTGCTGGCTTGTCTGATGAAATCAAAGTGATCGAAACCGGGAGCCTTGGCATCTACAAGCAGGGTGTGATTATTGTCGTGTATCCTGAGGGAGTTTACTATGCCAAT
>SMTZ1_10023484_pt1 | contig 10481 bp, 11 predicted proteins | sample DeeMarSWOR136_30_FD_25667 | JGI IMG/M metagenome (IMG submission 25667) | reverse complement strand
ATGGTGGATGCCTACATCGATGACGGAGACTGGGTACTCGTGGAGAGGACGAACTCGGCGAACTCCGGAGAGATGGTGGTCACCCTTCTGGATGACGGTTCGGTAACCCTGAAGAGGCTGAAGATGAAGGACGGGGAGGTCTTGCTTGTCCCCGAAAACCCGGAGTTTGAGCCGATTAAGGTCAAGGAACTGAGAGTCCTGGGAAGAGTGATCGGGGTACTGAGGAAGTATTGAATTCCGTGACTCCCTGACCTCGTGAGTCCGTTGCTCCGCCAGGCCGTTTGTCAGCGCATCAGTTGACTCCCGACCCTAGCTTCTGGAGACAGGGGAGGACTTACTGAAGCGTATTCGTTCTTGACTCTTTAGCAGGTCAAAGGAAAGAAGGTGAAGACAATGAACAGAAGATGTATCGTCCATATCGACATCGACGCTTTTTTTTCGGCTGTCGAGGTGCTTCTCAACCCCTCTCTCAAGGGGAAGCCGGTCATCGTCGGCGGCCTTCCCCATGAGAGGGGAGTCGCCTCGACCGCTTCTTACGAAGCCCGAAAATACGGCGTCCATTCCGGGATGCCCCTGCGCAAAGCCTATCAGCTCTGTCCCCACGGCATCTTCATCCTTCCCTGGATGAAGCCTACCTTGATTTAACCCGTTGCCGTCCCCTTTATCCCTCCTTTTCCTCCACGGTTCGGGAGATCAAGCAGAGGGTGGAGAAAGAGTTGGGGCTCACTGTTTCAGTGGGAGTGGGCCCCAACAAGGTTCTGGCCAAGCTGGCCACGAACAGGGCCAAACCAGGCGGGCTGGCCGAGATCGAACCAGGCAGGGAGGAGGAATTCCTGAAAGACCTGGGGATCGAGTCTTTACCCGGAATAGGGCCCAAGGCCCAGGTCATCCTCAGGATGCTCAACGTCCAGAAAATCGGCGACCTGTGGGGGTTGCCGCGGGCCAGTTTGCGCTCGCTCTTCGGTTTGAACGGGGATGAGATGTACCTCCAGTCCCGGGGGATCGACAGCCGCCCCCTCGCCACTGCCTCTATTCCGAGGATATCTGGGACAGGCGCCTGCTCCTGGCTCACCTGGCTTATCTCTGCGACCGGCTGACCCTTCCCTTGAGGCGGGGACGCCTTTTTGCCCATATCATCGAGGTTAAGGTCAGGTACTCTGACTTCAAGACCGAGGCCCGAAGACGCCTTCTCATCTCACCCGTGCAGGAGATGGGGAAGATCTACAAGATCGCTCAGGAGCTCTTCCTCCAGTTCTTCTCCTCCTCTCGCTTGTCCCTGCGTCTGGTCGGAGTGAAGGCGTCTGACCTGGTGAGAGGCAGGCCCCTTTCTCTTTTCGAGCCTTACTCCGAGCGGCCGGAGAGGCTGGGGCACGCTGTGGATGAGGTGAGGGAGAAGTACGGGTTCGGCTCAGTGCTCACGGTTCGGGAGAAGATGCTCGAGGAGCTCTACAGCTTTGAGCGGAACCGGGGGTTTGTCCTGAAAACAGCCTCCCTGACTAAATAACCTGAAGGCAGGTTTTTCTCAAGATCAAGATTCAAACTTTCTATTACGTCCATTCATTCATCCTATGTCGGCATCTTTCACCCTTCGGGCGAGCCGATCTCCCTGCATCTGCTTCGTTGCGGCCCAATCGCGGTGGATAACCACAGCTTCATGGGCCACGCCTCGCATCTCCAGCAACCTCGACTCGTGAATAATCCAGGGTAAGTAATACTAGATACCGAGAAAATGTATATCCCACTCAGAATTCATTCGGTTTACAGCAAGGGCAAGGGAGGCGCCACGCTCAAAGATCTTCCCTCCTGGGTCTGCCGGACAAAACTGCCTTCCGCCGCCCTGACTGATATCGGGAACCTCTACGGCTGGGGGGAGTGGAAGAGAACGGCCCTGGAGAATGGGTTCACCCCGCTCTTCGGCTGCGAGATGAAGGTTGAAGGAGAGAGGTTCCTTTTTCTCGTCAAGAGCAGAGAAGGGTACTGGAACCTGATGGAGACCTTCAACCGCAAGGAGATTAGGACCACAGAAGGGCTGGTCACGATCTTCATTCCTCAAGCAGCAGGTGAGGAGCTTCCTGAGGCCTTTTCCTCTGGCTCAAAGGAGGATTTTTACCTCGGCGTCGATTTTTTCAACTTCAAAAAAGCTCTCACACTGGCTCAGAGGCGTGATTTTCCCCTGGTATCCATCCAGAAGAAGATTCCCTTCCCTCCGGAGAGGGACAGGCTGAAGCCCAGGATGGAGCTTTTCGGGCCGCACCAGGAAGCCCTGGCCCTCAAGAAGTTCGGCCCCGGTGCGGGAGATGTCTTCAGGAGGACCTTCGAGGTGGCGGAGAAATGCCGGTTCTCCTTCGAGAACATCGTACCCCCTCTTCCCGGGAACCTTTTTTCCACGAGCTTGAGGGAGGTGGTGATGGACAGGCTGAGGAGGTTGAAGAACCTGAGCTGGCGCGGGAGGCAGCGGGCCCAGCAAGAGCTGGAGGCCATCGAGAGCTCCGGGTTTGCTCCTTATTTTCTGATCGTCTATGACGTGGTCCAGTTCGCCGGCCGCAACGGCATCCTCCATAACCTCAAGGGGTCGGGCGCTTCCTCTTACCTGGCCTACCTTCTGGGGATTTCCCGCGTCGACCCCATCGAGTATGACCTCTACTTCGAGAGGTTCCTGAACAAAGGCCGGGATGACCCCCCGGATATAGACCTGGATTTTGACTCCCGGAAGAGAGACCAGGTTCTCTCCTATGTCCTGAAGAAATACGGTCAGGGACGCACAGGAGCCGCCTTTGTCTGCAGCCTGAAGGATTTCCGTGCCCGCTCCGCCCTTTATGAGACGGCCCGGGCTTTTGGCCTTCCCCCTGAAGAAGCCCGTTCCCTGAGCAAGAAAGCCCCCTTTTTCGCCGCGCCTGATTTCCTGAAGAAGGACAGACCCCTTGCCGGTTACGCGGAGATATGGAAGGCCGCCTCTGACCTGAGTCATGCCTACTGCGAGAACTCGCTCCACGTGGGAGGGGTGCTCCTGACCCCTTCGCCTGCGGACCGCTATCTTCCTCTCGAGGAGTCAGCCAAGGGCTATATCATGGCTCACTACGACCGGGATGCCGTCGAAGACCTGAAGCTGATCAAGCTCGACCTGCTCTCGGTGAGAGGACTGGCAGCCATCTCCGAGACCAGAAGGATGCTGAACATCAGGAGCATCCCCTCTCAGGACAGGAAGACCTACAGCCTGTTGAAGGGGGGCCAGACCATAGGCTGCTTCCAGGTGGAAAGCCCGGCCATGATGAACCTCCTCCGCCGCATGAAGCCTGAAAACGTCTACGAACTCACCCAGGCCCTGGCTCTTATCCGGCCCGGCCCCACCGAAAGCGGCATGAAGGAGGCTCTCCTTCGCAGCCGGGAAGGACGACCGGTCTCACGGGATGGTTTCCTGGGTCGAATACTTCCCGAGACAGGAGGCCTTCTCCTCTATGAAGAGCAGGTGATGCAGATCGCCGACCGGGTGGCCGGCATGCCTCCCGAAGAGGGAGACATTCTTCGCCGTGCTCTCAAGGCGAAGGCGGTCAGCGCCCAGCTCAAGAGCCGTTTTTTCAGGGAAGCGGGGGAGCGGGGATACACGCCGGCCGAGGTCAGGAAGCTGTGGAAGGTCATGGAGGAGTTTTCTTCCTACTCCTTCAACAAAGCCCACAGCGCTTCCTACGCCTGCATGGCTTACCAGGCTGTCTACCTGAAGGCTCACCATACGCTTCCCTATCTCGCTTCTGTCCTCAACGCCGGAGGCGGCTATTACGGGCTGGCGGAATACATCGAGGAGGCCAAAAGAAAAGGAATCCAGATCCTGGAGCCGGATGTCAACCGGAGTGACTATCAGTTCACGGTTGAAGGAAGAAACATCCGCGTCGGCTTGACCTCCATCAAGGGACTGGCCCTGAAGACAGCGGAGAAGATCATCGAGGGAAGAACTCCTCTCCCTCATCAAATCAGGAGTCTTCGACTCTCTCGAGCCCAGAAGAACACGGCAGATCCTCCGCTATTTCAGAGGCCTGGAGGACGTGGAAGAGGTCTCGGACATCGACCCCAGGCAAAAGAAAAGGATGCTCATCGACTCCCTGGGTTTTGCCCCTGACGGAGATTCTCTGTCCCTCTTCGAGGGGAAAAGGCCGCCCCTGCGGATAAAGGATTTGAAGGGCTGCCTGGGCCAGGAAGTGGAGCTTGTGGTCCGGGTGGTGGATGCCCGCCAGAAAGCGGTGAGGCAGGGGAGGAAGTATTTCTTTCTTTTCGAGGACGAGACCGGTCTTCTGGAGGGCGTGGGGTCCACCGGCCTGCTACCTGAGAGGAGAGGTCAGACAGGATGGAAGCGGAAGGCCGAAGGTCTTCGACTGTTCCTTTCTCCGGCCCTACTGAGCCAGACAGTTGATATAATTCTCTCCATAAAGGTAAAATATTCATTGATTTAATAATGAATCAAGGAGGGACGGTATGAATGGAATCAGGGATTACCAGGGCCGGATATTTGGAGGGCTGCTGATTATCTTGATCGGAGTTTTGTTTTTGCTCGGGAACCTGGGCAAGCTGGATTTCTGGGATATTTTTTCCACATTTTGGCCTCTGATCCTCGTTTTTATCGGCTTATGGCATTTGATCGGCCATGAATTTCGGCGATGGGGCTTTGGGCTCCTGTTTATTCTGGTCGGTGTGTTTTTCCTGCTCGGTAACCTGGATGTGATCCGGGGCAGGGCCTGGCTGTATTTCTGGCCTTTGCTGGTCATCGCTGCTGGTTTGTGGATCGTTTTCAGACCCCGGATTAAGCTCACACAGGGAAGAGCCCCGGAGATCAAAGAAAAGGACCTGGATATATTTGCGGTCTTTTCGGGGATGAATCGCCGGATTAAATCAAAGGAGTTCAGGGGCGGGAAGGTTTCTGCTCTGATGGCAGGCGTCGAGCTCGATTTCTTAGAGGCAGGGCTGGCGGGAAATCAGGCTGCTATTGAGGTGACGGCTATTCTGGGCGGAATCGACATCCGGGTTCCAAACGATTGGGAGGTTGTCGTTGACGGCAGTGCTTTTCTCGGAGGAGTCGAGGATAAACACAGGCCAACACCCTCTGCCGAAAAAAGGCCCACTCTCCACATCAAGGCCACTGCCATCCTGGGAGGAATAGACATAAAATAAAAGGGGTTAATAGAGAGCTTTTTCTGGACTTCAAATTCAGGCTGCAATGGATATGATCAGAGGGAGAGATTCTATCCTGTAAAACTGATATTCCAGAGGATAAAGATAGAAAGGCATTCTATTTAGGCCTGAGCGGAAAGAATTGCCCTGGCTAAACCAGAACAGGAAAAGATCTTGACCTTTTTATTTTTGTTTTTGCAGCTCTATGAGACCGGAAGTGCCGCTCTCTGATTCCCAGCGGCCCTTCATAGTGTCTCCTTCGACGGTCAGATAGAAATAGATCCTTTCATATTCGTATCCGTCGAAGATCAGAAAGTTAGCGGTTATTTCCTTGCCTTTGATCTCGAGGTTTTCAAGCTCCGCTTCCTGGGCCATTTCCATCGAGTCAGTCACTGTTCCTGTGTATTTACCGTCGGTTTTTTTGAGGATCAGGGTGACTTTGTCCGGTTCAAAGGCGTCAGGGATTTCTGTTTCACCGACCCAGGCACCGCTCAGGTCGGCCTGTTGGCAGAACAAGATTCCGCTGCAAATAGCAAGAATGAATACGGCTAAGGACAAAAAAGATGCTGCTTTTTTCATGAACTCTCCTTTTTTCGTTTTCCCTTGGAGTATATCATTTTGATTGCAAAGATATTACATTACTTAAAATCTACCCAGAGCTCAATTCGTTTTACTTTAATTATACGTTTACGGAGCCCTAAAAGTTTCATAAGCTTGGAAGAGTTATTTCTTGGAATTTGCTAGAGAATTCAAATGAAAACTGGAATCTGTAACATCGAGCTACTCATATCTGAGTCAGTATGTATATGCTACTTAAATGATATGATTAATAGCTTATATTTCTTGAATTCGCGCTTCTGGAATGGAATAATAGGATTTTGTTTTTTTATTGCACTTAGCAACTGAAAAATTGGGGAGGACAGGATGAACATGCAATTCGCACCTGACAACAGTGATGCTTCTGTGGTCCTCTGTGGACAGGCGGGACAAGGAATACAAACGGTAGAAAGGATCCTGGTCAGGCTCCTGAAGCTTGCCGGGTTCAATGTCTTTGCGACCAAAGAATACATGTCCCGTGTCAGGGGAGGGAGTAACTCCACGGAAATCCGCGTCGCATCTCATGGAATCTCGGCTTTCGTGGACAGAATAGACATTTTGATCCCTTTTCACAAAGGAGCCTTGAATCATGTGCGGAAAAGGATTTCCCCTCAGACTCTGATCCTGGGCGATGAGGAAATCATTCCTGAAGATTTTCAGGTAGCGGAAAATAGATTCATTCCTGTTCCGTTTGCCCAAATCGCTTCTGAGCTCGGGGGAAAGATATTCGTGAATATCGTAGCTGCGGGAGTGGTCACAGGAATGTTCCAGGTTGAACAGAGCTTTGTCGTGGATTTTATCAGAAAGTTTTTTGCAGGAAAAAGCGGGGAGGTTATCCAGAAGAATAAAGATGCCATTCAAAAAGGCTGGGAGATCGGCAGAGAACTTCTGGATTCACAAAAGTCCCGGCTTGAGTCATGGAAAAAACAAGGTGTCTCGGAGCAAATTCTTCTCAACGGCGCTGAGGCTGTGGGTTTGGGCGCTCTGGCTGGCGGGTGCGACTTTCTTGCCTCCTATCCCATGTCTCCTTCCACTGGAGTCATGGTTTTTCTCTCCCAGCAGATGAATGAATTTGGCCTTGTCGTGGAACAGGCAGAAGATGAGATCAGTGCTGTCAACATGGCCCTGGGCGCCTCCTACGCCGGAGGCCGGGCTATGGTCACTACTTCCGGAGGAGGGTTCGCTCTGATGACCGAAGGCATCAGCCTGGCAGGGATGACTGAGACCCCGGTTGTCATCCACCTTGCTCAGCGGCCCGGTCCGGCTACAGGATTGCCCACCCGGACCGAACAGGCTGACCTGGAACTCGCCCTCTATTCAGGACATGGCGAGTTTCCCCGGATTATCTTTGCTCCGGGAAGGCTGGAGGATGCTTTCCTGCTCTCCCAAAAGGCCTTCAATCTTGCGGATAAATATCAGATTCCCGTGTTTATCCTCACCGACCAGTATTTCATGGATTCTTACTCGAACCTGCCTCTGCTGGATGCTTCAAGTACAAAAACGGAAAAATTCATCGTAGAGACCAAAAAAGGATACAGAAGGTATGAGTTGACCGAAGATGGGATATCGCCGCGCGGGATCCCAGGCTTAGGGGAGGGGCTTGTCGGCGTGGACAGCGATGAGCATGATTCGGAGGCCCATATCACCGAGGACCTTGAATTGAGGAAGAGAATGGTGGAGAAACGGTTGAAGAAGCTGGAATCGATCCGAAAAGACATTGTTCCTCCGGAGCTTTTCGGAAGCGGTGATTACAGGATTCTGGTCGTGGGTTGGGGGTCCACCTATGGAGTCATTCGTGAGGCGCTGGAGAAGCTGGTCAGGGAGGATGTCGCCTTCCTCCATTTCAAGCAGGTTTACCCTCTTCACGAAAAGACCAGGGATTACCTGGGAAAGGCGGATAAAACCATAATCATCGAAAACAACGCCACATCTCAGTTCGGCCGGCTGATCAAGCTCTCCACCGGTGTGAACATAGAGGCGAGAATATTGAAATACAACGGACTGGCTTTTTCCGTGGAAGAAGTCAGGGCCAGACTTAAAGAGATCATCGGATAGGGGGAAAAATGGATACTCATATTTATGACATGGGTGATATTGATATAGCCTGGTGCCCAGGCTGCGGGAATTACAGCATTCTCAAGATATTGAAACTGGCTCTGGCTGAGCTCGATATCAAACCGCATGAGCTCGTGCTGGTTTCGGGGATAGGACAGGCCGCCAAGATACCCCATTATTTCAGGACCCATTTTTTTAACGGCCTCCACGGGAGAGCCATCCCTCCGGCGACAGCTATCAAAGCGGTCAATCCCGGTCTCACGGTGATCGCGGAAAGCGGGGATGGCGATATGTACGGAGAGGGAGGAAATCATTTCATCCATGCGATTCGCAGGAATCCCGATATCACCAACATCGTCCACAACAACATGGTCTATGGATTGACCAAGGGCCAGGCCTCTCCCACCAGTCAGCTGGGATTCAGGACCCCGGTTCAGGTCAAAGGTGTTTTCCTCGAGCCTTTAAATCCCATCGCTCTGGCAATCGCTCTGGATGCGTCTTTTGTGGCCAGGGCTTATGCAGGGGATATCGAACAGTCCAAGGAGATCATTAAAGAGGCGGTTTCTCACAAGGGTTTTGCTCTGGTGGATGTCTTCCATCCCTGCGTGTCTTTCAATAAAGTGAATACCCACAGCTGGTTCAAGGAGCATACCTACTATCTGGATGATTCCCATGATCCTTTAAGCAGGTTGAGTGCTTTTCAAAAGGCGACCGAGAAGGAAAGGCTTCCTCTGGGAATATTTTATAAGAACCCGGAGAAACCGACTTTTGAGGAGAATATCGGCTTATACAAGAAGGATAAGACACCTCTTTCTCTTCGGGAGAAAAAGCGAGGAGAGAAATTGATGAGCCTGATATTGTCCAAAAAGTAAGGAAAGGGTGCCAATAACTACTTGAAGGGATGAATGATTTTTTAATATATATTAAGACCGCAAACAACTGTCTTGATGGGAGGCTTAAATGGATGTCATTCAAGCTATAAAGGAAAGGCGAGCCTACCGCTCCTTGGACCCTGTGGAGATAACCGAAGACCTGGTCAAAGATCTGGCGGGGAGTGCGATACTGGCTCCTTCCTGCTTCAATAACCAGCCGACGCGGTTCGTTTTTGTTTATGACCCGAATGTTCTCATGAAAATGCGGGAAGCTTTGTCCCAGGGAAACCAATGGGCTCATACGGCTTCGATGATCATAGCGGTTTTCAGCAAAAAAGAGGACGACTGCATGATAAAGGACCGGGAGTACCACCACTTCGATTGCGGGCTCGCTTCAGGCCTTCTCATCCTGAGAGCCACTGAGCTGGGGCTGGTCGCCCATCCGATCGCCGGTTACAGCCCCAAAAAAACAAAGGAGATCCTGGGCATTCCAGAGGAATACCAAGTTATTACCCTGATTATCGTGGGGAAACATTCTGACACGATAAGCTCGCTTCTTTCCGAGAAACAGGTCGAATTGGAAAAGAAGAGGCCAAAGAGGCTTCCGCTTGAAAAATTTGCTTTTTTCAACCATTATGGAGAATAAATCGGTTGAGAGTCCATTCTGAGGAATGAATAGTGATTAATGATTTCAGGAGCCTTTTTTTTGTGAGCGAAAGATGAAACGAGTCATAGTCACCGGCGCAACAGGCTTTATCGGAAAAGCCCTCTGCTTCCGCCTGGCGGAAGAAGGGTACGAAGTCGTTGCCCTTACCCGGAGCCTTGAGAAGGGGAAAAAACTTTTTGGGAACAAGGCAACCGCGGCCAAATGGGACGGCCAATCGGCTGAAACATGGCTGGACTTTGTGGATGGTGCTTTGGCGATCGTCAATTTGGCCGGAGAGAATATCGGTTCCGGCCGCTGGACTCCCCAGAAGAAACAGTCGATCCTCCAGAGCAGACTTGATGCCGGCCAGGCGGTCGTTGAGGCAGTCAAGTCAGTCGAGAAAAAACCTGAGGTTGTGATCCAGGCCTCGGCCATAGGCTGCTACGGCTCGCGGGCCGATGAACTCATCGATGAAAATTCGTCTCCTGGTGAGGGATTCCTTGCCAGCGTCGTCAAAGAATGGGAGCTCTCCACGCAAGGAGTCGAATCTCAGGATGTACGCCGTGTCGTCATCCGGTCAGGAGTCGTTCTCGACCTAGAGGGGGGAGCTTTTCTCCGTCTCCTGAAGCCCTTCCGTCTTTTTGCTGGCGGTCCGCTGGGAAGCGGCAGACAATGGTTCTCCTGGATTCATCTCGCAGATGAGCTGGAGGCCATCCTCTTCCTTCTCAAGAGACATGATCTTCAGGCAGTTTTTAACCTCACAGCGCCCGAATCGCTCATGCAGGCCGTCCTGGCTTCCGGCTCCGGGTTTTATGCTCCGCTTATTCCTGGGGGAAATGGCAGAGGAGATGCTCCTGGTGAGCCAGAGAGTTGCCCCCAGGCGTCTTCTCGAGGCCGGCTTCAGCTTCCGCTATCCGCAAATGGAGCTAGCGCTTCGAGAAATCCTAGAAAGCAGGTAGTAAAGAGGGGTCGCATCTCAACATTCGACATTTCTTAGGTTTCTTCTTCCTCTTCTTCGAACAGGTCGAGCTGGCCGCTCGCCAATTTCTCGGCTATTTCTTTCAACACCGGATATTGTCTGATCAGGGGGAAAGGTATCTCCAGCTTTTCGTTGGTGATCATGTTTTTTATCTGGAGAGCATTGGCCACTGCCT
>SMTZ1_10023274_pt1 | contig 10481 bp, 8 predicted proteins | sample DeeMarSWOR136_30_FD_25667 | JGI IMG/M metagenome (IMG submission 25667) | reverse complement strand
ACATTTACGGAAAAACCGTTCGGACCACAGCAAGCATGATAATTCACAAGCTAATTGCTGCTTCCTTTTCTTACCCAAAACTGTTTATACTGTCGCCTAATATTCGCATAGAAAAAGCTGAACGCGCAAGAACAGGCAAGCACATCTACGAATTTACCCAGCTGGACTTTGAGGCACGAGGCGCATCTTCAAAAGATGTTATGAGCCTTGTTGAAGAGGCTATCTGCAACCTGGTGACAAGCCTTAAACGCGACATGAAAGACGAACTAACATTCCTCTGCAGGTGCGATACACTTGCTTTTCCTAAGAAACCCTTCAAGGTTTATGATAGGCAAGAGTTAGAATCCAAGTACGGCGTAGACTGGGAAAGTGCAATTTCAGAGGAAACCAGAGACCCCGTGTGGGTTACAAACATACCGCGTGAGTTTTACGACTTCGAAGACTTCAACACTGGTAAATGGGACAACTACGACTTGTTCCTCCCAAAATACGGTGAAGTGCTTTCTGGCGCCAAAAGAGAATGGGAATACACAAAGATTCTAAAGAAGATTGAACGTGACAAGATCAACAAAGCTAACTATATGTTGGTGCTTAGACTGGCCAAAGAAGGAAGACTGAAGCCCACAGCTGGCGGAGGAATAGGCATGGAACGCCTAGTGGGTTGGATAAGCGGCGTCAAGCACATAGCTGAGACCCAACCTTTCCCAAGGGTGCCGGGAACAGTAAACGAACTGTAATAGTCTACGTGATGAAAGAATGAATGGCTACCTCGAAGCGTTACGCCCGAAAATGAGCGAAGAATGCTACCAGAAATTATGTGCCATAAATAATCATAAAGTTTACGAATTCATCGCCAAATCTAGCGACCTTTGCAACTGCGAGAAAATTTTCATCTGTAGCGATTCGGCCGAAGACATTGCGCACGTAAGGCAACAAGCAACTGCTACTTGCGAAGAAAAGGTTCTAAAGCTTGAGGGACACACCGTCCACTTTGATAGCATACATGATCAAGGCCGAGACCGACAAGCTACCAAATACCTTGTGCCGAGGGGAATTTCCTTTAGCAAAGCCCTAAACCAAATTGACAGGCAAGAAGGACTCGTAGAGGCAAAGGGGCTGCTAAGGGATTCAATGAAAGATCGCACCATGATTGTACGCTTTATCTCCTTAGGTCCTCCTAATTCTGTATTTACAATTCTCGGGTTGCAATGCACCGACTCATGGTATGTTGCTCACTCGGAAGACCTGCTTTACAGGCCTGGCTATGAAGTGTTCCGCCAATCAGAACCAAATAGGGAATTTCTGCGCGTGGTGCATTCAGCAGGCAAATTAACTGAGAGTATGACAAGCGCGGAGCACGACAAAAAATGCATCTACATTGATTATATGGACAGCACAATCTATAGCGTTAACACTCAATATGCTGGCAATTCTGTGGGCTTTAAGAAGCTAGCCTTTCGTCTGGCAATACGCAAGGCTAACTATGAGGGTTGGCTGGCTGAGCACATGATGATTATGGGCGTTTATGGTCCGGGTGGTCGAAAAACCTATTTTTCTGGCGCCTTTCCTAGTGCTTGCGGCAAGACTTCTACCGCTATGCTTCCTGGGGAAACCATAGTAGGTGATGACATTGCGTATCTCCGCGACATAGGTTCAGCTGCCCGCGCCGTGAACGTTGAATCTGGAATATTTGGAATTATTCAAGACGTCAACCCTGATGACGACGCCTTAATTTACAAGGTGCTTACTAGCACAGGCGAGGTCATCTTCTCTAACGTACTTGTTAAGGATGGCAAACCGTATTGGCTAGGGATGGGTAGGGAACTTCCCAAATACGGAATTAACTTTTCCGGGGAATGGCATAAAGGAAAAACAGACGAGTTTGGAAATGAGATTCCACCCGCTCATAAAAACGCTCGCTACGCCGTTGCTCTTAAAGCGCTGGAAAATTGTGACCCTGAACTGGACAACCCCATGGGCGTGGAGCTAAGCGGAATAATGTACGGCGGCAGAGACGCCAGAGCTTATGTGCCTGTGCAACAAAGCTTTGGTTGGGAACACGGAATTATCGCTTATGGTGCGTCTCTTGAGACTGAAACAACTTTTGCCACTGTTGGTGAAGAGGGCGTTCCAGAAATTAACATGATGAGCACTCAGGACTTCATTTCTATTCCTTTGGGTCAGAACGTCTGCAATAACTTAGAGTTCGGAAAGAAGCTTAAGAGAGCACCCCGGATCTTTGGTGTAAACTACTTCCTGAGGGAAAGGGATAACGGAAAATTCCTTAACACTCCTCAAGACAAACACGTATGGATAAAGTGGATGGAGTTGCGCGTTCATGGCGAAGCTGGGGCAATAAGATCTCCCACAGGATTTCTTCCTAAATACGCGGACTTGAAAAAACTCTTCAAACGAGTGCTAGATAAAGATTACTCCAAGGAAGACTATGTGAAACAGTTCACTATTCGTGTTCCTGAAAACCTTGCCAAAATTGAGCGTGTTCAGCGATTCTATCAGGAAAACGTTTCGGATACACCAGCAGAGCTCTTCGAGATACTGGATCAACAACGCCAGCGTTTGGTTGAAGCCCGACAACGCTTTGGCGACTACATTTCACCTGAAAATTTTGAATGGTGAAAACAATATGGTAAGTCTAAAATGTGTGGAGTTTACTGATTAGTGATTCATAATCGTTAATTATTAACTGCTATCCAAGAAAGCTGAAGATGTGAAAAACATGATGAAGAAAAGCATGTCCAAAAAAAGCGTGCCTTACACGATAGATCTTACACAGATTGATGGCGATGGCGCTTTTCCCTGTCCGAAGTGTGGAACGGTTATATCTCCTGAAGACGAAACTGAAGAAGTTTATAAGATTGTGGATACGAGAGTAGTCAACGATGAACTCGTGGAACTCGTTATCAAGTGTAGCGAATGCAGTAGCAACATTAAGCTTACTGGTTTTCAGCAAGCAATTGAAGGTTTAGCAAGCGAGTAAACAAGCATAAGTTTTTTCTTTTTAGCTTCCGATTTATATCGTAAAAAAACAATCCACAAAATAACGCAGTGAAACAGGCCGCTAGTTACTGCATCTAGAACGCACACTTGCTCGAAGCCTTCTTGTCTGATCAGCGCATCGAACTAATTAGTTGGAAAGATGGGAACGAGACTTAACAGCGAGGCTACTGCGAAAAGCGAAAAGAAAGCCAATGTGATTTTGCAGTCCTTTTCTATTTAGGCCTAATATCAAAAACTCTAAGTTTAAAAATTCTTTTTACAATCAAGTCAAATATACCGCCTATTTTTGTTTGGCTTTATAATATAATTACAGAGTGCCTCTCAAGCTCTTATCGGGAACGATAATATGAAAACAGCAACTAGAACGGCAGTTAGCAGTTTCCTATTTCTAGACAAGCTGGAAACATCGTCCAGAGGTCCTGGATGCTTAAACATAGCCATGAAAATTATCAGAAATGCCATTATTAAGAATTCAGTGCCTGTGAAAAGCAAGAGTGCTACTGAAGCAAATGTTAAAACCAGCCGCGGTTTATCCCTGACTATAGTGGACCTTGCCACATGACCACCATCAAGCATGGCTGCAGGCAGCAAATTAATCATAGTAACAACCATGCCTGCCCATCCTGCCCAGAGTAAGGGATGCAAAGCCCACCCGTTGTTTGTTCCCGTCAATGGTGGAATTAAATTCAAACTGAATAAAGCAGGAAGCAACAGCAGCCAACTCACAGGAAACAAGTTGAAACCGCCAGCGTCAGCCGGCATAGTCGTCGGAATCAGCAAAGTCATCCCAACAGCGCTACATAATAATGCGACCACGAAGCCCGCGATAGGGCCATTAGCGCCTACATCAAACAAAGCGTCCCTGTTAGGTGGCAAAGACTTTTGCATTATCACTGCACCTAGGGTGCCAAGCGGTGGGGGTCCTGGAATGAAGTATGGCGAAGTTGCGTCTATCTTCTTTTTATTCGCTGTTAGCTTGTGACCCATTTCGTGAATTCCAAGTACCAACAAGATGGCTGCTGAGAAAATTGCTCCGGTGACAAATGGATTAATGCCTGTTTCTGGGAAACTGATATACCCCGTGAAAAAAGTCGTGGCAATTGTGGCTAGTAACAAAATTAAGTTTGTTCTCGGGTTACTACGTTTTATGGGTGGCTTAGGAACCACTGTCAGAACTATTCGACCGTAATAAGTAGGTGTGCCTTGATTCATCAGAGCTTCCTCAATTTGGAACTCAGCGGCGACTAACGTTGTGATTTCTTCAAAATCTGTTTGCTGGAAGGTCTGCACGTCAACTGTATCTTTTGGAATATCACTCATAGCATATTTTCCTAGCTTGTTTTTGTATTACAGATGTAGAGAGGTAAAAAAGCGTATTGCCTATTTGCAAGTCATCCATGGATCTGCCGTTTTTACATTAAACCTGTAACATTTTCCATTAGGTGTTTCAAGAAAGCAACGCAAACACTTTATTTACATTTGGTTGCACTCTTGGTATGTTGTCAACTAATTGTTATATTGCTAGCTGTCCTGAAACAAAAGAAGCCATCATAATTGACCCTGGGTTTGATGTTTTCAACGAAGCCGAGCAAATATTTCTTTACGTTGATACCCGTAAATTGAAAATTAAGTTCATTGTAAACACGCATGGGCATTCGGACCACGTTAGTGGAGATAAAATTCTGAAGAGAAAATATGGTGTACCTATTTGTATTCACCCATATGACGCTCATTGTCTTGAAGGTTTGGGTGTAGACATATTGCCTGCTAACATTTTGTTAGAAAATGAAGGGTTGCTGGAGTTTGGGCGGATGATTTTGCGTGTTATGCACACGCCGGGGCACTCGCGTGGAAGTGTATCTCTCGTGGGAGAAAAACTTGTTTTTACTGGTGATACTTTGGTTGCTGGTGGGATTGGGAGAACGGATTTTCCAGATGGGGCTGAACATGACATGAGATTTTCGTTAGGAAAGCTTCTGTGTCTTCCTGACAATTACGTTGTGTACCCCGGACACGGGTGCATTTCAACGATTGGCAAGGAAAAGCGTGATAATCCTTTCTTGCGTTGGCTTTAGATGCTTTCTTTCTGTTGTGTTTGGTTTAAACTTTTTTTCAGCTGTTGACGACAATTTTGATTTGGAATATGTATTTGTGTTTAACATGTCTGAAATATTATCTATTGAGACGTAATATTTAATAGAGTGGGGGTGCTCAAAGTATTAAACGGAGAATCACAAATGCCAAAGAAGTCTATTAAAGGGTCTCTTGGGCGACTTAAAAAGCTTAAGAAACCCAAAAGCCCTGAAAGGGGAGTCCAAGTGCCTCCTCCTGCTCCGGCTCAACCAATCCCTAAGGGACTCAAAATTGTTGAGAAATACCCTCTATACGAACCTTTTTCACATGTAGCAATAGTTCAGAATCCAAAATCAGGTGAATACAAATACATTCTTGATGAACTTCAACTTGACGTGCTTGAGAAAGCCGTTTACGACCGAATATTAGACATATTATTGGCTGAAATCGAATCACCAAAAGAAGAAATCGCTGATCCACGCCGATTCTTTGCGGAAGAAGCAAAGAAAATTGTTGACAAGTACCGAATAAGTTTAGGATGGCTTCCCGATGTTTCTTGGTACAAAATTCTTTATCACGCCGAAAGAGACCTTGTCGGATTTGGCAAAATAGATCCTTTGATGCGTGACCCGAATATAGAAGATGTTTCATGCGATGGAGTAAAGAAGCCAGTATATGTTTGGCATAGAAATTACGAAAGCATTGAGACTAATCTCCAATTTGAATCAGATGAAATTCTGGACAACATGGTGGTTAAACTTGTACACATGGCTGGAAAGCACGTGAGTTCTGCATTCCCAATAGTTGATGCTTCTCTCCCAGGCAAACATAGACTTGCAGTATGTTATAGACGAGAAATCACGCCTTTTGGCACTGCATTTACTATAAGGAAATTTAGAGAGGATCCTTATTCCATTATAGACCTAATAAATATTGGAACCTTCTCAGAAGAAATGGCTGCTTATCTATGGGTATGTTTAGAACATAGATCTTCAGTAATGGTTTTAGGTGGTACTGCTGCAGGCAAAACAACTGCTTTGAACACATTGGCATGTTTGATAAGGCCAGGCAGCAAAATCATAACGATAGAAGAAACAGCTGAACTCAACCTTCCTCTTGAAAACTGGGTTTCGCTTATTGCTAGACAGAGCTATGGTTTAGGCGGTAGTGGAGTTGGCGAAGTAGCCCTCTTTGATCTTGTCAAAACATCAATGCGGCACCGACCTGATATTCTGGTAGTGGGTGAGATTAGAGGTCAAGAAGCTTATGTCTTATTCCAGGCCTTAGCCACGGGTCACGGGGGCATGGCTACAATGCATGCTGAAAACTTGGATTCTGCTGTGAAACGCCTAACCTCAAAACCTATGGACATATCCCCAGCCTACATTCCTTTGATGAACATTGTACTTTCAGTTCAACGAGTTCATTTGACAAAAAATAATGAGAAGAAGGCATACAGACGAATCATATCGGTCAATGAGATTTCTGATTACGAAGATTATAAAACGTCTTTCAAGTGGCATCCACCAAAGGACGAGTATTTGTCCGATTTAGAAAATAGTCCTATTCTATCATCTATAGCAGAGCGCGAAGGCATCGCAAAGAAGAGTCTGCTAGAAGAGATTGAAAGAAGAAAAGATGTTTTGCATTGGATGCGAAAGCGCGACATACGAAGCTACAAAGATGTTGCATCTATCATCGGAGAATACTATGCAAAACCTAAACAAACATATGGAAAGGTATTGGCGGGGGAGGAAGTAGAAGCAGTTGCCGCTACTTGAAAAGCTTGAGGGTTTGTCATTTCGCCTCTTCGGAGGTATAGCACCAGCATTTTTGAAAAACATTTATCAATTCAAATCCTTGCTGGAACGCGCTCAAATAAAGATTTATCCTGAAACATATGCTTCAATTATGTTTCTCTTTGTAGCGCTAACGATTCCAGTGTCAATTGTTTCGACGGCGCTTTTGTTGATCTTCGGATTTATACCTTTGTTGTTCTTAATTCCTATTCCATTGTATGTTATGGCTGGTTTCTTGCTCATACCAATGTCCAAAGCCAGCGACAGGTCTGCTAATTTGGAGCGCGAAATGCCTTTCGCAGCAGCTTACGTTAGCGTTATGGCTTCAGGAGGTATAGCACCCTACAGCAGCTTCAAACGATTATCAGAAGTAGAGTTAATGCCAGCTATGCGAAACGAAGCCAAAGAAATAATAAAGGATGTGGAAATCTTTGGTATAGATCCTCTAACAGCTTTGGGTGCTTCCGCAAAGAAGAATCCACTGGATATATTTAGAGATTTCATTTCTGGTTATGCCTCTACTGTTATTATAGGTGGAGACATAGGACACTTTCTAGAGCGAAAAGCCGAAGAGATTTTCAAGTCAAGAGCGTTGCGAGTTAAAGCAGCAGCAGAACGATTAGGAATGTTGCTTGAAACTTTTATTATTGTAATGGTCATGATGTCACTGTGCTTCTACATATTGTTCAGTGTTGACGCAATCTACAGCGTTGGAACCGGAATGTACACTGGAATAATATTGTACACCTACATGTTTACACCATTGCTGTCTTTAATGTTCATTTACTTAGCTCACAGCATGCAACCTAAAACGCCAATAATTGAAATGAGACCTTACAAAGTGTTCGGTATTTGCAGTGTCATCGCGGTTGCATTGTTTATGCTTCTGACAAACTTCATGGGTTACATAAGCATTCCTGGTATTAGCTCTCTTCAGACCGTAATCGATTTGCCTGCGGCTGCTGCTATCGCATTGTTTGTGGTTACAGCTCCACCTGCAATAGTGCAGATGAAATTGGCTAAACAGAAAGCTGGGCTCGAACAAGGGGTCGCAAGCTTCCTAAGAGACTTAACCGAGGTCAGGAAAACAGGATTGTCGCCTGAAAAGTGCATAGAGAGTTTATCCGACCGTGACTATGGTGTGTTCAGCAAGGAGCTTCGAAAGATCAGCTCAGATATTTCCTGGGGGCTTCCCATGAAAAAGGTTTTTATGGATTTCCTTAGGCGTACCAAGAGTTGGATGACTCAAATAGTTATGTTCCTTCTCGTTGAAACTATCGATGTTGGAGGCGGCACAATTCCAATGATCGAGTCGCTTGCCAGATTTAACAACTCAGCCCAGGAAATTGAAAAGGAAAAAAGAATGCAGACGAGACCATACATCTTCATGCCCTACTTGGCTTCGATCTTGCTCGTAGCCACAACCATAATGATGATGGGTTTCACTACGGGTACCCTCACAGCATCCGTCCCTGGAGCAACTTTGCCTACAAGGGATTTCACCATGATGAAAACCATTTTCATTACATCAGTGATATTCCACAGCTGCCTTATCGGAATTGTCGCAGGGAAAATAAGCGATGAATCAATATCAAGTGGTTTCAAGCATGCAGCGATACTCGTGGTCATCTCTATTATTGCGGCAAAACTCATGCCGTTGTTCATGAATGTTTGATAGGAGTGGAAAATAGATGCAATTCAAACGAAGTTTGAGAAAAAACAGAAAAGGTGTCAGTCCAGCCATTTCTATGGTTATCATAACTGCAGTAACAGCGGTCCTCGTTATGGTGTCGGGTATGTATGCTCTTCAGGTATTGCAAGGTCAGCGGGCGACAGCTGAGTTTGACGCGGTGCAAAAGTCAGTGTTAGCTTTCGATGATGCTGTACGCGATATTGCTTGGGAACAAGGTGGTTCTCGATCTATCCGTTTCACCAACAGCTATGGTAACATGCGGCTAATTGATAGCGTCCAATCATATGAAATAACTCTGTCAGGATTCGATTATGATGACACTTTATACGAATTCACTACAGCAGCTGTCAAGTATCAAATGCCTTATGGCTACGGCTTGACTGGAATCGAATCGTCCTATATCTTAGGCAACGAATCTGTTGCAATATCCACACTCACTGATAGCCTTGGTCAAGTTTTGGTAAGAGAAGAGTCTGGGTTGACCAGCATTAATCTTAATTATAGGGTGCGAGTTTCCGAAGTTGGGTCCATGGAAGTTCAGGGAACGATCGTTAACTACGTTTATATCTTTGTGTTAAAACTGAGTTCCGCAAATTCAACCGTGGGTGCGAGCGATTTTGACTTAGTTTGCAAAAACGTTGGGCTAGAAACGATAACCAGAGGTCCATTTGCGGTTAATGGGCTTAATCCCGGCGTTCTGGTTACTTTAGACGGCGATCAATCCAGTTTCATTCCATTGAATGACGGAAATTCCTTCATTTTCAATATAGTAATTGCTGATGTTGGAGTGAGTTATTAGAGGGTAGGAAATGGCAGCTCCCGCGCTTGGTCACTTAATTTGCAGTATGGCTTTGGTAGCCTTGATTCTGGTGATGCCAGGCTTTTTTGCGATGGAACGGAATAGCATTGCTGAAGAAATGGCATCAAGAGAATTGACTGAAATTGCTGATTACACATCCAGTACTTTGGAAAATCTGTTTCTGTTGGCGAATTCCACTAACTCGAGAGAGCTTACTATAACAAAAGATTTGTTTTATCTGCCCACGAAGGTCGATGGTTCTCCTTATGTGTTGGAAATCTCCTCGGTTGATGATGTGACCGCCTCGCAGGTAAGCGCCTATCTAACGGATAGATCTTGGGTTAAAGGTACCTCATGGCTTGTTCCTGATCTGAAGATAACGTCCCAGAACTCGATAACAATTAGTGACTACACTGTTGAAGTGGGATGTAAGCGAGACGCTACTGGTTTCTACGTTTGGATAGGGAAAGGAGAGTGATATTCAACACTTGTTTTTTATAAAGATTCTTTCGGGGGCTTATCTTTATGGTGAGAATACTTTCGGAGGATTGAATTATGGTTAGTGCAGCCTATGAACACATAGTGGCGATTCTGGTGGTGGGTGTGATTTTTACTGGAACAGTTGTCGCTTTGCCCGCCACGATTTATTCGAATTTGGAGACGATAAACCAGCAGCAATTAAGGAATACTGCGCTAAATATATTTGACTCAATTTTGCTGGATGTTGGTTCTCCTTCAAACTGGGGGTCCATTCTTGATGATGGCGGGATTTTTGACCCAGCCTTAGTAGAGAAATTTGGTCTTGCTTATGCAGATCCGTTTTCAAAGTATGTTTTGGATTCTGATAAGGTGCAGCGGCTGTCAACTGGTCTCAGCTATGAAAGAGTATGTGAATTGCTCAATATTCAGGGTGATTACGGTTTCCAGCTTTCTATTTATCGACCATTCAAAGTGGAATCAAACCTGAAAATCACTGGTAACGAGATTAATTTTTCTGTTACTGTCACGCGCGCTGAGGATGGAACACCTATTCCGAATGCTGAAGTGAAAGTCACAGCCATGGTTACTGCTGCATATGCGCCAGGGGGTGATCATAGTA